>RRZT010157498.1_pt1 | contig 15118 bp, 8 predicted proteins | sample 2165551 | NCBI WGS metagenome assembly RRZT01 (sample SAMN10456910, study PRJNA506462) | wastewater metagenome | biome: wastewater; feature: sludge; material: wastewater sludge; isolation source: wastewater sludge with Escherichia coli K12::gfp cells carrying plasmid... | place: USA: Moscow, Idaho ... | reverse complement strand
CGATAGTCCATCTCGCCCCTCGTGGCTTGTCGCTAACGTGTCCAGCAACTCTACCAGTAAGGGCTGGAGATGAAATCTACCCGCCTAAAGGCGGGGGTTTTAACCTTACATATTGAAATAAATTTAACTTTACGAACGATGCGCGCACCCCTTCGCAAACCCCTTCGCAAACCCCTTCATAAACCCCTTTGCACGCGGGTTCGCGCATGGCTTTGAAACCCCCTTTCAACCCCCTTTGTCATATAGTGTGCCATCCGTTTGCCAACCACTCTCCGAAGGAGCACGCGAAGGGGTTTATGAAGGGGTTTGCGAAGGGGTTTGTGTAGTAATAACTCCGCATCTAATACAAGTAGTTCACGAAGGGGTTTGTTGGGTAATAACGCTCGATATAACACTCGATATAACGCAAGTAGTTCGTGAAGCGGTGTGCAAAGGGGTTTGAAAGGGAGTTCGACATTAATGCGATCACTTGAAACGTTATATCGGAAAAGGATTCCGACCTGTTTTTAGAGGGAGATGGGAGGGAAAAAAGGGGATTTCGGAGCCTCTTTATTTGAAATTTGGTTGGATTTTCAGAATAGAGCTTAATATTATTGAGCGGACTCGTTACGGAGAGAGGCCGTCCGGAAAACGGAATAAAAATGCCGCCGTGGAGGCCGAAACGAGCGGAAATCCGACCCGTTCCGCGCGATTGACCGGCGGGGGAAGCGACAGAGAACGCCCGCTGCGAGACCGACGGCTGCGATCCCCGAACGGCCGGGCTGTGGATAACTTCCGGCAGTGGAAGGCTTCACACCTGTTGCATCTGGCGATGCAAACAAACGCCATCGACCGAAACGCAAGCGATTGAAAGTAAACGGTTTGATCGTGAAAACTTCGTATGCGAGCCGTATGCGAACGCATACCGGCCTGTGGATAACTTTTAATGTATTGATTTATATAATTTTTATTTGGAAAGTGGCCAACGGTGGAGTTTGCCCATGAAATCGGAATCCGAGCGTTATTCCTTGAGCGTTCGCTTGCCGTCCGAGACGATCAAGCGGATCGAAACATCGGGCGAGAGACCGAGCGATTGGTTGCGCCGAGCCGTCCGATTGCGGATGGAGAGAGAGCGGCAGGCCGAAAACACGCTCGATGCCGTGGACGGGCGAATGGACCGGCTGGAACAAGAGGTGGCCCAACTGCGAAAAGAAATCGCGAAGCTCCAGCAATCGGAGTCCATCGTCCAGGCCGCGCTGCTGGAGCTGCGGAAAACCTTGGCGGCGATCGGGCAACACCAGGCGGCGGCCCAACAGCACCACGTCGAGCTTCGCCGTTCCCTGGAATGCGAATTACGAGCTAACTGTGGGAGTCTTGCGCCCATCCAAGGTGGTCTAGCCAAGTATGTCCACACTACTTGGTTTCACCAAACATGGATTGGCAAACCCAACTCATCACCCTCTATCTGTTTGTCTGCGAACACTTCGACCAAGGTCTTTGGATTCATGCCCAGCGCTTCGCTCCCCACGCCGACCTGGGCTTTACCGACGAGGAAGTGGCGACCCTCTACTTGGCGGGAATTCTGGACAAGAAGCGCGATATCCGGACGATCCACGACCATGCCCGCGACTATTGGTCCGACGGGTTCCCACGCCTCCCCGGATACGGCGCGTATGTCCGGCGCCTCAATCGGCTGGCGGACGGGTTCCCGGCTCTCTTGGAGCGGCTCTGTCCCGAGGGGCCGTCCGTGACCGACATCGGTCTGACCGACTCCCAACCGGTGGTCCTCGCCCAACAGAGCCGACGGTTCAAGGCCAAGGTGGCCCGCCAGGAATTGGCGAACAGCGGTTATTGTCCCGCCAAGAAGCTGTACTACCATGGCGTGAAAATCCACGTCGTCGGCGACCGCCGGCCCGGCACCCTGCCGCTACCCCGGTCTATCGGCGTCACCCCGGCCGGGATGAACGACGGCCCGGCGTTGGAGATCGTGGCGCCCGCGCTCGCCTATCGGGAACTCTATGCCGACAAGGCCTACGAATACCTCACCCGGAATGCCAACCTGCCGTTCACGGTCCTGACTCCCATCAAAAAAGAGAAAGGCCAAGAGCGACTGGATTCCGCCGACCGGCTCTACTCCGCTGCGGTCTCGCGGCTTCGTCAGCCCGTCGAATCGCTGTTCAACTGGATTCAGGAGAAAACTGGCATCGAGTGCGCCAGCAAGGTCCGCTCCTTTCGGGGTCTCCTGGTCCACGTCTTCGCTCGACTCGCCGCCATCATGTTCCTGTTGAGCGCCCAGCCGCAAAGCGCGTAATTCGCATTCAAGTGAATCAGTTGCCGACGCTCCTCTTCCAGGAGCGGGCGCAGCGGGTTCTTTAGGCAGCGGGACATAGTGATCTCCTCGATGATCAGCTTACTCGCTCCCACCCAAATTAATGGCGATGTGCAATAACGATTGACCCACTAGTGGCGATTGCCCTGCTTAAATGGTATGAAATAGCCAAATTCTGATCGTGACGAGGTCAAATGATGCTTGAACTGAAGGTGGAAGTGGAACCTGGCGAAGCCGGATTCGACGCCGTGCGACTGGGCCGGATCGACTCGCACTTTGCCCGCTACGTGGACGACGGACGGCTGCCCGGCTGGCTGATTCTGGTGAGCCGGGCCGGCAAGATCGTCCACCTCGGCATGTATGGCCAGCGGGATCTGGAATCGGGGGTGCCCGTCGAGCGGGATACCCTCTTTCGCATCTATTCCATGACCAAACCCATCACCGCCGTGGCCGCGATGATGTTGTACGAGGAAGGCGCTTTCGAGCTCAAGGACCCGGTCAGCCGCTTCATCCCGGCTTTTGGCGATGCGCGCGTCTATCGTAGCGGGTCCGCGCTGAAGCCGGTCACCGAGCCCGCCAACGAGCCGGTACGGATCTGGCATCTGCTCACCCATACCGCCGGCCTCACCTACGGTTTCCATCACGCTCATCCCGTGGACGCCATCTACCGGGCCGCCGGCTTCGAATGGGGGCCGCCGGACGGCATGGACCTCGCCGCCTGCTGCGACGTTTGGGCCGGTCTGCCCTTGCTGTTCCAACCGGGCAGCGAATGGAACTACTCGGTGGCGAGCGACGTGCTGGGTCGAGTGATCGAAATCATCTCCGGCTTGAACCTCGATCAGTTTTTCGCTGAGCGGATCTTCGAGCCTTTGGGGATGCGCGACACCCGCTTCTGGGTGCCCGAGACGGAGGCCGGGCGGCTGGCCGCTTTCTACTCCCCGCAACCCGGCACCTTGCGCGCGGTCCGCAACGACGCCATGGATCGGGTCGGGCGACGACGGCCCGCCGCTTGTCTGGGGGGCGACGGGCTGGTCTCGACCGCCGCCGACTACCACCGCTTCACTCAGATGCTGCGACGGGGCGGCGAACTGGACGGCGTCCGGTTGCTCGGCAATCGCACCTTGCGCTACATGATCCAAAATCACCTGCCCGGCGGAGTCGATCTGGAATCCTTCGGCCGGGCGCTGTTCGCCGAAACCACCTTCGACGGGATCGGTTTCGGGCTGGGGTTCTCGGTGGTGGTCGATCCGGTCGCCAACAAAGTGCTGTCGTCCCCCGGCGAATTTGCCTGGGGCGGCGCCGCCAGCACCGCGTTTTGGGTGGACCCGGCCGAGGACATCACCGCCTTGCTGTTCACCCAACTGTTCCCGTCCAGCACGCACCCGCTCCGTCCCCAGCTCCGGCAATTGGTTTACCAAGCCCTGATCGACTAGCCCGCCGCGCCATGCCGCGCTCCGCCAGTGAGGAATTTTGGGCCGGAACGTGGGCGCTCGCCCCGCTGCTGGTGGGCGTCGCCCCCTTCGGCATGATTTACGGCGTGCTGGCGCTGGCCAACGGCCTGACCCCGGCGGCGGCGCAGGCCATGTCCGCCATCTTGTTCGCCGGCTCCGCGCAGTTCCTGTTCTGTCAGTTGGTCGGGGTCGGCGCGCCGGCCTCGGTCGTGGTCGCCGAGGTCGGCCTGCTCAACTTGCGCCACGCTCTGTACAGTGCCGCGCTGGCGCCTCGCCTCGCTCATCTGCCCCGCCGCTGGAAACTGGGGCTGGCCTATCTGCTGACCGACGAAGCCTTCGCCGCGATCGGCCGGCGAGAGGCGGAAGGCGAAGCCGGCCCCCACCGGCACTGGTTCTATCTGGGCGCCGGGCTGGCCCTGTGGGGCGGCTGGCAGCTATCCACCGCCGCCGGGGTGCTGCTGGGCGCCCGGTTGCCGGCGAGCTGGCCGCTGGATTTCGCCTTGCCGCTGACCTTCATCGCCATCGTGGTGCCCCTGATCCGGGATCGGGCGATGCTGCTGGCGGCGGTGGTCGCCGGTGTCGTGGCGTTGTTGGCGGCGGGGCTACCGTTCAAGCTCGGCTTGCTGGCGGCGGCGCTGGCCGGAATGGCGGCCGGTTGGGGAACGGCGAGAATCGCCCGATGAGTGTCTGGACCACGATGATCGTCTGTGGCCTGGTGACGCTCGCGCTGCGGCTGTCGTTCATCGCCGCCGAGGGTCGAGTGACATTTCCGGCATGGTTCCGGGCGCTGTTGCCGTTCGTGCCGGTCGCCACCCTGACCGCGCTGGTGGTGCCGGAACTGCTGTTGTCCCAAGGTGCGCTATGGCTGTCCTGGAGCAACGACCGGCTGGTGGCCGGCCTGTTCGCCATCGCCATCGCCGCCGTCACCCGCAGCGTGCTTTGGACCCTATGCGGTGGCTTCGCCGTGCTGGCGCTGTTGTCCGGCCCGGGTTGAAGTGCGAGACATTTTCCGCGTTTTGCGTAAACTGCGCGAGGGCGGCCCTCGGGGCATGACCGACGGCCACCCCGTCCCGCCGCATCCGGCACCGCCGTCTTCGACGCTGACTCAAAAGGAAATCTCGCGATGCGACCACTCACACCTGCCGGCCTACAGGCGATCAACGATTTGGCGCAACGGCACGGCTTCAGCCCGGAGGCCGTGTCGAGCATGCTCGAAGCCGTGATCGCCGGTCGAGGCGGCATGGCCCAGTTCGATCACCCCGAGTTCGGCGGCTCCGGCCAATGGATGCGGGGCGGCATGATCATGCTGTCGGACATGTTCAACAACTATCTGAAAGGCCGGGTCGATGGTCTCTGTAACGATCTCGCGGGCCTGGTGGCGAACCAGCCGGACCTGATCGGCGGCGGCGGATTCCAGTCGCAGAGCCAGAGCGGCGACAGCTCGGGCCAGCAGCAGCAAAGCGGTTACGGCGGCGGCCAGCAGCAGAACGGTTCGGGACCGATTGGCCCGGCCAGCCTGTTCGTCCCCCCCGCTCCAGGCACCTCCGGCGATTGGTGGGGGGCGGATTTGCGCTGGCCGACCAGCACCGGCTCTCAAAACGATGTGCGTTACGCCTACTTTGCGCAAGCCCGACGTTTGGCCATCGACATCGGTGGGCGCGTCACGATTTACGACACGCTCGACCACCAGATCGGCGGTTTCTCGCAACAGCAATCGGTCGGCGGATCGCTCGCTTTTACCAGCCAGTACGGCTTGGTCGAGATCGCCCGCTTGCCGGTCATATCCGTGGATGGTGCGCCTCCACCGGCTCCCGCGCCTACCGTTTCGGCGATGCCTCCGGCGCAAGCGAATCCACCGAGCGGTGGCGAGGGGGATGTCTTCGCCCTGATCGAGCGACTCGCCGACCTGCACGCCAAGGGCATTCTCAGCGCCGAAGAATTCGCCGCCAAAAAAACCGAGCTGCTGAGCCGACTATAGATTGGATCGATTGCGGCGGAGCGGTTCAGCGCTGGCCGATGTCGCCGATCACGGCTTTGGCTTCCGCAACGCTTTCGGCGGATCGAACATCCGCCGCCAACCGCGCCACCCATGCGTTCGCAGCGTTCGCCGTCACACTTTGCACCCGGTCGGGGAACACCCCCCCGGCCAGCACCAGCAACCCCATCACGCCTGCAATCAGCAGTTCGCGCGGCCGAAGATCTGCGGCCGAAGCCACCGAGGCATCCGTCACCGGGCCCAGAAACGCCCGCTGATAGAAGCCCAGAAAATACGCCGCCCCCAGAATCACGCCCAGCACGGCGACCGGCGCCAAGCCGGGCGCCGCCTGCAACACCCCGATCAAAATCAGCAGTTCGGCGACGAAGCCGTTGGTGCCCGGCAAGCCGATGGCCGCCATGCCGAGCAACAGGAAAAAAGCCGTCAGCCGGGGTGCGGGCTGGGCCAAGCCGCCCAAACTCGCCAGATCGGTCGAGCCCAGGCGGTGGTGCAGGAAGCCGGTGAGCAGCAGCAGGCCGCCCGAGACGATCCCGAAATTCACCAGTTGGAAGACCGCCCCCTGCACGCCCTGGACGTTCATGGCGGCGATCCCCGCGATCACCAAGCCGACGTGGCTGACGCTGGAGAACGCCAGCATCAGCCGCAGGTTGGACTGCCGCAGCGCCACCAGCGCCCCGTACAACATCCCGAACAGACCCAGCGCGGCCATCAGCCAAAAATGCTCGCGCGCCGCCGTCGGCGCCAGCGGTACGGCGAACCGCAAGATGCCGAAAGCGCCGAGCTTGAGTCCCACCAGCAGCGCGCTCAACCCCACCGGCCCTTCGCGCAACACGGTCGGCAACCAGGTGTGAAACGGAAACAGCGGCGCCTTCACCGCGAAACCGAGGAACAGCAGCAGGAACACGGTCGCCTGCAACTCGGTGGGCAGCGGGCGTTCCAGCAAGGTCGGATAATCGAATGTCAGAGCGCCCAATCCCGGCGCGCCGCCACCGCTAGCGGGATAGAGCCCGAGCAGTAGAATGGCGAACAGCAGCGGAATCCCGCCCGCCAGCATGAACAGGGTGTATTTGACGGCGGCGAAACGCCGTTCCGGCCCGATGCCCCACAGGCTGACCAGAAAATAGATGGGGACCAGGGTCAGTTCCCAGAACAGGAAGAACAGCACCAGATCCAGGGCGCAGAGCACGCCCATGGTCGCGCTTTCCAGCGCCAGCAGCAGCGCGAAATACAGCCGGGGCATCGACTGGATGCTGGTCCAGGATGACAGGATAACGCCGCAGAACAGCAGCGCCGTCAGCGGCGGGAACAGCGCCGCGATGCCGTCGATCCCGACCAGATAATGGACGTTCAGGCTGGGAATCCACGAGGCCCGCTCCACCAACTGCATCCCGGCGACCTCCGGGCGCAGCGCCGCCAGCATCGCCAGCGACAGGACCAATTCCAGCCCGGCGCCCGCCAGCGCCACCACGCGCACGGTGCGATTCTCGCGCAAGAACGGCAGCACCAGCGCCCAGGCCAGCGGCAGCGCGATCAACAAACTCAGAATCGGAAAGCCGATCGGATCGGCGGCGGATGAGGGTTCGAGACTAGGCAGCACGCTCGCTCAGCTCCTTGCAAAAGTGGTGGGAACTGATTTGCAGTTTTCGGCTTGAATACAAGCGGTGAGCGTCGTGCCGGGTCACGCCGGAGTCCAGATGGACCTGATCGCAAGATAATTCTTTCGCTTTTTCCAGAAGCCAGTCGAGCAGCCTTCCGCCATGGCCACGCTTGCGAAATGCACTCCGGCTGATCAGATCATCCACGTAAAAAGTCCGTCCCCATGCCAAAAATTCAGCGACGCGATAACCGGCCGCCGCGACCACCTCATTTTGCGTGGCGATATAGGCGAGAACATAGCCGTGATTCTCCATTTGGCGTTGAACCCGCGCCACGAAATCGGTTTCCGCCAGATGCGGCCGCAACTCGTGCATTGCCGGGAAACAGGCTGCTATCTCAGATTCGGTAAGGGCTATGCGAATGTCCATAAATGGTCCGGTTCGGTGAAAAAAACCATGCACCGCGTCCCGGCCTAGCGTTGTTTTTTACCCTGTGGCGTTCGCTCGTTCAGCCACCCACGGAACTGCTGGCGGATTTCCGGCGGTGGTCCGGCGGCGGGCGGTTCGATTCCCACCACGGCGGGACGAATTTGCACCGGCGATCCCGTGGGCGGCGCGGTCACTTCCAACACGTAGTTTCCCGCCGTCAAGTGCGGCATCTGCACCACGCCTTCGCCGATCAGCTCGCCTTGCCCGTTCAACAGCCGGCTGGTCACGACATCCGGGGTGGCTTGAACCCCGACCCCGACCGATCCGGTTCGCGCGACGCGGAAGCCGAACAGCCGCGCGCCGCCGGGCGCCAGCAGGAACGGTTGCCCCAGTCCTTCTCCGATGGTTTGCACCTCGCTCGCCTGCAACTCCAGCACGCCGGCCAAATCGCCTTCCTGCGCCGCCATCACCAGCAACTCGCTTCGACCCGGCGGTAAATTGTACGCGAACCGCGCACCTTCGGGATAAAGCGCGGGCGTCGCCGTTCGACCGTCGCGGCGCACGCCGGCCAGCAATGGCGCCGAACCGCGCCCGTACAGCATGACCGGGCGGTCGAACTCGACTTGCAGCGCTTGCGCCGGACCGCGCAGCGCCAGCACCGCCGGCACCCGCACCGGCTCGGCCGAAACGCGCGGCCAGGGATCGGAACCCGCTCCGGCCAGCCACGCCGCCAACAAGCCCGGCCCGTGTTCGAGCAGCACGTAAGCCGGACCCGCGAGCGGAACCCGGTCGCCGCGCCGGACCGAGCCATCGGCGTCCAATACGGTGGCCGACGCTTCCCGGCCCCGGACGATCAGTTCCAGCCCAGCCCGCCCCTCGGCCTGGAGCAGCAATATCCCAGCGGTCGGCTCGAAGCGCCGGAACAGCGTATCCGGCGTCAATCGGGCTGGCGCGGCGGGCAGCGGCGCCAAACTCCAGGAAACCGGCGCGGAACTCTCGCCGAGATTGGCCAGCAACAGCGTTTCCGTCTCGGGATCGAGGCCATAGCTGAGCGCGCGGTCGCCGGTCCACAAGGTCAGCGGCTTGGAATCGCCCCAACCCAGCACCGCCGCCGTCCGCGCCGGCAAATCGAGACGCAGCCGCTTGTGACCGGCGGGCAGGCGCAACCGGCGGGCTTCTCCGGCCGCAAGCTGGATTCCATTCATACCGAAATCCGCTGTTTCCGGTATCGCCAATCGCAGATCGCGGCGCCGCAGGGCGACGGGCAACGCCTCGTCGGGAGCATCCGCCCGCCAGAGTCGAACGTCTTCCGCCGAACCGGCCAGCGCCACCGCGCTGTGGTCTGCGGCCACGCCCATCCCGTTGCCGGCATCGATTCCCGGCTGCCCCAGACGGGATTCCGCTTGCCAGAACGTCGGTTTGTCCTTTTCTGCAGGCGCGGGCGGCAGCCGCGCGGCGCGGCCGGCCGGAACGGTCAGTTGGGCGGTTGCCGTTCCGGTCGGCGTCACGGGCGCCAGCGCCAGCGTCTCGTCGGTCGAAACGGGTTTCAGCAGCCACAACTGACGACTTTGGGGAATCAAAGTATCGTCGGGCGCGGCTTGCAGCACGTCGCCCGGCCGCGATGCGCCGCGCAAGGTCGGATCGGTCGCCGGCAGGCGCACGGCCCGCGCCGCCGGCAGTTCGACCAAGGCCACGCCGAGCGCTGGCTCGATGTCGGCGATCCGCTCCCACGCGATGGCTTTGCCGAGCGGCTGCGGCTGGGCGCTCAGGGCGCGGGCTTGCAACAGGATGGGCGCCTTGCCGCCATCGCTGCCCCAGACTCGCAGCCGGCGTGCCGGTCCTCGGTTTGCCGGCAGCAGCGCCAGCCACGCCGAGCGGCCGGACGCGGTGTCCAGCACCCGCCAACCGCCGCCGGATTCCTGCTCTTCCAAAGCCAGCGTCAATTCGCCGGCCGAACGCGCCGCGAACAGCCGGCAACCCGCCGCGCCGGAATCGGCCAAGGGAAAAATCCGCACCCCGCCATCGGCCAATTCGATGTCGCCGCTCGGCGGTAAGATCGGCGCCGCCGTTGCACCGGGCAGGCGCAGCGCGACCCAGACCGCTTTTTCGTCGAGCGAATCGTTGCGGTTGCCGTCCCGGACAGCCGGCTTGGCGGTCGAATCATCCGCCGCCGTCATCTCCTCGGCGGTCCCTTCATCTTCGGCTTCCCCGGATGGCTCCGTCGCTTCGTCCGGTTCGGCCTCGGAATCGCCGCCGTCCCTCTCGAAATTGACCTCCTCCACCGTCAACTCGTAGCGACCGGCCTTGAGTTGGCGGGAAATCAGGAAATCCCAGCCATCGGCCCGATCATCGTTGCGGGCGAGAGTCCGCCCGCCCGCGTCGCGCAGCGTCGCCCGCACGTCCCGGCGACCGAGAGAAGCGATCTCCACCACTCGATCCTCTGCCACCGACAGGGGAATCTTGGCCGGCAACTCGTCGATCAGTCGGGGTTGATCGGGCTGCAACTGCTCGGTCCAGGCGCCGAGGGTGTAATCGAGCCGGTTGTTGCGGCCCAGGGCTTCGGCCAGCAGGCGGTATTGTCCCGCCGGGACACGCCCCCGATAGGCTTTGCGATCCGAAAGCCGCCCCGCGCTTTGCCACTGCCCGGCGGCGTCCAGCCGTTGCAGTTCGCCGCGCATTCCTTCCGTGATGCTCAACCGCAAATCGGTTTCGCCGGTCAAGGCGAAGGTCCACTGATCCGGTGCGCGCGCTTCGTTCTCGCCGGTCGGTTCCAGCCAGCGATAGGTCTGCTGGCCGTTCAAGGGCAACGGATGCGGCCCGTGGCCTTCCAGAGTCGCCGGTTGAACCGCTGGCGCCACCGCGTTCACCAGCAAGCGGCCGGCGACAGCGGTCGGCATCACCACCAGCCGATAGACGCCCGCTTCCAGCTCCGCCGAGATCGAACCCGACTGGCCGGGCGGCAAGATCGGCCAGCCTTCCTCGTCTTCCAGCCGCAGCGGATAGTTCTGCGCCAAGCCGATCACCTGCAATTGATACACGCCGCCGGGCGGCGGCACGGTGAAGCGGTACACCGCGCCCTCGCCCGCCGCCAGCGTGGCGCGCGTGGGCGCGTCGAAGCGCAACGCCCCTCCCTCGCGCAGCGGTGCGCGCCGCAACCACAGCCGGGCATGGCCGGCGGTCCCCTGCCGGCTACCGGCGTCCAGCAGGAAGAGTCCCGCTCGCAGATAATGTTGCATCAGGAAGTTATGGCCGACCCCGTTCGCCTCGGCTTCGGCGAGACGCGGCGCCAGACGGGTTCGCAACCGCCCTTGCGTGCGCAACCGGCCATCGGTTTCCAGGCGAAACAGACCCGGCTCCCGCACCTCGATGGCGACCGACTGATCCCGGTCGGCGACCAGTTCCAACGGCAGAGGTTGCTCTTCCCGCAAGACCGATGGCGGCTGTTGCGGGATTTGTCCCAAGTCGGCCGGCAAGGGCGTGGGCGGAACCGGGTCCGGTCGCCATTGCAGCGAAAGGGCGCCGCCGCGCTCCACCGGCGCGGCCAATCGAACCTTGCGCTGTCCGGCCTCCACGTCAATTTGGGTTGCGGGGGGTCCGCCATTGACCGTCAGGGATTGCGCTCGACCCTGCTCGTCCCAAGCGGTCAACGCGCCCTTGGCCGGCACGGTAGCCGTCAGTTCCAAACTCTCCGCCGCCGCCAGCGGCACGAACAGCGGCTCGCGCAAGGAAAGCGGCAAATCTCGTTGCAGCAAACCGACCGGGACTTGCGGGCGCCGGTTGAGGAACAGGCGCGTCAAACCGGGCACCTGGAGCGACGGAAAGCGCGGCATGGCGACCGTCACCGGATTACCCGCGCCAGCGGCGAGCCCCGCCGCTTGAAACACCGCCTCGACGATGCCGCGCTGGCCCGGCTCCGGGGTCAATTCCAGGCGGTAGAAGCCGGTTTCCAGCGTCCAGCGCGGGCCGCTGCGCGGTTTGACATTGGGATGATCCACCGCGAGCAGCGGTTTGAGCGTGGCGGTCAGCGCCACGCCCTGGGTCTGGATTTCGTACTCTCCGGCGGCTGCGATTTCGACGAACAACTCGGTCGGTCCCAGCAGGTTGAACCGCCCGCGCCAAGTCGAATTTTTGTCGAAGCGCGGCGCGTTGGAAGCCAGGATTTGCCAGTTCGGATGGTCGGGATCTTTCGGGTTTTGCGGCCAGGCCAGCACCGCCGTCGCTGGTGGATTATCGCGCTCGTCGCCGGCCGAAATCAGGTCGAGCCAATACTGGCCCCCCTTTTGCGGAACGTCCCCCCACACCCGCTTGAAGTTTTGCCAGACATACCCTTGTCCCTGCTCGCCCTGGACGGAAACCAGCCGATCCGCCTCGGCGTCGAACGCGGTTTCCCAAACCGGCAGACGGGTCTTTTTGGTGAAGGCGAACGCCGTGCCTCGCGAGCGTTTGGTTCCATCGCGCTCGATCACTGCCGTTTCACCCTGCACGGCGGCGGCGGCCGGCAATTCCAGACGCCCGTAATCGGACGCGGGCGCGGCCACGATGAAACGGTCGAAGCCCAGCGGACCGACGGCGCGCCATTGCCGGCTCGCCGATTCGATGCGGGGCACACCCAGCCGCAGATACAGCGGCTTGTCCTCGCTCTGCCGGGTCCATGGCGTCTGCTCCCGGCCGCCGTAGAGCGTCACCCGATAAAAGCCGGGATCGAGCACGGTGTCCAGGGTCAGCACGGTCAGCGGCCGGCCGGCTTGCGGCTCCAGCGTCCGCCGCTCGGCGGTCAAATCCAGCAGCGTCAAGCCATCCCGCCACAGGTGCAGCGCATCCAGAAACCGCCCGCCGGCCTCCAGAAAAACCGGCCCTCGCTCCTTCACTTCCAGCCAGTAGGACCGCTGTTGGTAATCGCCCAACTCGCTGGCGAGCAGTTCCAACAGGGGCAGGCGTTGGGGCGTCGGTTGCAGTTCGGCGAAGGGTTTCGCCTCGACCGTGGCGCTATCCTGAGCTTGGGGTGCGCCGCGCAGGATCAGCTTGTAGCGCCCCCGATCGAGAAATCGATCCAGACGGCCATCGCGTTGGCCGGGCACGCCGTCGCGGGCGACCGGCCCGCTCATGTAATCGACCAGCTCCAGCGCCACGCCGGTTTTGCTGTGGGCGGCGATGGCGTAGCGCCCGGCGGCGGGAATCTCCAGATAAGCGGTCTGCTTGCCTCGGGCCGGCAACTCCATCGGGCTGATGGCGGTCGCTTGGGGAACCGGAGCTTGCGGGGTTGGGTTTGGTGGAGAACCGTTCAAGGCCAGGAGGCGTTGCTCGTACAGATCGCGCAGACAGACGACAGCCTCGCTCTCTCGGCCCGCTTGCAGCGATGGCGCGCAGCGCCGGTCCCGCTCGGCCAGCCATCGCAGTTGCTCGCGCAGCGCCGGTTCCCGGCGATCCGGGCTTTGCGCGATCAGATCGGAAAAAACCTGCTGCAAGCGGGCGTCGCGCTCGGCCAGCGCGGCGTCGCGGCAAATCGCTTTTTCCACCGGCGTGCGGGCTTTGCCGCAATCGAAGCCGGGTTGCGGGGCGGGAACCGCCGGCCGGGCCAGCGCGGACCAAACGAACAGGGTCAACCCGAACCAAATACAAATGATTCGCATGGCTTTTTCCGCCGGTTTATGCATGAGGGACAGAACGATAGAGCCCAAGGCGCGCAACGGCCGAAGATCGCATTGTATTACTAACGCTGGCCGCTTGAATGAGCTACTTTTTTGAAGTCCGACGCAACCTCAAATTCAATGACCCAAAATCGCCGGCCGAATCGAACCGGCTTTTGGCTCAAGCAAAATCTCGATAATCACTTCCGCGAGGAAATCCCGATATGAGTTCATACGATAGCATCCATCGCCGCTCGCTGGCCGACCCGGTCGGATTTTGGGGCGAAGCCGCCGCAGAAATCGACTGGTTCAAGCCGTGGGACAAGGTGGTGGACGATAGCCGGGCGCCGTTCTATCGCTGGTTCGTCGGCGGCGAATTGAACGTCTGCTACAACGCCCTGGACCGGCACGTCGCCGGGGGGCGGGCGGATCAAGCGGCGCTGATCTACGACAGCCCGGTGACCGGAACCATCAAAACCTTCACCTATCGCGAAATGCTCGATCTGGTCGCGCGCTTCGCGGGGGTGCTGAGGAAACTCGGGGTCAACAAGGGCGACCGGGTGATCGTTTACATGCCGATGGTGCCGCAGGCGGTGGTCGCGATGCTGGCGTGCGCCCGGCTCGGCGCCATCCACTCGGTGGTGTTCGGCGGCTTCGCCCCGCAGGAGCTGGCGACCCGCGTCAACGACGCCACCCCCAAGGTCGTGGTGTCCGCCTCCTGCGGCATCGAGGGCGCCAAGGTTTTGCCCTACAAGCCGCTGCTCGACGCCGCGCTGGACATGGCCGCCCACAAGCCGGCCGCTTGCGTCATCCTGCAACGGCCGCAAGTCGCGGCGACGCTGATTCCCGGCCGCGACCACGATTGGGACGAGCTGGCGGCGGGGGCGAGCCCGGTCGATTGCGTTCCGGTGGCGGCGACCGATCCGCTCTATATCCTGTATACCTCCGGCACCACCGGCCAGCCCAAAGGCATCGTCCGCGACAACGGCGGCTCGTCGGTCGCCACCCAATGGACGATGCAGCACTTCTACACCGTTCGGCCCGGCGAAACGATGTGGGCGGCGTCGGACGTCGGCTGGCAGGTCGGCCATTCCTACATCGCCTATGGCCCGATGCTGCACGGCGCCACCGCCACCCTCTACGAAGGCAAGCCGGTGGGCACGCCGGATGCCGGGGCGTTCTGGCGGGTGATCAGCCAGCACCGGATTCCCGTGCTGTTCACCGCCCCCACCGCCTTCCGCGCCATCAAGCGGGAAGACCCCGATGGCACGCTGATCGAGAAATATGACCTGTCCCATTTCCGCGCCCTGTTCCTGGCCGGGGAGCGCTGCGATCCCGACACGCTGAAATGGGCGGAAGACCATCTCAAGGTGCCGGTGATCGACCACTGGTGGCAGACCGAAACCGGTTGGGCGATTGCCGGCATTCCGCTGGGCATCGAGCGGTTGCCCGTGAAGTACGGCTCGACCAGCAAGCCGATGCCGGGCTGGAACGTCCAGGTTCTAGGCGCGGATGGTCAGCCGGTCGCGGCCGGGACCGAAGGCGCCCTGGCGATGAAACTGCCGATGGCTCCCGGCGCCTTCACCACCCTGTGGAACGCCGACCAGCGTTGTCGCGACGCCTATTACGAAGAAAATCCCGGCTACTACACCACCGGCGATTCGGGTTTCATCGACGAGGACGGCTACATCTTCGTCATGGGCCGGGTCGAT
>RRZT010362099.1_pt1 | contig 15123 bp, 12 predicted proteins | sample 2165551 | NCBI WGS metagenome assembly RRZT01 (sample SAMN10456910, study PRJNA506462) | wastewater metagenome | biome: wastewater; feature: sludge; material: wastewater sludge; isolation source: wastewater sludge with Escherichia coli K12::gfp cells carrying plasmid... | place: USA: Moscow, Idaho... | reverse complement strand
TATTAACTTGTTCCTCAGTAATCGCAGGGAATTTGAAGTTCACAACAGATCCGAACTGTTTTTCTGGACCATATAATCTGTTTGTTCTTGAATAAGCTTGAATTAGGTCTTGAAGTTCTAAGTTTCTATCAACATATAATGTATTTAGATACTTTGAATCGTATCCTGTTAGCAGTTGTTTAGCAACGATGACTAAATCAATGTTTTTAGGATTTCTTGCACTTCCACCACGAGTTGTTCGATCGACTAAATCAATAAAATAATTATCTTCACCATGGACTTTGTCTCCAGAAACAAACTTAATGCCAGTAATATCATAATAGTCTTCAAACATTTCATCTATTATTTTAGGATCAACAGCCTCATTTTCACTATCATCCCCAAAACTGAATGTCATAACTACATTAATATCCATTTTTCTTTCTTCAATTTGCTTCTTAAATTCTTTGTAATAGGCAATTACTCTACTCTTATATTCAACAGTCAATATAGCGTTAAAAAACTTTTCTTGAGATTTATTATCCCAATTATTCAAAATTTCAGAAACTACAGCAGGTATATGAGTTTTATCTTGATATAAAAGGATCTTGTGTTCCGATGCGCTTCTTTCAACATCTGCATCATCCATTGCAATTACTTCTTTTTCTATTTCTCTAATTGCCTTGTCCGGCTTTTCATCAACTAAAGCTTCTACTAAATCATCTCTGAGTTGTTGATGATTTAGGAATTCCCCTGTGTTGAGATACTCCACATCAAACCCTAGCACGTTCATATCTGAAATAGCTTGATCTATTGTGTATTCATGAAGAGATGGACCAAAGAGTTTTTCAGTCGTATCAATAAGTTCACTCTTTTCATTTATCATACCTGTAACTTCATTTTCATCAAATAAAGGTGTTCCAGTAAAACCAAAAAATAAACCTTTTTTTCTAAAGTAGTCTTTGATAGTTCCCATCATTGATCCCATGGTAGTTCTATGAGCCTCATCTATAATGAAAACAACTTTCTTATCTTTTAATGAATCATCTTGATTTTCAACGAGTTCTTTAACCAAACCATTCATTTTGAACGTAGTTGTTACGATAATACCTCTAGATTTTGATTTCATTAAATTTCTTAATTGCGAGGTGTATTTTGTATCATCTACAGTTACGGGTTCATAAGCAGCATAAGCTTTAAAGTTTTCACTCGTTTTACTATCCAACTCTCTTCTATCAACCATAAAAACAACCTTATCAAATCCAACTCTCGTTGATAAGAATAGAGCAGTTTTAAAACTAGTTATTGTTTTTCCAGAACCAGTTGTATGCCAAATATATCCTCCATGAGGTATATCATCGTTATCTCTTCCAAAAGCAGCCTTTTCAACAGCTTGCAAGGCATAAACTTGATACGGGCGCATTACCATGTGTCTTTGATTCTCTTCTCTAAGAGCCTCATCAATAACAAGATAATCTCCAACCATCTGATGTGCCATCGGTATCTTTAAAAAGTGTTCAACAACATTTTCCCATGCATGCATTGATCTATTATTACGATCAGCCCAATGAAAGACAAAACTCTTGTTAAAGTCATTAATAGATTTCGGAGTCGCAAAGTATCTTGTATCAGTTTCAGACATAATGATCATCATTTGTGAAAAAGCCATAAAGTTATTAACATACTCACCATCACGATAATAACGTTTAAATTGATTGAATGCTTCATCAGTGGAAACATCTGCTCTTTTAAGTTCAATATTAATCAGCGGTAGTCCATTAATTAGTAATACTACATCAAACCTATTGCCATTATCAGTACAAACTTCAGTCGCGATTTGATAATTAGAATTACCGCCACTTACCTGAGCTTTACCAAAAATAGTTAAAGTAATTTTCTCTCTTGTGATAGAAGGATTAGGATCTCTAAATATACCCGCAATTTTTCCAACTGATTGTTCCATAGAAAGTAACTTAGCAGCTTCAAAACTATTATCAAGCTTGTTTACTTCGTTCATAACCTGACGAAATTCGTCATCAGTTAAAGGAATACCTTCTAATATATCCGCATTCAATCTATTAAGTTCACTTCTCCAATTATCAATCAGATCATTGACAGTAACTTTTTTCTTCATTCCATTGAGGTGTAGAGGTGCAGTCCATCTATAGTCTTCTAGTTTTTCAACAAGAGACTCTTGAAAATGACGTTCTGTGTATGTTTTATCATTATTCATTGTTGTTCCTCCTATACAAACATCTCATTTAGGTATGCTTTCTTTAGATCTTTAAGTTTATCTAGCTTACGCTGATGAAGAGTGATGGTTTTATCAAAACTAGTGAAAATTTGACCAATTAGCTTTTGTTCATCCCTATTAGGTATATCAACAAGAATATCCATTGCTTTAATCTTGGAAATATTATATCTAGATATCCCTTGTGCCAACAGCTCAAACTGTCTCCTCACAGTAAGTGACCTTAATAAATAAGCCATATAAGCCGGATCTTGTTTGTTAAACATACGGAAACCAAAACAAAAACTATTAAGATAAACATTAGCTCTATCATCAAGCCATACTGAAGACATTCCAACTTCATGAGGAGTTTCTGAAGAAGTTGTAAATAATATATCTCCATATCTAACTTCATTTTGCTTATCATCTATTTCAACATTCTCTGTCAGAAGAATATTTGATAACGGATTATGGAATACATTAAGATATGTAATAAACTCAGCATCTCCAATTCCGAAATCTTCTTTAGTTTTTCCCGACAATCCATTGTACGTAGTTCCTAACTCCCCTAACTTACGCTGTTCCCAAGGGTCAGTAAATCCTGAAAATCGCAGAAAAGGAAATTTATGTCCATTTTTTGGAAACATGCTAGAAAGATATGCCTTTTTTATTTTTTTTTTTTTATTTAACTTTCTTTCTTGAAGGATAATTATCTCATCAATTTCTTAAAGAAATTCTCCTATCATTTCTTGCTCTAAAATAGTAGGAATCAAAATACTCCATTCCTTCAACTCAGACATAGGGACTAAATTAACCATTGCAGATCCTGGATTTGAAGATGTTAATTTGCTTTGCATTTTTTCTGCACGCATTAATTGCAAAAAATACTCTGAATCTACTTTTTTACAATCTAATTTGAATCTAATAAGTGCTTGATTAAAAACCCCCGATTTAACACCATTGGGAATCTTTGAAATACGCCCAATAGTTCCGGCACCGCTCATAATAAAATCTCCAGGCTCTATTTTAAATTTGATTAACTCATGATATTTCTCTTTCGTAATGTAATATCTTGTATCAAAAATATCATAAATTGCATTACGTTGTTCATAAACGACAAATTCGCTTTGATTAACAAATATATCTTTCTTCAACGCGCTTCCAAACGGTCCCCGTCTGATTCCATCTTTTGAATCAAAAAAATCTTTAAACTTTCTCTGTTCCCAAGGTTCAGTGAATTTCTCGAATCTTATTTTTGGTCCATTTCTACTCATTCGAATACACCAACTGACTAATCATATCCTCAAGACTTTTTTCTAACTCTTCTATTTCTCTATCTAGATCAGAAATTGTTGTTGAGTATCTTTCATTTAAGTCTTTAACAACGTTAATCTCTTCATCTAAAGGTTTTATGATTAGATTAGAAATTTCATCATTAATGTGTTTAAACCACTTAGTTCTCATTAAAAGGTTAATCTCTTCATTTGTTAAATCTTCATATCTTGCATTTGTCAGTTCTTCTATAGTTAATCTAAGTTCTCTAATATCTTTACTAACTTTAGCTTTTTTCTCTATTAAATTAAGTGCATTTCTAAGATGAGAATATTCCAATGAGTCTTTAGAAATATCTTTCATTTCTTTAGTAATACTAGTCTTAACAAAACTATTCCCAACCTCATTCTCTTTATTCACTGTTAAACATTCATAGAGAGCATCATATTCTTCCGACTCTTCAACCTTTGATGCTTCAACTAAATCATCAAGTTCTGAATCAGTTTCATTTAATTCGTTCTCTAATGCTCTAAGGCTTGTTAATTCGTCTTCAAATAGCACTTCAGTAATTAATTCATTTGGAATTAAGACACCAGACCAACCTTCTTGGACATTAACTTTTTTACCAGAGCGGGTTCTTGTTGCCATCTTTGGTTCTTTCAATTTTGCTACTTCATAAAATTCTTTTGCAGCAATTATTTCAGTATCTTTTTGTAAGTGATCTGTCCACAACTCAGAAATTAGTTGATAACCATCGTATTGATCAACAAAATCGTATTCTTCTAATATAGTTTTCATCTCATTTAACATTTCTTCTTTCAATGTCTTTATATCATCAATATTTGATACAGATTTCAACTTTTCATAATACATCTCAATATAGGTATTGAATTCTTTTTCTAAGCTACTTATTTTGTTAGTAATAACAACATCAGACTTAACTCTATCTTCAAACTCTTTTTCTTCAATTGTCATTTCCAAATATCCTGGTCTGACTTCTTTGAAAGATTCTTCAAGAACATTCGTTAAGTATTTATTCAGAATTTTCAACCCTTTAATATTTGAACTTGATATTCCACCATAAAGATGTCCATCAACGTCATGAGGGATTTCTTCATCTATTTGTTGAACATATCTAGGAATATTCATATTAAATTCATTTTCAACAATCTCTTGTCTAGAAATATTGCGACTGTAACCCTCAATATCGAGTCTATATTCATATGTGTCGACAATTCTTGCAATATCCTTATCAAGGAGAACATTTTGTTTACCTTCTTTTACAAAATCATTTGAAGCATCAATTACTAATACAGGATCATCAAGTTTTCTATTCTTTTTAAGAATCATTACAATAACTGGAATACCAGTATTCGTGAACATTCCACTAGGAAGACCAATAATAGTATCTACATTGTTTTTTTCTAAAAGTCTCTGTCTAATTGTTCCCTCTGCTCCACCTCTAAATAAAATACCGTGAGGTAAAACAATTGCCATAGTTCCTTCTTGGTGTAAATGATATAAACCATGAAGTAAGAAAGCATAGTCACCTTTTGAATCAGGTGGTAATACCCCAACCATTTCAAATCTAGGATCTGTAAATTTTAAATCAAACTTATTCCAGTTCTTTAATGAATATGGTGGATTCATTACTACCGCATCAAACAAGAATCCTTGACCCGGCTTTTGGTCATCATCTGGCCAATCTTCTTCTAGAGTATTAGCATTTCGTATATGCATTTTCTCTGGACTAACACCATGAAGGATTAAATTCATTCTCGTAAGGTTATATGTCGCAGTATTTAACTCTTGTCCGTAATACTTTAAATTATGTTGTTTATCTTCATCTAAATACTTCGCTACTGAAAGTAGTAGTGATCCAGAACCGACGGTAGCGTCGTATATTGAGTCTATATCCCCTTTTTTGGAAACAATCTGTGCCATAACTTCACTAACTTGTTTTGGTGTATAGAACTCTCCGGCTTTCTTTCCAGATTCTATTGCGAACTGACCAATTAAATATTCATAAGCGTCCCCTAAAATATCTTCTTTTTGAAGTTCGACCATGTTTAAATCCGCGAATAATTTAATTAGTTCTTGAATATTTTTACTTCGAGCATTTAGGTTATTCCCTAATGCAGTATCATCTAAGTCAATAGAGTTACTTGAAAAAAGACCTCTAAAATCAATGTTATAATCATTCATAGAAGCCGTTCTTTCAAATGTTGAAAGACTGTCAGTTACTTTTTGAACTTCAAAAGTACCTTCATTAATATCCTTGACCCATACTTGATACAAATGTTCAGGAAGCACGTAGTATTTAAGATGAATACGAATTGCATCAGTCAAATCATCACCAGATTCATTATATGATTTTGTATATTCTTCTAATAACTCTTCTTCAGAAACATCTTTCAATCCAGACAAAGTTCTAAATTGTTCTAAGGTCTTATCACTCAAGAATTTATAGAACATTAACCCTAACATATAGTCTTTATATCTACTTGCGTCCATGGAACCTCTAAGCTGCGTAGCTCCATCCCATAAACGACTTTTTATAACTTCACTTGTAATCATAATTCTACCTCCAAAGCCTTTACATCATTATAGCATTTATTAGTTATACATATTAAAAATACAGAATAATATACTGTCAAACAGTGATTATTCTGTATTATATTTGTTTGTACCAAGACGGTACATCTTTTTTCATATCATCATACCACTCTAAGATATCATTGGCTTGATTCATCATCGTTTGTATTTGCTCTTCACCAAATTGAATAGCCCAATAAATTGAAGACAAACTGTTAGTAACAATATATAATTTCAAAAGTTTCCAAAACTCGAGTGGAACATTATCATCGAAATATCCATTAACCATTCCTGATGCAAACTCATATGATTCTTGTACACACCAGACAATACGATTAAACTCTTCCCACGGATCACCATAATCACTTCTATCAAAATCTATGATTATTAAGTTATCTTTGTCATCAATCATCATATTACCGATATGATAATCTCCGTGATGAAATGAAATGGGTCTATCATTAAGTAAATCTCTGTTCTCGTTTATATAATCTATAAAAAGTTGTCCCTTCTCATACTTTCTAGAAGACTCTTTGTAATTCTTTATTTTAATATCTATCTTTTTATTAAATTTATTTGACCAATCAAACTTATGTTTATCATCAATTTGAATACTGTGTATCGATTTAAGTATTCGACCCGCTTCATATCCTAAATCATACTGCTTCTTAGAATTGAAAGTATGAATAACATCTTTCAAGTCAACACCTTTAATCCAAGACTGAAAAAATAACACTTCTTCATTTGATAATTCTATATGTATGGGTTTACTCATGTGTACTTTCAATTCATAAACTTTAATCATCATCTCATATTCTTCCATCTTTTTACCATAAGTAGATTCAGATGAAATTCTTAACAAAAGTTCTCTATCATTATCTAGAGTGACTTTATACTTTTTATCTGTTGACCAGCCCTTTGTGATGAGTTCCTGTTTAATAATGTTATTGTAGTTCATGTTATCACCTCGATTGGTAGTAGTTTTGTTTAAAAAATAAAAAAGTCAGGGTTTACCCGACTAGTTTAATTTTTTAACAAGTAAGACGCGATCGTCTTCCTGTTGAGCTTTTTCTTCAAAGCCAACTTTTTCATAGATATCTAATATTTCATTGTCAGTTCCTACACTAACAGAAACATTTTCATATCCCTTCAATTTTAATTCATTTGAAATTAGTTCTAACAATTCTTGTCCAATTGCCTGTTGGTTATACCCTGCTAAAACAGATAATGTTAATTCAGGTGTTTGTGGACAGACATATCCGAAACTGTTATCTTTCTCTTCAAATATACGTACCCAAGCAAGTCCTGCGATCAATCCATCAATTTCCCAGACTAATGCATAATCATCTTGTTTTCCAAAATCTTTAATGTATTTTGTATAAGTGTCGTCTTTTACAACATCGATATCTAACAATTCATCTTCATCGTTTTGAGGTATCGCATTATACATAAAGATTGGAAGTACGTCATACTCATAGTTCTCTAACTTTCTTAGAACTCTTAATCTCATAGTACCACTCCTTATATAAGCGTCACAATATGGTTCTATTATAACACTTTATGCGTGTAATTGGAAGGGCTCTGGCGGATTATATGAAAATATACACTAATAATGCAATTAAAATGTAAATTTTACAATTTTTTTACATCAATTTTCAATGGAATCTTAAGAGACATCCTACGCTTCAATAAACTTATTAATTGAATCCTTCATATACTTTCGAGTAAACTGAATAATCGGACCAACAGCAAATGCTGAGATTAAAGTTCCGACACCGAGTAGTCCACCCATTAAAATTCCAGCACCTAAAAATATTAAATCTACTACAACTTTCACAATTCCTATTTCAAATTTACTGTTATCTGCGATCATCTCAGGAAATGCATCAATTGCCCCCATACCTAGGTCTGCCAATACGTAGAAATTTAAACCTACTGCTAATATGGCACAAGATAAAAACAAAAGTAATAATTTGACAATATACGATAAATCATGTGGCAAAATCATTTGATAAAATCGTGTAATTGGATTTGATACGATGCTTACAACAAATAAACTCGCAATCGTTGCGATGTTTATGTATTTCTTATCAATAAGAAATACTATAACGAGTGCTATCGCGTTTTCAAGGAACAGAGCCGTCGCAAAACTGACATTCAACATATTTGATACTCCAGTATGGAATACGCCCAGAGGGTCGACACCAAGCTCAATATATAACATCAAGTTAATACCGATACCAATAATCACTTGACCTAGTACTACAAGAACGATTCTTTTAAACAAATTATCTTTTTTCATTAAATCCCTCTCCAAATAAAAAAAGCCACATAAAAGTAGCTTTTCAATAAATTATTTTCTTAATCCTAAACGAGTAATTAAAGTACGGTAACGGTCAACATCGTTTTCTCTTAAGTATGTAAGAAGTTTACGACGACGTCCTACCATTTTTTGTAGTCCACGTAATGAGTGGAAGTCTTTTTTATGAACATTTAAATGTTCAGTTAAGTTCTTAATGTTTTCAGTTAATACTGCTACTTGAACTTCAACGCTTCCTGTATCCCCTTCATGAATCGCATATTCTTTAATTAATTCTTGTTTTCTTTCTTTACTAATCATAATGTTAGTCCTCCTCTTTCTTATAACTTCAAATCCACGTACTTGGTCGGACGATCCAAGAACCTAGATGAAAAGCATTAATAATATACCACAAGTGATGCTTTATAGCAAGTCTTTAAAATAAAAAAGAACACCGAAGTGTTCTTTTGATTAGTTGCTTATAAAGGTTTAACGTTTATAGCTTGTGGTCCACGATCACCTTGAGTGATTTCAAACGTTACTGCTTGATTATCATCTAATGATTTATAACCATCTGTAGCGATTCCTGAGAAATGTACAAACACTTCTTGTTCGCTTCCATCTACAGTAATAAAGCCGAAGCCTTTTTCTGCATTAAAGAATTTTACTTTTCCTGATTCCATACAATACCTCCTCTTCTAAATAAGTCTCAATTTATAACAAAAGGCATTATATAGTGAATATTTACTCTTATCTCATTAATAATACCACACCAAAAGGTTAATGTCAAAGGGATTAACAAGTATTTGTTACAATGTGATCAAATATCTTTGAATGAAAACCGAATCTTTACTCAACAATTCATCTTGAAGGATTCCACCATTATTGATAATCACTGTCTGGGAAGTGGTATTATCTTTATCACAAGTAATCAGAACATTAGTCAATGATAGTTTTTTACATTTCTCTAAAGCGAGATGTAACATAGCATTTGCATACCCTTTATTTCTTTCACTTGGTCTAACGCCATAGCCAATGTGTCCACCAAACTGTTTTAGATAATCGTTGAGATTATGTCTGATGTCAATCATCCCGACAATTATTCCCTTATCAATTGCGAAGTAAGTCGTTGAAGGAACATGGCTTTCACAAAGACTTTCACCTTTATGATACGTATTTACTTTCTTTATCCATTCATCATAATCACCTATAAAAGCATCGAGTTCACCTGTTCCATTTATATTTGATTTACAATCATGGAATTCCTGTATAAACGCTTCTGCTTCTCTTTCATATTCTTTTTTCGGGAATACTAATTTTAAATCCTCCATCATCTCACCTCATTTCTATGATTCTATATTAAAGCAAAAATAAAACAAGTCATCAATGATAACTTGTTTTATTAAGAATTAAAAGCTGATTGCTTGCATTGGGCAAACTTCGATGCAAACTCCGCAATCGATGCAAAGGTCTCCATCACATTCCGCTTTATTATCTGCGTTCATTGATAATGCCCCTGTAGGACATACTCCGATACATGCTTGAACTCCTGCACAAGTATCTTGATTTACTGTAACTGCCATATTATATCCTCCATTCCTTAAGTATTTACATTTTAATTATAACACATAAAAGCCCTAAATCAATGAGATTTAGGGCTTTATTTGAAGTTTTCGAGTTAGCCTTTGCTAACTGTTATAATTCTTCATCAATAATTCCTTCTCTTTTATCTTCAGTCATATTCGCAACTTTTACACCTAAAAATGTTTCCGCAATATTCTTAATATTAATGCATGTTCCTTGTTCAATCCCTGAGACAAGTCCCATACTACTGCGCATTGTTTCTTGCATTAACTTTTCAACATTACCATCACCATAGAGTACAAGTGAGTCAATATTTGTCAATGGTTCCGCAATATATATTGTGGCGTCTCATTAAGGAAGTTCTCTGAGGCTTTACGAATCGATTCCTCATCAGATCCAATCGTAACGTTTGCAATAGCATTACCATTAATGCTTATAAAGTCTTTAGTCGCCACCGCCTTATCACTAACATCTACTTGCTTTAAATTTAAATCAAGAATATCCAAAAGTTGGAAATAAGGAAGTTTAATTCCAAATTTTCTTGTAAAGATATTTGGTTTCTTAAGAAACACCCCTGTAATAATGTAAGCTCTGTTTGTTGTGCTTTTTCTAAACTTGACATACCAACAATTAAAATCGCAAGACCACAACACCAATTACAATTATCCCAATATAATCTTCAATTAAAAACATAATATCACCCTTTGTATGCTTTAAGTATACAAAAGGGTGATATTATGTCTTATTCCAAAGAATACCGAGCTTTGTTGCTTGATCAAGAGAAAATTTTCTTGAGTTCACCTCTAACTTAATATAAATATTATTAATATGTCTCCTTACTGTAGATAGTAATATCAAACTTTAGCAAACTCAACAAATATGTATAAAATGTCTTTAAGTCATCAGTACTATTCCACAGGTCATTCTTCTCATCTAAGTTCATCTGGTTTCTAATTAAAGACGTTCTAGAAAACGAATTTGATGTCATGACAGTGGATTATCTGCGCTAAAGATAAGTGGAGTCACACAAAGTAATCTATAGATGAAATAACATCCCTATAATTCGCTTTAATAAGATATGAAAGAATGGGAATCATAGCAAATAGAAACAATAGTTCATAATAAACCAAGCAAAATTTAAAAAGATATTTTTCAAATCCATTATAAGTACAGTTAAAGTTTTCATACTAATCCTTCAATCTCTTTACAGCCGATTTTAATAACATCTTCTCTATGTTTACATTTTTTGTATCAATACTTTGAATTTTTACGTTACTTATTGTTAGTTCTGATATGACTAAATCTAAGTTTTTTACACTATTTAGACAGTGTAGCGAAAGATAGTTTCAAATTGTTCGTGCTTCTACAACATCTTTTAATTCTTGACTCTTTAATCCATAAAGACTCACAAAGAACTGATATTATCCCACGTACTTAAATCTTCATAAAGTGCTATCTCTTGAGGAACAACACCGAGATTTGATTTATAGTCTTTGAATCGAGAATAAATTAATTGATCGTAATATTCGATACTCCTCCCATTTGATTTTAATATTCCCGTCAACATATTAATAGTCGTACTCTTACTAGTACCATTAGGTTCTAGAATACATAGCCTTCTTTGTCTTTTACATGAAAACTTATATTATCAACGATGCCTTATTTCCATATTTCTTTATTAAATTATTTATTTGTAACATATTTCTTACCTCCATACACACTATATCTAAACGAGTGCCCATTGAATATCGGCCGAAAGGTTGATTCTATAAAAAAGACTCCACTTAAGGAGTCTTAATCACTAAATTCTCTTTCTTCTTTTAAGAAGTACAAAGACTAGTACTAGAGCACTCATTAATATAAATGAGTACATTGCATAAGATTGAGAGATTCCTGTTGGAACATCTTTATCTTTTTCTTTATCATCAATCTCATCACCTTTAACTTTTTCAAGTTTATATAATGCAGCTTGAAGTTTGAGAGTAAGAGCATCTAACTCTTCTTGAGTTAGATCATCCCTTAAGAGTTCTGCTGTGATTTCCGAAAGAACTGTTTGAAGATTTGTAATTGATTCAGTAGTGTACTCACTTAGTTTAAGTTTACTCAATTGTTTCATCAATTCTTCTAGCTTACTGTAATCTAAATCTTCCGGTTCAACTGGAACATCAAGTAATTCTAAGTCATCAAGTAATTGTTGAAGTTGTCCAGCAATACAGTTAATTTCGGCTTGTGTAATTCGACGATCTGTAACATTTCTTTGGGCAAGTATTGTCACAATTTCTTTTGCTTCTAACAATTTTGCCTTAAGTGGTGTTACCCCTTCTTCTTTATAAAGGCTTAAATCTAGAGCATTGATTTGTGTAATTAATCGGACAAGTTCACTTGCGTCAAGATTAAGTTTCACAAGATTATCAAATGCTTCTTGAAGATCATCTTTTAATTCATCAACACGTTCTTGCGTAATATTCTCATTAGATATTTCACCTTCGACTAAAGTAATTAAAGCCTCAAATGCATCGGCATCTTCTTGATTATATTCAAGCAAGTTTAAATTTTTCACTTTGATAATCAATGTCTTAATTGCATCTAAGTCGGCACGCAAATTTAATGTTTTATACGCTTCACTAAGTGCGTCATATGCTGCATCAACATCTGTTTGAATTGCATTAGAATCGTCTAATATTACTTTCGCTTCATCTCTTAAACGAATCACTTCATCAATTGTTTCTGGAGTATAAACTGTTTCATCAAGATCTTTAACAACATTGTACAAGGCTTCTAATTCACTCTTATCAACATCTCCTTGAAGAACAATTGTATATGTTGCTCCAGCACTTTGTGCAGAATTAATCGAGAACTTACCATCCCCACTATTTGAGATTCCATCTGACAATGAGACTACATTGTAGTAAGCATCTTTATATTCTAAATTGATTGTCGCATTATTTTGTCTTGGTTCAGATACTGTGATAATAATTTGATCTTTAACTTTTGATACAGTCACAGATGCAGCCCTATCAACTTTGATTGATTCAAAGTCTACTCCACTATCACTGTATACATTCATCATAAATACATCACTTTCTTTATCGTATACCGCATGTTTAATACTATCTTGAGCAAGAATTTCTACACGGTCTTCAGCAATAAACGCTTCAGTTTCATCAGTAGTTTTTCCTGGTAAGATAATATAACTGTATTCATCACTTGTTGGGTTATTTCCATGTGATTGAATCATCTTGAAGTAATCTTTAATATAAGTTTCATCATTTACAAAGTATGTATTAATATCAGCATACTTACCTTGTCTTGTTTCTTTTTCAACTGAAACTTGAGCTCCTTTAGGGAAGATGTAGCTAATGTCATTAACTGCTTCATCACCTTCTAAATGGACATACTCATTATCTGTTAGGGTAAGATCTTTCTTCGTGCTTACTTCATCACTACCATTAATTGTAATTTTATTTCCTGCTTCTTGAAGCATTCTATTTTCAATTGTTGTATCAATAGTAGCACTTGTAGATCCTGAAATATCTGATCCTAAGGCTAGAACATAACCGTCCATCATAAACCATGATTTATTCGCCTTTGTATTTGCATTGGTATGGACTGCATCATATTTCATTCCTACAGATGCATACTTACCATTGTGTGTTCCTCCAACCCATGAATCTCCATTAAGTTTCCCAGAGTTTGCCCCATTAGCTAAAGCCTTTGTATCGACTGTAGTTCCTGGAATATGGTATGAATCTACTGTTGGCCAGTATCCTTCACCAAATTGATCTAAATCTTGGTTATAGAAGTATAATGCCCCAACACCAGTAAACCAACCGCGAGCATTTTCAGTATTTCCAAATTCATAGTTCGCAATCTTACGGTTAAACATTGAAACTCCAAATGAATAGTTTTTTGAATTTTGAACAGCACGTGCCATTGATCCATAGATTACTGCTTCATCTTCACGTTCTAAAGCTTTAATTGAATCATCCTCTAAGATTTGTTGAGCTGATACTAACGATCCCATATCACGAGCATGTTCCATAAATCCGTATTCTGCCTCAGATGTTATGAGCCATTGTTTAAGTGCTCCTTCAAACTTAGCTTTATATTGTGCAGGTGCAAATTCACTTACTGCCATAATATTTGAAATTGTTTCAGATCCCGCTTCAAATTCAGTAGTAAATGGATTTGTTCCAGGTGCTCTTGAAATACTACGACCATTAACCATATTCATCATCTTACCGTGATACATTAGTGGAATATACCCCTTGTCAATTAAGTGGAAAACACTTTGTAAACCAGCTTCTTCAAAGGACCATTTCGTACCAGCAGTTACAGATTGGATTCTTCCAATTCCCTTAACAAGTTCGTTACCATAACTTCCTGTGTATGCGATGTTATTGTGTTGAACAAGACTTCCATCTTTGTAGATTCCATCTCCCCCAGTTACAATCTTAAAGACCTGAGGAACTTCATTTTTAACAAGATCCATTCTTACATCTTTACGAGCAAGAATGGCGCTACCTAATACTGAAATACCAATATCAGTTCTATTTGCGCCAGTCGCATTATAACCACCCCATTGAATACTAGGTTTTTGAGCATACCCTTCTAATGGTTTCACAAAGAATTCCACTTGATCACTCTCTAAGTATGGTGCAATAACAAATAATGTATCCACTAAATGATGCGTTGTACCAATTTGCCAGTCCCACCAGTTTCCTGAAGAATACTTACCGTCATAACGTTTGTTTACAATCATAAATTCAATCGATTCAACAATATCTTTTAAGACTTCTTTATCTTGATAGTACTTAGACCCTTTAACTCCAAACCCTAAAGCTAACCGTTTAATTTTTCCAAATTGAGTTGTATAGTTTGCAGATGTTGTATCTGATGATAATTGATTCCAAATATTTGTTCTGTTTGCTTCACGATTCATAGTTGCAAGTAGTAGCTCAGTATCTTCTGATATTTGATCAATATATGCTTTAACTTCAGCATTGCTTAAATCATTATCTCCACCGACAACTCTTTGTAGCCAACGTTCATTCATTATTGGATAAGCTTCATCAACATCTTCTTTAGTAATCATAAGAGTCGCTTCTGTGAAGATACTTGGATCATCTTTTAATGACACTTTGACTTTTGTACTTCCAACTTT
>RRZT010736918.1_pt1 | contig 15127 bp, 15 predicted proteins | sample 2165551 | NCBI WGS metagenome assembly RRZT01 (sample SAMN10456910, study PRJNA506462) | wastewater metagenome | biome: wastewater; feature: sludge; material: wastewater sludge; isolation source: wastewater sludge with Escherichia coli K12::gfp cells carrying plasmid... | place: USA: Moscow, Idaho... | reverse complement strand
CGGGCCACTCTCATCACGCCCGACCGACCGGTCCTGGTGGACCGGTGCATCGACGACGCCATCGAGATCGACGCCGACGCGCTGTACGACGGTACGGAGTTGTACCTCGGCGGTGTCATGGAGCACATCGAGGAGGCCGGGATTCACTCCGGTGACTCGGCATGCACCTTGCCTCCGATCACGCTGGGTGTGGAGGTGGTCGACAAGATCCGCGAGTCGACGCGCCTGATCGCCGATGGCATCGGTGTTCGCGGTCTGCTCAACATTCAGTACGCCCTGCTGTCAGACACGCTGTACGTGCTGGAGGCCAACCCGCGAGCATCGCGCACCGTTCCCTTCGTGTCGAAGGCGACCGGTACGCAGCTGGCCAAGGCGGCTGCCCGTCTCATGCTGGGCGTGAGCATCGCCGATCTGCGCGCCGAGGGCATGCTGCGCGCCACCGGGGACGGGGCGACGAGTCTCGACTCGGCGCCGATCTCCGTCAAGGAAGCCGTCATGCCGTGGAACCGATTCCGCACGCCCGAGGGTGTGTCGGTCGACACCGTGCTCGGTCCCGAGATGAAGTCCACCGGTGAGGTGATGGGGGCGGACTCGACCTTCGGCAAGGCCTTCTCGAAGACCGCCGCGGCCTCGTACGGTGACCTGCCGACGTCCGGGCGCGTTTTCGTCTCCGTGGCAAACCAGGACAAGCGCAACGCCATCTTCCCGATCAAGCGCCTCGCCGACCTCGGATTCGAGATCTGGGCGACGGCAGGCACCGCCCAAGTGCTGCGGCGCCACGGCGTCGCGGTGAAGGCCGTGCGCAAGGTGAGCCAAGGTCCTGGCACCGACGGTGAGCCGACGATCGCTCAGCGAATTGCCGACGGCGATATCGATCTCGTGTTCAATACGCCCCACGGTCACAGCGAACACGGCAGCCCTCGCAAGGACGGTTGGGAGATCCGCACGGCAGCCGTCTTGAGCGACGTCGCGTGCATCACGACCACCGCCGGCCTGCAGGCCGCTGTCCAGGGAATCGAGTCGGAGCGGCTCGGCGACCTCGGCGTGCGGTCGTTGCAGGCGTGGGACGCAGACATGCAAGCAGAGCTGCGTGACGGCTCGCCGGAGGCCCCGTGACGCTGCGTGCGCGGCTGTTGCGGGCGGGATACGTCCACGGACTGCGCCCGGCGCTGTTTCGCGCCCACGGCGGCGATCCCGAGGCGATCCACGAGGACATGATCGGGTGGCTGTCCTCCTTGGCGGCCAACCCCGCTGCCCGACGAATACTGCGCTGGATGCACGGACAGCCGCGCCACCCGGTGATGGTCGGGGGAGTGCGGTTCCCAGGACGCGTCGGGGTGGCGGCAGGTTTGGACAAGGACGCTCGGGCGGTCATGGCCTGGCAGATGCTCGGCTTCTCGTTCGCCGAAGTGGGCACGGTGACGGGCCTCGCCCAGCCAGGCAACGATCGGCCCCGCGTCTTTCGCCTGCGTGACAGTCACGCGCTCATCAACCGCATGGGATTCAACAACCTCGGCGCCCGCGCGATGGCCGAGTCCCTGCACGAGCTCGGGATTCGCCGCGGGAACCTCCGAGCCGGCATCCCGATTGGGATCTCGCTGGGAAAGACGAAGATCGTTCCCCTGGAGGTCGCGTCCCAGGACTATCTCACCTCAGTGAGGATGCTGGCTCCCTACGCCGATTACATCGCCGTCAACGTGTCCAGCCCGAACACGCCGGGTCTGCGCGCCCTGCAGGGCGCCGACCATCTCCCCGCACTCCTCGGGGCGATGACACGCGAGATCGATCGCCTGTCGATCGCCGAACCGCTGGGCCCCGTCCCGGTGTTCCTCAAGATCGCCCCCGACCTCGAGTGGTCGGATATCGACGACGCCTTGGCGGCGGCCAGCGACTGCAATCTGCGCGCGATCATCGCGACGAACACGACCATCGCTCGCACGGGTCTTGCACCGGCGGATCAAGGCCGCGCCGGTGAGGCGGGCGGACTCTCCGGGGCACCATTGACCGCACGCGCCCGCGAGGTCGTCTCGTATGTCGCGCGCCACACGACGCTGCCGATCATCGCGTCCGGCGGAATCATGAACGTTGCCGACGCGCAAGCAATGCTGGACATGGGCGCAAGGATGGTTGAGCTCTACACTGGCTTCATCTACGAGGGATCGGGATTGGTCTCAGCGATCAACGCCCTGACGCCGCCAAGGAGGACGCCATGACCACGTACCAACGCCGCCTCGCTGCCGTGACTGAAGCGCGCGGATCGTTGTGTGTCGGTATCGATCCTCACCCCAGCGTGTTGGAGGCCTGGCATCTTCCTGCGAGTGCCGATGGGCTGGAGGAGTGCGCGCGCACGATCATTGAGGCGGTGGGCGAGTCCGTCGCCGTCTTCAAGCCCCAGTCCGCGTTCTTCGAGCGGTACGGGTCAGAAGGTGTCGCCGTGCTGGAGCGAGTCCTGGCCGACATCCGCGAGGTCGGTGCTCTGAGCATCCTCGACGTGAAGCGGGGGGACATCGGGTCGACCATGGCGGGGTATGCCCACGCCTACCTCGACGACTCCTCGGCGCTGCGCGCCGACGCCATCACGGTCTCTCCGTACCTGGGCTTCGGCTCGCTCGAACCTGCCTTCGATCTCGCGCACCAGACGGGCCGAGGCGTGTACGTCTTGGCCCGCGCGTCCAACCCCGAGGGCGCCGAGGTGCAACTCGCCATGGGGCCCGACTCGTCGGTCGCGCAGCGCATCATTGACGAGAGCGCGCGCTTGAACCGAATTACCGGACAGGGAGCAGTTGGCGTTGTCGTGGGTGGAACTCATGAGTCACTCGGGTGCGATCTCTCCGAGTTCAATGGGTCCATCCTCGTGCCGGGAATTGGATTCCAAGGCGGGCGGATCGATAGCCTCCCGCGGCTGTTCGGTGACGCCATGGACCAGGTCTTGCCGGTGGTGAGTCGCGGCATTCTATCTGCGGGCCCAAGCGTATTTGCACTGACGTCCAAGGTCGAACAGTTCCTGGGGGCCTGAAACGCGAAAGGCCAGACGTGCAAGGGATCAGGACACAATGTCACAGCCACTGATTTTCATGTTCGACGGCTGTCTCGGGCTGTTTTCGTCCGCAATTGCCGCTATGTTTGGGTCAAACCCCAAACCTCTGGAGGCGATCTAGTGAGCATCCCATCCCTGACCCCGGAGCAGTTGCAGGGAGCCCGGGCGGCCGCAACCGCAGCCCGTCGTCAGCGTGCCGCTTTGAAGGAGCAGCTACGCGTCGGTGAGTTGACTCTCGGCCAGGCGCTCGACAAAGCGGCCGATGACGAAGTGCTGGCGCACGTGAAGGTCATCGATTTGCTGAAGGCACTGCCCCGCGTCGGAGAGAAGCGGGCGGCACGAACCATGGAGAAACTGGAGATCGCGCCAAACCGGCGCATTCGTGGACTCGGTCGGCATCAGTCGGCTGCTTTGCGCGCAGAGTTCTCGTGACGGGGAGCGTCACCGTCATTTCGGGACCCACGGCAGTCGGCAAAGGCACTGTCGTGAAGCACCTGTTGGCGCAGCATCCAGAGGTGTGGGTTTCGGTGTCGGTGACGACCCGCCCCCCACGACCCACTGAGGTTGACGGGGTCGATTACATATTTCTGTCCGATGAACAGTTCGACGAACTCGTGGCTACCGACGGCCTATTGGAATGGGCCGTTGTCCACGGGGTTCACCGTTACGGCACCATGGCCGCCCCTGTCCGCCAGGCGATGGCAGAGGGGCGAACGGTTCTCCTTGAGATCGACATGCAAGGCGCCATGCAGGTCAGGCGGTCTCTACCGGAATGCCGTTTGGTGTTCATCGCGCCTCCATCCTGGGAGGCGCTGGTGGAGCGGCTGCGGGGACGAGGGACCGAGACCACCGAGGTGCAGCAGCGTCGTTTGCAGACCGCTAGACAAGAGCTGGCCGAGCGGGACAAGTTCGACGAAGTCATCGTGAACGACGACATGCCGACCGCCGTTGCGGCTTTGGTAGACTTGCTCCGCCTGTGAGAAATGGCGCGACTGCGCGCTGCCCTAGCGAAGGTATGCATTGACCCATCACACTGCCGAAGGCATCACACATCCGTCGATCGACGAGTTGCTGGAAAAGGTCGACTCCAAGTACCGACTGGTCCTGTTCGCCGCCAAGCGCGCGCGTCAGATCAACGCCTACTACTCCCAGTTGGGCGAAGGCCTGCTGGAGAGCGTCGGTCCTCTGGTCGAGACCTCCGTCCAAGAAAAGCCCCTGTCGATCGCGCTTCGCGAGGTTGAGGCCGGGGTCTTGGAGTGCAACGAGTTCGATCCGGTCGAGGAAGCTGCCGCGGCAGCCGAGGTGGAGGCCGCAGAGCCGGACTTCACACTCGATCCGTTCGGTGACCCCGACCTGGCCTGAGCCGCGTCGTGAGCCGCATCGTCCTCGGGGTGAGCGGCGGGATCGCCGCCTATAAGGCATGCGAGTTGGTGCGCCGATTCGCTGAGGCTGGCGATGATGTCACCGTCATCCCAACGGCCGCTGCGCTGCGCTTTGTCGGCGCCCCCACATGGGAGGCGCTGTCTGGCAAGCCCGTCGGCCACGAGGTGTGGGACGACGTTCATGATGTGCGTCACGTCCGACTCGGCCAGCAGGCCGAACTCGTCGTCGTCGCCCCCGCCACAGCCGACCTGCTTGCTCGCGCCGCGTGTGGCCGGGCCGACGACTTGCTGTCGGCGACGCTGTTGACCGCGCGGTGTCCGGTGCTGTTCGTCCCGGCCATGCACACCGAGATGTGGCAACACCCGGCCACCCAAGACAACGTGCGCACCCTGCGGTCGCGGGGCGCGATCGTTATGGACCCGGCTCACGGCCGTCTGACGGGGCCAGATACCGGTCCGGGTCGACTGCCCGAGCCCGCAGAGATTCATGCCGTCGCCACGAGTCTGACGGACGATCCGGCGACGGCGAGTACGGTCGCCGCCCGCGATCTCCAGGGACGGCGGGTCATCGTCAGCGCTGGCGGCACGCGAGAAGCTATCGATCCGGTGCGATCCATCACCAACGCGTCTTCCGGACGCATGGGAGTGGCATTGGCTCGGGCCGCCGCTCTGCGCGGCGCGCGGGTGACCTTGGTGGCCAGCTCCGTTGTCGAAGATCGGCCCAGTGGAGTCGAGCACATCGGTGTCGAGTCCACGGCTGATCTGGCCGAGGCCATGCACACACACGCCGGGGGTGCCGACATCGTCATCATGGCCGCCGCCCCCGCCGACTTCGCGCCCGCACAGCGGCAGGAGTCCAAGATCAAGAAGTCATCGAGCCAGACGCTGACGCTGCACCTTGAGCAAACCGTGGACGTGCTGCGGGGCCTGGCAGAATCCGACGACCGCCCGCACACCCTGGTGGGGTTCGCGGCCGAGACGGCCGCCGGTGACGAGTTGCTGCGCCTGGGCGGCGACAAGCTGCGGCGAAAGGGCTGCGACTTGTTGGTGCTTAACGACGTGTCCGGCGGGAAGGTCTTCGGATCATCGTCCAACAGCGTTGTGATCATCGACAACAACGCAGTGGTCGATACCGTGTCCGGGTCGAAGGACACGGTCGCGCACCACATACTGACGGCTGCGCGCCGCCACGGAGAGGGAAACGAGTGAAGCGCCTGTTTACGTCTGAGTCCGTGACCGAAGGTCATCCCGACAAGCTGGCCGACGCCATCTCCGATGCTGTGCTGGACGCCCTTCTCGGCGAGGACAGCCAGGCACGTGTCGCGGTCGAGACGCTGGTGACCACCGGCACGGTCGTGGTGGCTGGCGAGGTGACCACCAGTGCGTACGCCGACATTTCCAAGATTGCGCGCGAGCGCATCCTCGACGTGGGTTATGACGACGACGAGAAAAGCTTCGACGGTCGGTCGTGCGGGGTGCTGGTGTCACTGGGCGCACAGTCACCTGACATCGCTCAAGGCGTCGACAAGGCCGAGGAGGCGCGCACCGAGGGGTCCACGGATGCCTTGGACCAGCAAGGTGCGGGCGACCAGGGACTGATGTTCGGGTACGCCTCCAACGAGACGCCGACACTGATGCCGCTACCCATCGACATTGCCCATCGGCTGTCCGAGCGGCTGACGGAGGTCCGCAAGGATGGCGACCTCGAATGGGTGCGCCCCGACGGCAAGACACAGGTCACGGTCGAATACGACGGCGACACACCCGTGCGCGTCGACACCGTGGTCGTATCCACGCAGCACGCCCCAGGACTGTCGCAGGCGCACATCGCCGAAGAGATTCGGCGCCACGTCATCAACCCGGTGCTTGATCGCTACTCGGTGTCGGCCAACGGCCTACGCACCCTCGTGAATCCCACCGGCGCCTTCGTCGTCGGCGGGCCGATGGGCGACGCCGGTGTGACTGGCCGCAAGATCATCGTGGACACCTACGGGGGGATGGCCCGGCACGGCGGTGGTGCCTTCTCCGGCAAGGATCCGTCCAAGGTCGACCGTTCGGCTGCCTACGCGCTGCGTTGGGTCGCGAAGAACGTCGTTGCCGCAGGGTTCGCCGACCGGTGCGAGGCGCAGGCCGCCTACGCCATCGGGCGAGCCCATCCGGTCGGGTTCTACGTCGACTGCTTCGGCACCGAAAAGCTGCCGCTCGACCGGATCGTGGCGGCCGTCGATGAGGTGTTCGACCTACGTCCGGCCGCCATCATTCAGCAACTCGACCTCCTGCGTCCCATCTATTCGCAGGTCACCTGCTACGGGCATTTCGGGCGGGAGTTGCCCGTGATGACGTGGGAGCGCACCGACCGCGTGGAGGCCTTGCAGGCCGCCGTGAAGGCCTGACCGATTTAGCCGAGCACCTGCGGATCGACACGGATGCGCAGTGCACCGGCGTCCTTGCGTGCGGTTCGGATCGCGGCCGCAGCGCGTACCTGGGCGGTGAGTTCTCGGCCCAAGGTCAAGGGACTGCGCAAGGTGACGCGCTCGAGGTCGTCGGTACCCCCGGCGGGCGGTAGTGAGATCCGTGCCAGCACCTGCGCACCATCGGGCATCCGCAGCTCCGCCATGAACTGCGACACAGCAGACGCGGGGCCCTCGACTGTGATGAGTTTGGCGGCTGGAGGGAAACCGGCGGCACGCCTGTCGGTGAGTTCGCGGGTCGCGAAGCCGACAGGATCGGCGCGCACGAGTGCCTGCAGGGCCCGGGCCGAGGGAGGGCCGACGGCCAGGACCGTCCCCCCGTCGCGGGCGGGGCGCACCAAGGCAACGGCGTTGCACCACCGGCGCAGAGATTCCTCCGTGGCCCGCAGGTCCGCCCGGTTCAACGACGCCTGTGTGTCGAGGAGGATCAAGGCGGAGTATCCATGCGTGGCGCGGGGCTCGGCGCCAGGCGTCGCAACGACGAGGGCTGTGTCGTCGGTGACCTCGCCGACGATCTTCTCGCCCGACGACGTGATCACGCGCGTACCCGGGAAGGAGCGGCCCAGTTCTTCGGCCGTGCGGACCGACCCAATGGCGACGGCTCGCACTTCGTGGTCACCACAGTTGTCGCAGGTCCATCGACCCTGAGGCGGCCCGCACCAGGCGCAGGTGACTTGCAAGCCTGCGGCGCTGGGCTCACCATGCATGCGCCCCCCGCAGCGGGGGCAACTCGCCGCCTGTCCGCAAGCCCTGCAGACCACACCGCGCACGTAGCCGGCCAGGGGCACCTGTATCAGGACGGGACCACTGGCGATTCCGGCCCGCACGACGTCAAAGACCTCGCGGGGAAGGCGCGTCGCACGGGCATGCGGATCCCGCTCCAACTCGAAGTCGCTCGCGGCTGCGATGCGGACCACGGGAGTGACGGGTCGACTGTCGGCGGGGCGGATGGAGATGTCGCGCAGCCATCCAGTCTCGGTCCAGGCCTGTGCCTCAACGCTGCGCGAGTGCGCTGCGAGCAGCATCCCGGCGCCCTGCTGGGCCACGCGGATGGCAGCCACCTCGCGCGCGTTCGGATAGGGCGCGTGCGGCTCGGCGTAGTCGTCGGATCCGTCGTCCCAGATGCCGATGAGTCCAAGATCGGTCACCGGCGCGTACACGGCGCCGCGAGTCCCGATGACCAGGCGCTGCAGGCCGCGAGAGATGGATAAGAACTGCCGGTACCGCGCCGAGGGGCCCAGCTCGGCCGACAGGACGGCGAACGACGAGGCCCCACATCGGCGCGTCACTTCGGCGCCAAGCCTGTCGAGTTCTCGCTGGTTACCCACGAGCAGTATCGCGGAGCGGCCGCTGCGGACGGTCGCCTGAGCAGCGGCGACGAGTCCGCCGAACGGCTCTCCCAAGTCAGCGTTCACCGCTGCAACATGCCAGGCCGCCCGTGGGCGCCGACCGTCTGCCAAGGCCGCGACGAACGAGTCACCGTTCGGGTACGCGGACAAGGCATGCGGCGCTTCATCGAGGTTGGGTGATGGGGGAGTGGGACGAGAGGCCTTCTCCGTTGTCGCGTGCCGAGGCGGGACGGCGAAGCGCAAAAGGTCCGCCACGGTCCCCGCGTAGTGATCGGCTACCGATCGCAGCAGACTCAAGACGTCGGCATGCAAAACGGATTCGGACGAGACGACCTTGTGTATGGGCGACAAGTGGCCGTTGTGTTGCGCACTGGCGCGACGCTCCGCGATGAATCCGTCCACCAGCCGTCCGGCGAATCGCACCCGCACTCGCGCTCCAGGAACCGCGTCGGAGGCAAGTTCTATGGGAACCGTGTACTCGAAGTCCCGATCGAGGTGGGCCAGGTTGACGTCGAGCACGACACTCGCGATCGGATCGACAACCTCCTCTGCCTGCATGGGGGCAGCCTAGCTGCGAGAACGGACAGCTCCCGAGGCGGGCGGGCGTGGCCCGGCAGGTGCCGCGCACTGCGTACGCGCGAGACGCCCTAGGCTGTGTGGATGCGTGTGGTCTTCGCCGGTACACCCGAGGTCGCCTTGCCGTCGCTGGATGCGGTGGTGGCGTCCCACCACGACTGCGTCGCGGTCATCACGAGGCCCGATGCGCCGCAAGGCCGCAGCAAGCGGTTGGTCGCCTCTCCCGTGGCCGAACGAGCCGAGGCCCTGGGACTGCCCGTCCTCAAGCCGACGCATCCACGCGACCCGGATTTTCAGGCCGCCCTGCGCGAGTTGGCGCCGGACTGCATCCCCGTCGTGGCCTATGGCGCTTTGATCCCGTCGTCGGCCTTGGCCATCCCACCGCACGGGTGGATCAACCTGCACTTCTCGTTGCTCCCGGCCTGGCGGGGTGCGGCCCCGGTCCAGCGGGCACTGATGGCTGGCACGGCGGAATCGGGTGCGACGACTTTTCGCATCGATGCTGGTCTCGACACAGGCCCGGTTTTCCGCACATTGCGCACCCCCGTTGACTCGGACGAAACCGCCGGCGACCTTTTGACGCGCCTGGCCACTGACGGGGCGAGTGTCCTCGTGAACACCCTGGACGACGTGGAGTCCGGCATGCTCCCCACTCCCCAGCCGGGTGACAATGCCTCGATCGCCCCGAAGGTGACGGTGGACGACGCCCACATCGACTGGGCCCGTCCCAACACCGACGTTCACAACCTCGTCAGAGGCTGCAGCCCGAACCCGGGAGCCTGGACCACCTACGACGGCCAAAGGTTCAAGGTTTTGCGCACCCGCCTCGCGGACGGCGAAGATCTCGCCCCCGGCCAGGTCGGCGTGGCCTCGCGCAAAGTGCTCGTGGGGACGGGCGCGGGTGCGGTGGAACTCGTCAGCGTTCAACCCGTGGGCAAGCGTGCGATGGACGCCGCCGCGTGGGGCCGCGGACTGCGAGACGAGTCACCGTGGCTGCGGTGAAGCGACGTTCGCCGGGCGACCCGGCACGCGGTGTCGCGTTCACCGTCTTGCGTGCCGTAAACGGTGCCGGGGCGTACCCCAACATCGAACTGTCACATGCCTTGCGCGACAGCGGATTGATGGGCCGCGATGCCGCGCTGACAACCGAACTCGTCAACGGGACCTGTCGGCTCCAAGGCACCTACGACCGCATCATCGTGAAGGCGTCCGGCAGGGCGCTGACGTCGCTGCAACCTGCCGTTGTCGATCTGCTCCGACTGGGCACCCATCAGCTGGTCGGTATGCGGATACCCGTGCACGCTGCCGTCGCCGCAACCGTTGACCTGGCTCGCAGCCGCGTGGGGGAGCGTGTCACGGGCTTGGTGAATGCCGTGTTGCGCAAGGTTGCCGTGCGCGACCTCGACGGATGGGTCGAGGTGTTGTCGGCGGGGGAGAGTGGGATGGACGCCGTGGCCACCCGCACCCATCACCCGCGCTGGATCGTGGATGCCTACGCCGAGGTGCTACCACGAGATGAGCTGGAGGCGGCGTTGCGGGCCAACAACGTTCCTGCGAAGCCAACGCTGGTCTGCCGTCCTGGCGTCACCACGCGCGACGACCTGGAGGCTCTGGGCGCCAGCCCCTGTCAATGGTCACCCTTCGGAGCCCACTTCGACGGTGTCCCGTCCGAACTCGACGATGTCCGAAGTGCCCGGATCGGCGTCCAGGACGAGGGCAGTCAGCTGATCGCGTTGGCGCTGGCCCGCGCTGCCGAAGGAGGCGGTCCCTGGCTGGACATGTGCGCTGGCCCTGGAGGAAAGGCGGCGCTGCTTCACGGGCTCGCGCGGGAACGCGGACAAACGCTTCTTGCCTCCGATGCCTCCCCGCACCGCGCCCTCCTGGTGGACAAGGCGATGGCGGCCTACCCTCCACCACACAATGTGGTGTGTGTCGATGGGACCAGACCGGCGTGGAGTCCGGGTACCTTCGACGCCATCTTGGCCGACGTTCCGTGCACAGGTTTAGGCGCGTTACGTCGGCGTCCGGAGAGCCGATGGCGACGCGATCCGGGGAGTCTGCCTCGCCTGACCACCCTGCAGCGCGACCTGTTGAGTAGCGCAGTGGCCTCCGTCCGGCCAGGCGGAGTCGTCGCGTACGCGACCTGCTCACCCCATCGCGCGGAGACGACAGCCGTCATCGAGGCATGCCTGGCGAAGCACCCCAACTGCCACTTGCTGCCGGTGCGGGACTATCTACCCGACGTCCCGGGCGTCGACTCAGACGTGATGCAACTCTGGCCGCACATTCATGGAACCGACGCGATGTTCCTCGCCCTGGTGAAGGTGACGTAGGCGACCTTGTGAGGGCCGGAATGCCGTTAGGCTCTGCGTGTGGGCATGAAAATCACACCGAGCATCCTCAACGCCGACTTCACGAACATCGAGCGGGAGATCTCGCGCATCGCCAGCGCGGACGGTATTCACATCGATGTCATGGATTACCACTTCGTCCCGAACATGACCTTCGGTCTGTCGATGGTCGAAGCGATTCGCGGCGTCACCGATGCCTTCTTGGACATTCACCTGATGATCGACGAGCCCGACCGGTGGGCCCCGTCGTACGCCGAGGCCGGCGCCGAGTCGGTCACGTTCCACGTCGAGGCCTGCGCGGCACCCGTCCGCCTAGCTCGCGCGTTGCGGGCAGCCGGTGCGCGCGCATCGATGGCGTTGCGGCCGGCCACACCGATCGAGCCGTACGCCGACATGCTGGGTGAACTCGACATGGTCTTGATCATGACCGTCGAGCCCGGGTTCGGCGGGCAGAGCTTCTTGGATCTCACGCTGCCGAAGATCCAGCGCACGCGTGAGTTGGTGTCGAAGCTCGGCAAAGACATCTGGGTGCAGGTCGACGGCGGCGTGTCCGAATCCACGATCGAGCGGTGCGTCGAGGCGGGCGCTGACGTCTTCGTGGCCGGTTCGGCCGTCTATTCGGCCGACGATCCCGACGAGATGGTGCGCGCCTTGCGGGCGAAGGCCGAAGCAGCTCACGCGTGACGGGTTCGCAAAGGCCCGCGGAGCGGCGCACGGGTGGCCCGACAGGGTGGTTTCAGATCGGGGTCGGCATTGCCGGGCTCGGGCTGTTGGTGATCCTCGTCACGCTGTACTACTGGACCTTGCTCCTCGGCCCGGGCGACGCCCTTGGAATCTTGTGGACCGTCGCAGCCATTCTCCTGGGAGTGCCAGCAATCTTGGCGGTGATCGGGGCCGTTGCGTTGTGGCGGCGGCGTCGCTGGGGCTTTTGGGTGGTGGTCGCCGAACTCGTGATCGTGCTGCTGACCGGGATCGGTGAGACCACCGCGCAAACGTCGTCCCTGTTCCAAGGCATCGCGGTCTTCGCCGGCATCGTGCTGGCCATCGTCGGCTTCTTCCAGACGAAAACGCCTGCCTGACAGCCGTCAGCGCAGGGCGCGTCCGGCCGCGATGAGCGCGTCGGTGGTCTTGTCGAGGGCTGGACTGCGAATGCCCCACTGTTGCCAGTACAGGCGCACATCGACCACCTCGGTCGCGTCGAGAACCACGATCTCGTCGTTCAGCGCTGCGGCCTGCATCGTCGGCACCATGCCCCAGCCGTAGCCGAGCCGAACGGCCTCACGGAACTCGTGGGACCCGGGCACTCGTCGGCGCGGAGGGTGCGCGTTCGGCGCCTTCACGGCGAGAAATCGGCGCTGGAGTTCGTCGGTGGCGTCGAACTCGATCATGGGTGCTCGCTCCCACGCAGCGATGTCGTCGTCATCGGCGAACCAGCGGTCGACGAACGCGGGCGCGGCATACGGGCGATAGCGCATGAAGCCGAGCGGTGTCACCGTACAGCCCTGGACAGCCAGCGCCTCCGACGTGATGGCGCCCATCACGGTCCCGTCGCGAAGGAGATCGACGGTCCGTTCCTGATCGGCGCGATGGAACTCAAAACCGATCTCGTCGGCGAGCGGTGCCAGCGCGGGCAGGACCCACGAGGCGAGTGAGTCGGCGTTCACCGCCAGGGGGAGGACCATCTGCTCGGTCAGGCTGAGTTCTCGCGCGGTGTCGGCGGACAAGGCGGCGTATTGCCGGGCCAGGCGCAGCACCGGAACTCCGGCCTCGGTGATCCGGACGGGGCGCGAGCGCACCACCAGGACGCGGCGTGTCGCCGTCTCCAGCGCCCGGATGCGTTGGCTGATCGCCGAAGGCGTGACGCGCAGCGCTGCGGCGGCGGCATCGAAACTGCCGTGGGTGATCACCGCAGAGAGGGCAGTCAGTTGGGCGGCGTCGAAGTCCATCGCAGCTCCCCGAATCATTAGCGCTGCTAATGCAGCATCAAGAACATTAGCTTGCCTCAGGAGTTGTGCAACCGTAAGTTCGAGGCGTGCCTGAGATTTCCTCCACCGCCACGGGTTTCGTGTTTGGCCTGTCCCTCATCATCGCGATCGGCGCTCAGAACGCGTTCGTGCTGCGCCAGGGTCTGCGACGCGAGCACGTGGGACTCATCGTGACCCTCTGCGCCGCCTCCGACGCGGCACTGATCGTGCTGGGGATCGCCGGTGTCGGGGCTGTGATCGACGCGGCACCGGCCGTGATCACGGCCATCCGGTGGGGTGGTGCCGCGTTCCTCACCGTGTACGGAGTCCTGGCCGCGCGCCGCGCGCTACGCCCCGGCTCGCTCACGACGGAGGATGCCGGGCAGGGACCCACCAAGGCCGCCGTCGTGGCAGCCTGCATGGCGTTCACCTGGCTGAACCCCCACGTGTACCTCGACACCGTCGTCATGCTCGGATCGGTGGCGAACACCCATGGCGGCACCCGCTGGTGGTTCGGGACGGGTGCCGCTCTCGGCAGTGTGACCTGGTTCGCCGCGCTGGGTTACGGCGCGCGGTTCCTCAAGCCGGTGTTCTCCGCGCCGTTGGCGTGGCGCATCCTTGATGGCCTCATCGCGGTCATGATGATCGCGATAGCGGCCTCGCTGCTGTTGGGCTCGTAGCGACCTACTCGACGGTGACCGACTTGGCGAGGTTCCGCGGCTGATCGACGTCGTAGCCCTTGATCGTCGCGAGTTCGCACGCGAAGAACTGCAGGGGGACGACGGCCAGCAGCGGCTGCAAGAGCGTCGACACCTTGGGGAGCCGGAACAAGACGTCCGCGTAAGGCTCGGCCTCGATGTCGTCCTTCTCGGCCAGCACGATCGTGAAAGCGCCTCGCGCCCGGACCTCTTGGATGTTCGAGATCACCTTGTCGTGCAGTTGATCGCGGCCCTTGGGCGGCACGATGACGAAGATCGGAATGCCCTCTTCGACCAATGCGATCGGGCCATGCTTCAACTCACCCGCCGGGAATCCCTCGGCGTGGAGGTACGAGATCTCCTTGAGCTTCAGCGCACCCTCGAGCGCGACCGGGTACCCGACGTGGCGGCCGAGGAACAACATCGACTGCTGGGTGCTGAACCGGCGAGCCAGTTCGCGCATGATCGCGGCGATCTCATCGCCGAACTTCGTGCCGAGCACCTGCGCGAGGTACAGACCGAGCAGGTAGCAGGCCGCGACCTGGGTCAAGAAGCCCTTCGTGGACGCGACGCCAATCTCCGGGCCGGCGTACGTGTAGATGACGGCATCGGATTCGCGGGGAATCGTTGCGCCGTTGGTATTGCAGATCGCGATGACCTTGGCGTGCTGTTCGCGCGCGTGCCGAATGGCCATCAAGGTGTCGGCGGTCTCGCCCGACTGGCTGATCGTCACGACGAGTGTGGTGCGCGTGATGATCGGGTCGCGGTAGCGGAACTCGCTGGCGATCTCGACCTCACAGGCGATGCGCGTCCAGTGCTCGATGGCGTACTTGGCGACAAGGCCGGCGTAGTAGGCGCTTCCGCAAGCAACGATGATGATCTTGTCGATCTGACGCAGCTCATCCTCAGGGATGTGCAACTCGTCCAAGATCAGGGCGCCCTCGCTGTCGAAACGCCCGAGAAGGGTGTCGGCGACGGCCTTCGGCTGCTCGAAGATCTCCTTGCGCATGAACCAGTCGTAGCCAGCCTTCTCGGCGGCTGACAGGTCCCATGTGACCTCGAACGGGTGGCTCTCGGCGGGCTGGCCGTAGAGATCGGTCACGACGACGCCGTCGCGCGAGACGTCGACAACCTGGTCCTGCCCCAGCTCGATGGCCGAGCGCGTGAACTCGATGAACGCGGACACGTCGGACGCCACGAACACCTCGTCCTCGCCGACCCCCACCACCAACGGTGAGTTGCGACGCGCCGCGACCAAACGGTCCGGCTGCGTCGGGTCGATGGCGACCAAAGTGAATG
>RRZT011075553.1_pt1 | contig 15131 bp, 28 predicted proteins | sample 2165551 | NCBI WGS metagenome assembly RRZT01 (sample SAMN10456910, study PRJNA506462) | wastewater metagenome | biome: wastewater; feature: sludge; material: wastewater sludge; isolation source: wastewater sludge with Escherichia coli K12::gfp cells carrying plasmid... | place: USA: Moscow, Idaho... | reverse complement strand
CGACATTGTCGGGCCAAGGGTCATTCAATACAAGCATGGTTTTTAGTTTGGTTGTTTCATTGCTTTCATTTTTGTTTGACCAGTGCTTTAGAACTTCATCAGCGATAATGTTTTGGCTTCTGCTACCGATATTGTAGAAAGAACCATCATTGACTGATTCAAGTAAGTCTTTGGTTGTGAAATCTATTCCGTGCTTTTTTGCAATGTTGTGAATATTTTCTTCTATTTCTTTAAATGAAAGACTTTCCAGTTCGCAATCTAAATTTATCTCATTAATTTTATCTGCAAAAGCTTCAAGTCTTTCTTCTTTTGTTCTAATGTCTTTAAGTAATATTTCTTCTGGATTTTCTAAGTTAATTTGAATCATCTTTTTCTCCTTTGATTATAAGATAATCATAATAAATTGCGTTTTAAAGTCAAATTCTAAGGATATCGGGAAAAACAAAAGGACTCAAAAAGAGTCCTTTAAGTTATTCAATATCTCATAGAAATATAAGGCATCAATGGCTGCTCCAACATTTGCACCTATCAATTCAAAGAATGGAAGTGTTATGAAAAGTCCTTCGTGTCTATCTGAAGGCATTTTTATATTGAAGTGAAGTTGTGCTTTATTGACTAACTCAATCCAATTCTTATTTATGTATTCAAGAATGGCATCCGTCTTGACTACATAAATAAAATCAGGACATTGTTCTTTGATGTTTGAATACTCGCTTTCTTTCTTGTTGTAGATGAAATAAATTAAAGCTTGTGGTCTGCTCTTGCTTCCAGTGTTTAGGATTTTTCCATACTTCTTAATGTCAATCCAATTATTCAAGAATTCTTTGAAATCTTTATATTTGGTCTTGTCATCATAGAAAAACTTGTGAAGCAATATTCTTGTTGATAGGTCGTTTTTGATATAGCCTGCTGCAATCAAATCAAAACGCAAATCTTTGAATCGTTCAAAGTTGGTTGAGTATTGGAAATCAACAAATGAACCATTCACTAAAATATCTGTTTCGTTTATCTTTTCATCGTTTGCCCTTTCGGTGTTAGGGCATAAAGATTTAATGAAGTGTATTGCTCTTTCTTCTAATGCTTTAGTTTTGTCTGCTCTAAAGTCTTCTTCTTTGCTCATAGGTTTCTCCTTATTGTTATTCCCATAATCGTCTTAATATTGGCAAAATGTTGATGAAGTCATGAATAATCATGATTGCTCCATAAGTTGTGATTAAAGCTATCAGTGCTTTAAATGTTTCTTTTGCCATGTGTGTTGTTTGTGCTGTCATCATTGTTGTTTCTCCCAAATATCCCAAAGTTCAAGTATGTGTGTTTTAAATCGTGAGTAGTTAAGTCTTGAACCACTCCACTCATGATCAATACATTTTTCAAAAGTCAATTCATGGATTTTTCTATCGTTCTTTATAACGAATTGACGGATTTTCAAAATTAGGTCTTGCTGTTCAGCAAACAAGAAGGGCTTCTTGTAGTAGCTTCTCTTGCCATAATCCCAACCTGGTCTGTGGTGGTACGGTGCTGAATAAATGCAATAGCTGGTTTTTTCAGTGTGTTCCTGGTGAAAGCAATCACCATTCAAGGCTGAATAGATGGTCAAGTATTGGTTGAGTCTTTCCTTGATTTCGTAGCCAAAATCAAACTCACAAATCATCCATTCGGCCAAGTTGTTGACGATGGTGTTTGAAGTTCTGAAGCCTTTATCAAGGTATCTCTGAATGTATTGTTGTCCTTGCTCATCAAAAGCTTTTTTGTATTCTTGTAATCGCTTTGTGATGGTTCCCTTGACGGTAGGGCAATAGAAGTAAAGAGTCTCTTCAAAAAGCTCTTGTTGCTCGTTTACATGCTGTTCCTGAACTCTCAAGCAAGTTCTTCCATAGTCTGTTTGAACACTCATCTTCAAAGATAGGGTGTAGGAAGTACCAGCTTGGAAATCTACATGGGACAAGGTGAAGTCAGTAGAAAGATTGGTATCAAACTCTAAGACCAATGTCTCAGTGTTTGAGTCTGAACATTTTTTTCTTGTGTTCTTGTATCTGCTTTTGATTTTATAAACTGCATTAAGCTTGTTATCTCTAACAAACTTCATTTCTTCATTTTCAAATAAAGAATCAATTCTTATATTGTTCTTTGAAATGACATTTATTACATCATTTTCTACTCCATAAGTTTTTGTTGGGTTAATCAATAAATTCATTCATCATCCTTTACTATTTCACTGTTTAAATGAACTGCAATGTATGTCTCTCTAAAAATCATCGTATTAATCTTTTGTTCTTTTTCTTCATCGCTCAATAAGTTCAATTCATCTTCTTTTGTTAAGTATTCATGGAAGACATTGATTGATACTTCTTTCCAAATTTCATCAATCCATTCTTTATCAAATACTTTGAAAAATTCTTTCCTATTGATTTCTTTTGCACATTCAATGAACTTGCTTTTGTATTTCTCAAATGAAGTTTCATAATCACCAAAACCAAGAATATCTAATCCTTCAAAAAATAAAGCTTCAATGTCTTTTTTGGTGTAAATAGCCTGTTCGTTTTCTTTCATAACTTCTCCTTGTTTATTCTCTCAAACTCAATTAAGTCATCGTTGCCATTTATTTCATAGAAGTTGTAGCCATCACTTCCGTTTTCAGTAATTACATTGCCATGCAACACAAAGAAAAAATACTCATTATGTTTTTTAATTTCCTTGTTATATCTGGCAACTATTTCTTTTGTCTTATTTTCTAGTTTTTTAATCATAACTTCTCCTTTGTCTTCTTATATCAAATTAAAATGAATTGTCAATACTATAATAATAATTAAATCTTTGTTTTTGCTTCTTTTTTATTGGAAGTAAGTTTATTGTTTAAGGAATCATTCAGTTGAATTGATGAATAAGCTTTTTTCAATTCATCGCCCATGTATTTGAAGTCTTTCTTTAGTGGTCTGAATTTGAGTAAAAGCATTAAGCCAAATGCCATTTGTTGATTGCTTCCATAGATTGAGTTCAAGGCATAGATGAATTTCTTCCTGTTCAAGCTAAGAGCAAAGTCTTCATAATAGAAAAGCATCCATTGAACATAGGCTTCAGGGTATGGCTCATCTTCAATGAGTGTTTCTTTAAAAAATGCTTTGATGCTTTTGTGTGCGATATTTTCTGAGAAGCAAGCCTTGTATTTATGAAGGGCTTCTTGGACTCTGGAAGGAATCACTTCATTGTGAAAAGCAAAGTTCATGAAGTGTTCATCCATGCTGTAGCCATGCTTTGCAAATTGCTCAATTGTTGGTGGAACATTGAATTCAATGTCTGTGATGAAGCGGTAAAACTCTTCCATTACCTGCTGATAGGTTTCAATGGTTAGCTCTTTCAAAGGCTCTGTGTTCATTCTGTGTCTCCTAGAAGTTGTTGGTAGTCTGTTCTGTGCTTCTGCCTGGTGTAGTCGGTAGTGTTGCCGTGGTGGGCAACAAAGCCCTTCCTGAGCTCGTCCTGGTTGAGTGAAAGGGCGGTAGCTTCATCAAGGGTGTTTGCTACTATGCGAATGTGTCCAGTTGTCTTCACAGTCTTGATGACTGGAAAGATGAAGGTCTTCATGTTGGAATTCCTTCAGGATGAATTGAAGTCCATCCTTGTTGACCGTTCTCGTAGTTCTTCACCTTCACATGTGAGATTGAACAAATATCTCCCTTCTCAATGTGATAACCAATGATGTAGTTGGCTAACTTCTCAACTCGCTCCAAGTCTTCTTTCTTGCCATCAATCGTTCCAAAAGTTTTTTTGACGATAGAAGCAACTAAGTTTTCTTCGTGCATCACGGCAAAGGTTTCTTTCTTCAAAAAACCAATAGAAGATAACTTATTGACTTCTTCAATGAAGGTGTTCACCACTTGGCAAGCTGCCATGTAAATTGTCATTGGCTTTTGTTTGTTGCAAGTGCATTTAGATTTATTAGATTTCTTCATTTTTTTCTCCTTGTTCATTAACTGTTGATTCATATCCGATGGCTGAATATGTAAGTAGTGAAGTCATAACCTTGCACAACAATTCATTATTGAAGTAATTGACATAAATTTTGTTTCTATTTACTACTTCAATAAGTTCTTGGTCAGTCATCTTTCGTTCTTCTGCTAATTTCAAGCCTTTCAAAATCAATGAATGTCCATATTCATTAAAGCAAGTCAAAGCCGTATCAAGTGCCTGTTTCCTGCATTCCCTGACAATGCGACTCTCAACCATTGCGAGAGACAAGAAGGCTTGTGAAATCTCCACTACTTGACTTGCTTTAAAGCCATGATCTAAAAGAAAGTCTCCTGCCTGGATAATCTTGTTTGCATACTTAAAAAACTTGTCCTGTTTCATGTTGTTTCCTTTGTTTAATAGCTTGTTCATTTACATACAAATCAATCATCATCTTCACTCCATCTGCTACTGATTGAACTTCCCATTCCTTCAAGAATGGATAATCACGAATAACAATGAAGTTTAGAACTGCATCTTCAATTGAAAAATCATTGCTCCTAAGTTCTAGTGTTTCTTCAATGAATTTCTTGGCAATCTGAAGACTAAAATTCATTCTTTCTAGTGGTGTTCTGCTCATAACTTCTCCTTTTTAAAATGGGATTTCTCCGTTTTCTAATTTCATTTTGATATTCATGTGTTCTTGGTAAATTTCATCAATCATTTCTTGTGTTGCAATGTTGATTTTGAATTCTTTGTCGTGGTGAAAACATTCAATCCATTCTTCAATGAACTTTTGAACTGATTCAAGAGTTCGCTCAACTGAGATTGAAAAATTATTGAATTTAATGATGATTGCTTCGTCTTCTCCAACTACTTCATAAAGTGTGTTGTCTTGTTCATCATGTTGATTAACTAAGATATGAAAAGCGGTGTGCAAAGCATCAACCAATCCAAAGACTGAAAAATGAACTGTTCCTTCATTTTCAGTATCAAAGCTAATAAAATATTCAGTTGCATTAATCATTCTTCTTTCCCTTTTTTGTTGATTTAAGCTTTTAAAATGTTGTTGAGTTCGTTTTCAATCTCAATAATGCCTTCACGGTTGATTGCACCAAATTCATCATCGTCATCGGTGTCTTCTTCTTGTGTGTCCATAATGTCAAAGAAGTAATCTTTGCTGTTATCTTCATCACAGTGATATTCTTTGAGCCATTCAAGAACACTGAAAATGTCTTTATTGACTTCAAATGATTGTTTTTCACAATCCATGTTTTTAAATGAAATCTTGAAGGCTGTTTTTGTTTCCTTGAACTTCAACTTGTCAATGAATTCATTTTCTTGATAGTCTTCCAAGATGGTTTCCAAGATTTCATACAATGAATCTGCTTGATTCAAAACTACTGCTTGACCTTCAAAAGACCATGCCCAAATAAATCGTTTCATATTTTCTCCTTATTAAACCGCTTCAAATGTTTTAAAGTTAATTTCGCCCAATAGCTTTTCTTGTTTATCCCAAATCAGACTGCCAATCTTCTTATCTACAACTGCTGCGCCTGTGTAAATTGCATCACTTGTCTTCACAAAGACATGAAAGCTATCAATGGCTTCAGGATGATTAGAAATAGAGCCATATTTCTCTACAACATCACTCATCTTCTCTTTTTCAACCATCCATCCTTCAGAAACAGAAATTACATATTTTGGTTTTTTCATTTTTTCAATGATGCCCACTGCATCAAAATAGGTCTGTTTATCTGTTCCTGACTGATTAATGAAGCTCATAGTCAATGTCTTTGTTTCTTTGTCTTCAATGACGAAAAGAGTTTCAGGAGAAACAATTCCATTCCTACGATGTTCTTTAATTGATTTGGTAATCATCTTTTCAATGAAGTAAATCAGCTTCTTGTCATTGATGACTTCATGAATTGATTTCTTATTTGTGTTGATAATTTTCTTGAGTTCTTCTTGTTTTGCTTTGTAGTTATTCATTTACTTTCCTTTCGTTTGTTTATTTGATGATGTGATTTTGAAGGAAGGTGGTTTTTTTCTAACTGAGCGGGTACAATGTCTGCGACTCATTGACAACTCTGAAAAAGTGGCGTATGGCAACAGAGAAGAAGGAAAAAAAAGCCCGTCCATACGAACGGGCTAGAAATCGTTGCTGGCTCTTGGCTTGCATGTCTGCCAGTGCTACAAGCTCTCTGGCTCGGTTTGAAGACTGGTTCTTTGCTACTGGCCTGAAGGGATACGGTGAAAAGCAGTGGTGGGATTACTGGTCTGGTGTCTCGCCAGATCCTGACCTGGTAGACATCATTGATTGCCAGCTAGAAGGGACAATGGATGTGTTCCTGGTGGGTCCTGCTGGCCTGCCGTTATGGGTGGCTCTAGGCAAGGATGAAGGCTCTCAAAATGAAGTGCTTGATGACTTCTTGAATGAGCATCGTGATTGCTTCTCTGTGCCTGAAAAGCTCTCTCTCAAGTCCCTTCGTGGCATGTCCATTGAAGACAAAGCATTTCTCATCTTCCATCTAACTGTTCCTGAAAAGTACAAAATCAAAGAACAAGTTGAGAATCATGTTGAACGTGGGAATCATGAAGAGTCCCTTGTGTGGGAATACAAGTTTTCCGAGTATCCAGCATTAGAAAAGAATGTTCTTGCTGAGTATTACAATGAAGGTGTTCAAGCAAAGAACTACATGGATACATACCAAGGAAGGGCTTCAAAGCTCATTGCCTTAGCTAAAGACAAAAAAGCCTATCTCTTCAATCGGTACAAGTTGTCAAATCCTGTGGTTGTGGTCGTATTTATGATATTGACTAAATTGCTGGATCGAGAGATAAAAGAGTTCTTCAGAATCGGACTTCAAGAACCAATCAAGGATTTGTTCAATGAACATGTTCTTGAAAGCTTTAATGAAATTAACAAGAAATTGGAAGAGAAAAATCCATGAAACTTGCCTTTCCTTTTGACCTGGCTGATGACTTCCAGAAATCTCACAACTGGAAAAACACAAGCTTCAACATTCAATCATTCATCAACAATATTCATGACTTGTCTCATATCACAGTAAGTCATGAGTCTGCTGTTCAAAAGTTGTTTGCTGAGACTATCAATCAAGTATTCAGTGGCAATATTGACTTTCTTGATGAATTCATGAAGAAAGAAGCAACTGATGAAGAGAACACAAAGAAATTTTTGGCTCTTGTCCGATTTTCGGAATTCATGAACGGTGCTTATCTGATTGAAGATGTTTATACAAAATCAGATTTTGGAAGCATGGTAGTGAGTGAAGATATTTTTGATAATGTCTTCATGTCCTTCTATGCTTATCTGCTCATTTGCTCTAATCGTGTTTTGGGCAATAGCAAATTTGAAGGCATCAAAGATTTCGTTAGCAACTTCAAGACTGTGTTTGCTGAAGAGAATGGTAGCTACTGTGTTGGTGTGCTTGAAAAAGCTGTTCCAAAGCTCAAAGAAGTCATCTTCAATAGCCCATTCAAGCCATTGTTCAGGCAATACTATTCAGAGTTTGCAAAGGCTCTGAATGTGCCTGAGAAAGAATTCATTGATATGTACCGCTACTCTTTCAGTAGGGTGGAAGGTTCGATCATCTATACATTGCTGAAGTCTCAAGAGTTCGGCAAATAAAAAAGGCTCCTTCGGGAGCCTTTTCTTATAGTAGGAATCGTTTTTCTAAATGTGTTCTGAAGTCTCGTTTCGTGTGAATGAACATTTGAACTAGAACTTCTGAATCATTGAACTCATAAATGATTCTGGTTTGTCTGACTAGCCTTTGTCTGAAGTTGGTCAATCCTAAAATCTTCAACTCTTCAAGGTAGGTTCCAGCTTCAGGATTAAGACCTATTGCCTTGATGGTGTCTTTGAATTCTTGATTAACTTCATTCCAGACTTTTTCACCAAACTGAGCCTTCACATAGTTTTTAATTTCTTTGAAATCTAGCTTGGCAATATCAAGGATGTTGACTTTTCTTGTCATTATTCTTTGTCCATTTCAGCAAAGAAAGCATCAGCTTCAGTGTAGTTTCCAGCTTCGTATTCTCTTCTTCCCATTGCAATCAACTTGAGAAGAGCAAAGGTTTCTTGTTGTCTCTCGTATTCGTGAATATCCATGACAACCATTTTGGCTTCACCATTTTGAGTGATGATGAGTGATTCAGGATTGGTAGCAAAGTCCTTCACAATGTCTGCCGCGTTGCTCTTCAGGTAGGAAATCGGCTTGATGCTGGTGGCAAGGCTCATGGTGGTTGCTCCTGGTCGGTTAGTCGGTACAAGCCATAATATAGACCAAATTTAGCCGAACGTCCAGGGCTTCAGGTGTGGCAAGGGCAATAAAAAAGGACTCAAATGAGTCCTTTTGTGTTTATCTGCTGTTTCGTCTTGCAACTTCTCTTTCATTGATTTCTAAAGCCTTTTCAACGAATAAATTGATGTTATCTTGGGTGAAGTAGAAGTATTCAGTTGTTTCGTAAATGCAATCAGAAGAAAAGCAATGTTCAGTATTTGGATAGTTGTCGTAGATGACTTTAACGATAAATTTTTCTTCATTGCGGTAGAAGAAATTCACTGCTTCCATCATTAATTCATAACTGGATTTTCCATATTGCTTTACTGCTCTAATCATTTTATTTGTCCTTTATTATTCATTCATATAATACTTATATCAAATTAAAATGAATTGTCAATAATATAACAATCAAAAATGATGTTCATTTTGTCCTTGGTAGTTTCCTGGAAGAAGGTCGTAGCCTTCTCCTTACAGGTTCATCGTTGCTTGGTGATGAACTCCATGACTGCAATAAAAAAGGACTCGTTTGAGTCCTTTTGTTTTTTAAGCTTGAATAACTTCTTTTGCTCTATTTAGAACCTTCTCTAAGAAGAGTTCTAGCTTGCAATCGTTCTGCTTGAATCTGAACTCTGTTCTTCTGTCGTTGTAGCTGAAGGTAAGGGCTGGAAAATGCACTGTGTAGCCATCCTTATCACTCCATGCTTTCTTGCCATGCTGATTGAAATACGGTTTCCTTAGAACACACTGGAAACTCTTCAAGACTCCTTGGCTGTCTGCCTGGGTCAATACCTGGTGTGTCCAGTCTGTGCCTTCTATGGCTTCGCTATTGACCTGCTCAAGCAAGCATGAAAGAAGTGTCTCTATGTTGTGTGGCTCTCTTTTAACTTGAATCATTTTTTCACCTTCATTCTTGCTTTGTCTATGTTCTCAAAAATCTCCTTCTGATGTAGTTTGAACTCAGATAAAACAACTTGAGCCAATGGAACTTTCTTTTGATTGAAAAGAATGATGTTGAAATCTTGCTTTAAATATATATCTCCATCAATCTGAGTGATGATTGAAAATAATACTTGGTTTGCTTTCTTGTTATATGTAAGTGTATTTAGGTGAAAGTCTTCAATGACTTTTTCTATTTCTTTTTTGGAATACATTTAATTCTCCTGTTGTTCTTATTCTTATATCAAATTAAATTTGATTGTCAATCCTTGTTAAGTCCTTATTTGAAAAAAACGAATAACTATTAATTTAGATATTACTCTAAGCACTCTAACCGCACTCTAACCGAAAATTTTGAATGGTTAGAGTGGATTAAGCCTTATAAATCAATACTTTATAATACTACTCTAAGCACTCTAACCAGAAAGTACTATATAGAGAAAAATAAAAAAGATTTTGAATATAGAAATTTTCGATGGAGTGGTTAGAGTAAGTCATTTTTGGTGGTCTAAAGCCTTTAAAATCAATGGTTCTTCTACTCTAACCGCCCTATATCTCGAAAACTCACTGATTAGAGTAAATGAAAAACTTTTCTTTAAAATTACACATATACGGTTAGAGTGCTTAGAGTAAATTGAAAAAACACATTCAAAAACATACATGTTCGGTTAGAGTGCTTAGAGTAAAAAATAAAAATGTTCAATTTTGAGTTTTCTGCTTAGAGTGCTTAGAGTAGATTTTTTTAAATAAGGACATGTCTCTTTTTTTGACATGCTGAACCTTCATGCTGACCTGGTTGAAGTCCAGTGCCTTAGCTCGATCCTGGTAGGGCAGTAAGCCGGCTCGTCCGTGCTTTCTGAGAGATAGAGAGTGTGGGCTAGATCCACCAGACAAAAGAAAAGGAGCCCGTAGGCTCCCTGTCTTGTTCATGCTGGTGATATTTACTTGGCTTCATAGTTCTCGTAGACCCATTCTGGATGTTCTGTTTGAAACAACTTTTCAGCCACGATTTTTTGACATTCAGCAGTTGTTTTTGGCAACTTATAGAAGTAGTTCCCTTTAGAGTCTTTCCAGTTGGTAGCCCATTTGTCTTTGATTTTTTCAAATTCAAAGATTGAATTCAATGTTTTGGAAATGTCATCTTTCAAAGTGTTGTCATAGTAGCTTGTTCCTGAAGTTTTAAGCCACTCTTGGCAATCCTTTGCAACCATTGAACGAATCCAATGGGTAGCATCAATTCTTTCTTCATAGGTTGTATTGCTCACAATCATTGAACCGTTGAAAAGCTCATAAATGAATTTCTGTACTGGTGTCAAGTTTCGTTTCATCAAGTCAATACGTGCCTTGGTTGTTGGGAATACTTCAGGATTGAACTTAGAAATATCACGATTAAGCAAGTAATGGAAAATGTAATCTGCTCCATTCTTATTCAACCATTCATTGAATTTCTTGAACCATCCTTCTGTATGTTTCAATTTGTCTGAAGCATCACATACAAAGAAGCGACGATCACCAATTTCAACAGGTGCGCAAAAGCTATTATTAGAGAAGATGAAAAGCCTTTTGTAGTTCTTCACTTCAATAATGTCTTTGAACTTACCATTAATCGTTACTGTTTCTTCTGTAATGATGCCTTTCATCACATCGTTATCTTGCTTGTTGCCTGCCCATGTCAATTCATCAGCAATGACGATAAAAGCATCTGCCAAGTGTCCTGTGAACTGACCAATCAATTCTTCTCGTTTGGTGAAGTGCTTGAAGTTGTCAGTGATGCGGTGAAGGACCTTAGACAAGGTGCCTTTACCAACACCTTTTGCCATAGAACGGATAACCACGGCCACCAAAGGCAATAAGGCTGGCTTCTGGATGGCATGAGCCAAGTAGTTCAAAAGGTAGTCTGTGGACTCTTTGTGGTAGTTGGTCAATGCTTCAATGAGATCAATGAACATAGAAACATCACCCTGGATTGCTCGTGTCTTCCAAGGTTTGAACAAGTTCAAGTGGCTCTTTGGTGCAGTGAAAGATGGGTCAAAAACAATGTTGGTGAATTGACGAACATCTTTGTGTTCTTGCCAAATTCTTGAAATGTATTGTTTCTTTTCCTTGCCTTCATCATCCTTGATTTGGTAGTTGTGCTTGCGGTGGAATTCATGGAAGGCTTTCAAATCATGGAAGTCAATCATGCCGTTGTTTTGAATTCGGCATACTTCAGTTTGATTGCCACGTTTAAGAAGGCAAAACTCTTTCAAAAATGTAGCCAAGTCTTCTTTGTATGAGATAACTTCAATAGTATCAACAAAGTCTTTTTTGTCTTCTTCAATCTCTTTGTTTGATTTATATGTAATAAACAAATCAAGGTCATTGAAGTAGAATTCAAGTTCATCTTCAGACTCTTCTTTGATTTGTTCAATAAGAGCTTTCTTGATTTCTCCAATCAATTTTTTCTTTTGTTCTTCTGGAAGATTTTGTTCTTGTTTGGTAAGGTATTTTTCTTCATCAGATAGGTTGCTATCATCATTGATGAAATTAATTTGCTTATTGGATATCCAATTAAAAGCATTTTCTAAGTTGCTGATATTGACTTCTTCAAAGAAATCAGTAGTATTATTCATAACAAATCCTTTTTTAATCTTTTTGGGTTTCGGTTTAGTAAAACTCTCTTGTCTGGGCAACAAGGGAGTTTTTTTATTTTGTGGATGCTTCTAGTTCAATTAACTTAATCTTTTGGGCAATCACTAAGTCAATTGCTTCTCTTGCTAATTTTTGAAAGCTGAAGCCATGTTCTTCTAGGATTGCAACATTAGCTTCTTGTGTTTCAAATAATCTAAGAGTGCGGTTTCTTTCAGCCACTTTTCTTTCTTTTTGTTTTCTGATTTTATTCATTTAAGTCTCCATTGCTTTATATGTATACATTTTATTAAAACAAAATAAAACTGAAAGTCAACACTTCTATGAGAAATAATTAATCAATCAGTTTTATTCAGTCTTTAAACAAACAAATCATTTGCCTTCAATTGCTTGAAATACTTCTTGCCTTCTTCGGTGTAATTGACTGATACATAGTCCGTCATCAGTGTTTCAAAGTAGATTTCTTCAATAGAGAAGCTTGAACTTCCTTTGAAGACAACTTGTAGCCAATTCAAAATTTGTGTTTGAAAATCACTTACAAGATAATCAAAGTCTTGAGAAATCATTTCATTAAGTTTTTCTTGATTCTCAAATGTATTGAAAGCTTTTTGCTTGAAGCAAAGTTCAATATTCAACCTGTGAGACTTCTTCAAAAACTTGCTCAAAAGCTTTGTATAGAACTCGTTGTTTGGGTGGTTTTCCATCATGCAAGCTCTCCATAGAATTCAAAGACATAGTCGGTTGGCTTCTCTGCTTCTGCTTCAATGTTGTTCAGTTCAGAGATTGCCTTGACCTGCATTTCTGCCAATGCCATTGCTTCAGCTTCGCTATCAGCTTTAATGCTTGCGATTGCCTTGATTGTTAGCGGTACTTGGTATGTCTTCATGGTTATTCCTTTCATCGTTGTTGATGGAAAGGATTTTGAAGGAAGGGCGATTTTTTCTAACTGAGCCTGTGCCTGGTCGGTAGCTCATTGACAAGCCAAGAATTTTGTGATCCAGATTTTGGACAAAGAAAAAGCTCCTTTCGGAGCCTTTCTTTTTTCTTAATAGGAGTGTGTCAAAATAAATTATTTATTCACTATTCTTTTATATCAAATATAAATTAAAAGTCAATCGTTTTATTATTGACAATACAATTTAATTTGATATAACTATAAAAACAAAAAGGAATAATCAATGATAACTAATCACTCTGCTGGAATTTATAGTTTAAACATGGCTTGTAGGTATTACATGAATGACTTTAAGGAAATCAAAACACATAAAAAGACTGGTGCTATTTATTCTTGTGCTGAATCAAATCACTTCAAAAGAGTGTTCATTGATACTGAACTTTCAACTGCATTTAGACATGAAGTGTGGATTGATGATGTTTTCTATTCAATAGAAGTTCCAATTATTTCTTTTTCTCCTGATGCAAAGAAGGAAAAAAGACTTAGAGCAATGAATGTGAATTTCAAGGTCATCAAGTTAGAAGACAATGTTTATACTGAATATTCAGGTAATCTTGTTGATGATAGGAACTTTACATTGAAAGATGGTGCTTTCACTCAAAACTATATGATTGAGTATGGAAAAGAAGTTTTTGATTTTCACAAGGAAGAAATCATTAAATTGGTTAAAGATGGAAAGATAGCTAATAACTTTGGAATCATTAGACTCTACAATGAAAGCTTTGTTAGTGATATGTTTCTTCCATAAACAGAAAAGCCACTCAAAAAAATGAGTAGCTTCTTTGTAAGATAAATCGATCAGGATTATGAACTAACAATAACAGAAGATTTTCATTTGTCAATCATGAAAACAAAAAAGCCATTCAAATTAATGAATGACTTCTTTGTAATATTAATCCTGGCCGATTATGAATTAACAATAACAAAAGATTTTCATTTGTCAATAATTTAATCAAATTATTTGTTTTGGTGGAAAAATGGCTCCATAGGAAGGGCTACAAGCCACTTTTGGAAGGGTGGGAAGGCTCTGGCATGTCTGAAGCTGTTTTTTCGTTGTAGGGCTTCTAAGGTGGCTTCCTGACGATGTGCCTAAAAATGGTGCAATTTGAAGGTGTTCATCATGCCCTTGTTCGTTTCCTGGAAGAAGGTCAAGCCTTCTCCCTTGCGGGTCATCGTTGCGAGTGCTGAACTCCCTTTGTGCTGACCTGGTTGAGTCCAGTTGTGGGAAGTGGGCTAGATCCTGCTGTAGCTCGTTCCTGTAGGGCTGGCCGACTCGTTCGTGCCATCTGAGAGATAGAGAGTGTGGGATAGCTCCACCAGATAAAAGAAAGGCTCCATGTGGAGCCTTTTTTCTTGTTCTCATTTCTTGTTTTCTCTGATGTATTGTTTGACTTTGAAAATGTAATAGATGATTGTGATTGTTAAACTTGAATGGAAAACATATTCATGATTTCTCATGTGTTGTCTAAATTGTTCAAGTAGGCTTCTGTCAAGAACATACATAAAAAATTCTGGTAAAACTACAATAAAAAGCCATACAATCATTGCGGTAGTTATAAAGTCAGATAAGAATCCAAATACTAATTTTGTTCCCTTCCATAAAGCTTTAAATGGATTTGCTGACTCCTTTTTTACTTTGAATTCAATCTCAGTCTTTTCAATGAATTTTTCTTCTTCTGTTTTCATGCTGTCTCCTTCTTGGTAATTTCAAAAAATCTTTTTGATGGTCTGTAATGTGCAGTGTTGATTTTCGCTGTAATCATATTCAATCCTTCTCTCTGTAATAACTTCAATTCATCCAATGAAAATTCTTTGATTTGTCCTTTATAGACACATGATTTTTGATTGCCAATTATGACAATTAATTTCATTGCTCCAAGGTCTGAACTTGCATTCAAATATATTTTTGCTATTGGAAAGATTTTATTCAATTCAATAATTGATTTTTCCATTGCTTCTATCATGACATTATAAATAAATTTTTCTTCAATCATTCTTCTTCTCCTTATAGTTGATTGATTTTATTGGCTGTTGAAATCACATACATAGAAATCACCTTGCTTACTGCTCTTGTATCCACAATGGGCTGTGGCAAGTTTCTTGGCTAACTCTTCGTTTTGTTTGTAGGCTTCTGACTTCTGAAGCTCCTGCATGAAGGCTGGTTGTTCTGGCTTGGTCGCTACTGGTGGAGTAGTGCTTTCAGCTTCAGGCTTGACCTGGTTGTGCTGCTCGATGACTGCCTTGGTGCTTGGCTGGTGGCTGTAGCTCATCACTCCAATGACAAGCAAGGCAACCAAAACGGCTATTGGCTTGGTGTATCTTGAAATTTGGTCAAGTAGCTCTCTTCGTTCAGTCTTCTT
>RRZT012599641.1_pt1 | contig 15133 bp, 12 predicted proteins | sample 2165551 | NCBI WGS metagenome assembly RRZT01 (sample SAMN10456910, study PRJNA506462) | wastewater metagenome | biome: wastewater; feature: sludge; material: wastewater sludge; isolation source: wastewater sludge with Escherichia coli K12::gfp cells carrying plasmid... | place: USA: Moscow, Idaho... | reverse complement strand
CCGACAAAAGCGTTTTCGTCGAGCGTGAGCGAAATATCGATTCCCCGTACGAATCCGGAGAATTGTCTGCTGGTCACCAGCGTCGTCGCCGCCCGGCTGTCAATAGCGACTATTCCCTGAATTTCGCGACCCATACGTTGCGATTGAGTCAGGTTGTAAAGTGTCAGCATCTCCTGGAGAGCTTCTTTTCCCTGGCTGACTATTGAAAGGTGATTCAACGAGAGGTGCGAGATTAGTCTCCAGTAAAGCCCTTTCTTGTTGGGCGGTCTGATTGAGGCGGTTGGCTTACGAAGAGGTCTGGCCCGCTTGACGATAGGAAACTGGGCGAGGGTGAAGTCTGCGTGGGTGGATGCGGTGTTTCCGCCGAAAGGCAATTGTTCGGGCAAGTTTCTGTTGCTGCAGGTTATTTTGAGCGACAGAACTTCAAGCTCGGGTCGATTGGGCGAAAATTGGCTGTCAACGAAAGCGATTTCCATGTCAGTGCCGTCGTCGTTGAGTACCGAAGGTTCTCGTTTGGCATACCAATAGCACCTCGGTGTATCGTTGTGCTGATGGTGTTGGATGGAATAGAAGGGTGGGACGACTTGGACGGATTCACCACAGCCCCCCTTTTCTACATGAGCGACCGAGTTGATCGACACTACCTCGAAGGCTCTTTGGCGCCTGGCATCCGCTATGACAGGGTACGATGTTTTGTTGTGACTAATGCGTAGCGGTTCCGCGTGTTGTTCGAAGAGGTTGATTGCCGGAGTGCAACCGAGTTTGAAGTTGGCCGCGTTCAGGTTTTGTGCTAGCCGGCTGTGGTTTTCGCTTTCTGCGTAGTGTCGCAGAAATATCTGGACAGTGATCTCGTTGCCTGTGTGGTGTAACGCCGCGTGATTGAGCCCCCCGACGTCGATGAACAGGAAATTTTCGGGAAAAGCAAAATATTCGCTGAGCAGGCGGTAACCCGCAAAGGTCCGGTTGTCAAAATCAATCAGTGTCTCGTCGTCGGCGAATCCTACGGGGGAGACGGAAGATCTGGGAAGTATCACGGTTCTCGAGGGGCTTTCATGTGCATCGGTTACACGTACTTGCATTGTGCCGATGACGAGAAGCTCGAAAAGCAGAGCCATTAACCCCGGATCTCCGTCCAGATAGAAACGTAGCTTGTTGAACCCCATTTTTCCGATCGGTAAACCACCAAGCGTTTCGAGTTGCAGAGAGATGACGGCTGCGGCGGAAGGACACAAGCGGCGCAAGTGATCCGAATTCTGAGTCAGTTGCAGACGAGCCGATATGAGTTGTATCGGCAAGAGATCGGTAGGGTAACAAGTACGGAACTGGCATGGATGGTCACCGATTGCAGGCGACAGTACTGGATGATGCCGCGGTATAGTGATTTTCTCGGAAATCTCCGGGTTGCTTGGAGAGAGTTCCATCTGCAGAATGGTGCAGGAAGGGAAGGGCTGCGTGTAATGAGGGTAAAGAACTTGGATGAACGCTTCGGATATCTCCGGAAATTCATCGTCCAATTTGCGATGGATGCGCGCTGTGAGAAATGCAAAGCCCTCCATGAGGCGTTCGACATGCGGGTCTTCGCTCTGGTTATCGTCGAGAAGCAAGCGTCGTGCGATTTTCGGATACCGTTGCGCGAATTCACCAGAGAGTTTGCGCAGATAGGTGAGTTCCCGTTCATAGTACGGAAGCAGTTCCTTGAGCATTCAGCTTTCCTGTATCTGGTAAGAACTAGTCGAAATTTGTAGCGTGGCGTCGAACCGTACCGGAGGGCGGGCTGGTATTGTTTCGAGGCGCCCATCGACCCGAAACCGAAGCATGCGCTCCATACCTTTGGGCGCGTCCAGGTTTACCGTGATGGAGCTTAGGCGAGGTTCGTGTCTCTGGATGGCTTCCCGGATCTTGTCTCGGAGATAAGCTTGGTCGCTCGGGTCAAGAAGACTGAGGCTGGAAAGGTCCGTGACCCCGAAGTCAAGCATTGACGTACGGGTTTGCGGAAACCCATCGAGGTGTTCGTCGGTATCAATGCAGCGGGTATTCAGCAGAGCTTCCATATCACGGGCGACCGCACGCTTTAGTGCACGAATGTCGTATGCAAGAGAGGGCGGAGCTTCTTCGCTTTCCCTGGGGGCGTCATCCAATAGGCGATCAAGGATCGATGGCACAACCCTCTTGGTGGACGTATTGTTTCGCATGGGAGGGACGGTGTGCCGGGTTCAGGTCGACGTACGCGGCTTGCTCTGCAGGGGATGGGGTGTGTCTGGTTGGGAGGGGACGTTTATTGGCGCCGTTATAGCCGGTAGCTTTTGTGTTTGTACCAGTGTTTCCGTGCCAGCGTTGAGCCACCAGCGGAATGAGAAAAAGAACACGCAGCCGATGAGTCCCAGTATCGCGAAGAACAGCCATAGTGGCAGATCGTTGCGGACGTAATTCTGGAATTTCTGTGGCAAGTTCCAGTTCGGCGCGAACCCATTTCGCCCTCCACGAGCATGGGTGATCTCTTGCCCAAGGCGGCTGATCAGGTAATCAAGCTTCTCAGTTCCTTCGATGATGTATTTGCCTTGAAACCCCAGAAGAAGCATTGTGTAGAACACCTCCAGAACATCAACATTGATGACCGGATCGACACGTAGTTTTTCCAGTTTGTCGAAGAAATGCTCGCCGGCAAGGTGTTCGCCGAAAAGCCTAAGCTGTAAAGGGCTTCTTTCCCAGAGGGGGCGGATAGAGAAACTGGAGGCGAGAATGATTTCATCCATCGCGGCACAAAATGCATACTTGGCGTCCTCTATCGCGGATGCTGGTTTGTTTAAGTTGTGGGCGTTGGTCTCGAACTGAGCGAGAAATTTTCCGACGCGGCGATGAAATTCCTCATGCGATTTCGGTGCTTGTCCGTTGCGTAGCAAAAAAAGTAGGTAGATGCCCTCTTCCATGAGTTCTCCCAGCGTTCTGGTGAAGGAGCCGGGAACGGACGCGGTGTTTTTTTCTGAAGAAGCGAGCGATGTAGTCATGGTTTCTTTGTTCAGCGGAAAACCGCGAATAGTTCGATTTTTATGTCAATGAGCGTTTGGGGAACATAGATGCAGACGCTTCTGGCTTTAAGCATGCGCTCAAACACCTGTCCTTGGGGCTCTAGTGTGAAATAGTGATTGCCGACCCGGATTGGGAGTGCCGACGGGGTCTGTGTAGCGTGCGCGAGACGGACACCGGGAAGGGCGGAGTTCAATATCTTTTCCACATCGTCGGGAGATCCAGCTTTGAGTTTGAGGGGAATCGTATCCAGCAACTCCGCCGTTGGCCTTTCGCTCGATACCGAAAGATAATAGTCAACGTTCTCTATGAGACGGTCGCTATCGAGTCGGCCAAGGTGGAAGGAAGGTTTTGTGTTATCGAGCGGTATCTGTGCATATCGATCCGATACCACGGTCTCGAGTAGTTCACGGATCAGAATGTCGATACGAGAAAATACCGTGGTGAGGTTTTCGTGGTCGTAATGAGGAATCTCCTTGAGAGTGTGCTCGGATGAGAATGTCATCAATTCCCCGCATAGCTGGGCGAGCGCTGAATACAGAGTCTCCGGATGTGTTGGTGTCAGTGAAAAGTGATTGAGCAGGGGAAAACTACGGTTGACCGTGTGCAGCAACCAGAAGGATGCGATGTCCGATGTGCCGTACTCAACGATACTTTTTACTCGTTCCCGATGCCTTGCTGCTAATGCTTGGCTTTTAACCGTCAAGATATCGAGAAGGCGACGAATCATCATTGTCAGGTGCGCGGACCCTTCCGCTTCGATCAGCGGTGGTATATGGTCGGCGACTACCTCCCATACACCGCTGACGTTTTTTGCGATGCGTGCAACCATGACAGAAAGATATCCGTCGCGGTTTTCTGTCTCAAGCATTAATTGAACATTGGCATGCATCGTAGTTACGTCGGCTTCCAACGCGTCGGTAAATAAATCAGGACACGAGACATGGGAGCTCAAGAATCGAGGGCGACGTGCTACCGTTGCATCGCTTACGGCACAGTTCCCCCCGAAAGCGTTGATAGAGGGAAGGCAAGCGTAGAGTGATGTACTGCTTCCTGCGTTCGGAATGTCGGCAATAGCACGTATTGGCGGCAGTGGGTTTGCAGAAGGAGCGTCGACACGTGTTCCGTCTCGAAACACTATGTCCAGTTCATCAAGGAGCAGCGTGCCGCCGCGTAAAGCGTCTGAATCGATGGTACAGCGCTTGACGCCCCACGGGTTGGCATGGATCTGACGCAGGACGTCTGCTAGAGCACTTTCCAGAAACAGCGCCTGCTGCTGGAAGTGTTGTGGGCGAAGGAACAGTCCTTCACCCCAAAGGATACGGTTAGTTCCGGGCATGGTCTTTCCGTTTTTTTAGGGTTCTTGAGCGAACCGCGGCAACTGTGTGTTGCATTGGTTGCTCACCGAGGAGTGGGGGATGGCGTGTAAGTTCCGGGAGGTGAGTAATAGGCCGGCGGTGATGGAGTGCCGACGGTGACTGTCGAACCACCAGTTCCGCCGAAACGAACGTTGGTCGGTACCGTTGCGATGGGAGTGGTGACGCTTATTTCCGGCACTGATGAATGACGACTGGAGGTCTGTGCCGGCACTCTTCCAGGACGCGCTCGCCGTTCGTAGGTGGTGTTGCTCGGGATGGGCCGTGCCGCGGATAAAGATGACATGTTGCTCAAACCGCAGTCGCCTGTCGGTTGGGGGGGTTGTCCTGGAAGCAGGAGAGATCTGGATCCAACGACGGCAAGGTGACAATCGTGCGCAAGAAACGTCAGTCCACCTATGCGATTCCCGTTCGTGTCACGGGTTTCAACGAGCTGGCGCCAGTGATGTGGGTCTGGGTTGCGAAATAGCCCAACAATGCCGATGAATCGGGTGTCCTCATGCAGTTTTTCTATGCTGGTATAGGTACCTCCTGGAACCAAGACGACATCTGTTTTATCCAGAAGGGATGTACCCAGCAACTCGCTTTCGGGATACCCCGCTGCCAACGTGTCGAATGTCAGCTTTGAGAACTCGTTCGCATCTCTAAGCTGGAAGATCCGGATAACGACCGAGAGCGATTTGCCGCTTGTGTCACGATTGAGAGTCGTGGCGCCTTCACCTTTTACAGAGTACTGACCAAGGATCTTCCCGTTTGATGAACATGCGCTAAGGGCTATAAGCGCGACTGCGGCGATCAGTGTTCTTGTTTTGTTTTTCATGTCCCGGTCTCAAGATTCGGTCGTCATATACCATTAAGCTTATTCTATTTATGTATATGCCTTTGGTAATATAACTTTTGTTATATCTTTATGATTTTACGTATAAAAAAAATGAAATATATATATTTCTGTTTCTATGTTATCCGCAAAAATGTGTTTTTCATAGTACGATTATATTTTTTTGAACTCGGTTCTATGTATGAATTAAGGGGCGTTTAATAGGCGTTATAGAGCCTTCTTATGATGTCGCTGACGAAGTCGTCAGCGGTTTTTAGGTTGCGTTTGCCAACGCTAATTGAATGCTTTGTTGATCTTCAAGGGGAATTTGATTGTTTGGCCAGCAATCATGTTGGGTTGATCTTTCTTGTTAGCAATATGAATGGCTCAGGCCGTATTGCTGGGAAGAGTAGTTGAGGCGAGGGAGCCTTTGTTGTATGAGAAATTTGGTTTGGTTTTGGGTGTTATCAGGAGTGGCTCTCCTGTTTTGCTTGGCCATGTGGATTGGTTGGCGTTTCTTTCTTCCTCGGGTGGAAAGGGTGGGGGGCGTTGGTCGGCGTGCAAGTGTTCAGGGCGTCACGTTATCAGGTGCGTTCCCCCGCTTTTCTTTTCCCCAAAACGGGTTGCTTCGTTTTGCGTCTTTGGGGGTGGCGACGGGCGGCGGCGTTGTCGTTTGCATACTCATGTTTGCTAATGGCGTCGATCCGGATCCTCTGTCTGTTAGGGAGCTGGGGCGACAGACTCATATTCAAGGTGCGTTGAACCCGGAACGATTGGTTCCTCCTCCCGCTTTCCCTCCCTCGTTCTTCGTGGGAAGCGGACGTGATGCCCTGGAGACTGCCGATCGGGACTGGGGCAGGCTCGATTCCCGTTTTTTGCAACCTGTGCTCGAGCTACTTCGCCGGCTCGAAACACGCGGTTACGTTTTTGTTCTTCTGGAGGGGTATCGCAGCCCTGAGCGTCAGGAGATGCTTGCAGACAAGGGGGGAGGGGTGACTAACGCACGTGCTTTCCAAAGCAAACATCAATTCGGATTAGCTGTTGATCTGGCGCCCGCACGTGATGGGCGGCTTGTTATTTCGGAACGCGATCCATGGGCAATGGAGGCGTATCTGGCTCTGGGGGAAGAGGCTGAACGGGCAGGGTTCGTGTGGGGTGGGCGCTGGTGGTTCAAGGACTATGGGCACATTGAGGCGCGAGCGTTATGAACTATAGAGGCACAGGGCGTGTTGAGGGAATTTTTGATGCTTAAGTTGTTGCGTAACAGAATGGTGGCTTCCACGTTGGGATTCGCGATTCTTATGTCTTTAGCGTGGTTTATGGGGCCGTATCTGGGGCTGCCCTCCGAGCAGTCCCGACTGTACGTCGTTGTCGGCATTCTCATGATTTGGGTGGTATTCCTTATGATCGGCCGCCTACTATCCGAACGCGCGGGGCGGCTCCTGGACAAGATGCTGCGTCGTCAGGCGGACGAAGCGGTAATTGGCGCAAGTGCCGATCAGCGGCGTGAGGTGGCCATGATACGCCAGCGCTTGCTGGCTGCAATCGACAAGCTTAATGCGTCGGAACTCGGAAAGAGAGCTGGAAAGGCAGCTCTGTACGAGTTGCCTTGGTATATGGTTATTGGGCACTCCGCTGCCGGAAAGAGTACGGCGATCTGTCAGTCCGGGCTGAATTTCCCTTTCGGCGACGGACAGCCTGTGACGGGAATCAGCGGGACGCGCAATTGCGACTGGTTCTTCTCTTCCGAAGGCGTGCTGCTCGATACCGCTGGACGCTATTCGACGGCGCGTGAGGATCGCGGAGAGTGGCTCGAGTTTTTGAAGCTGCTCAAGAAACACCGCGCCCGGGCGCCCGTCAACGGCATTATCGTGGCGCTCAGTTATACAGAGTTGATGGGCCATAGCCAAGAGCAGTCAGTTCTATATGCCAAGCAGATCAGGGAGCGTATCGATGAAATCGATAACGCTTTCGCTGCCAACATGCCGGTCTATCTGGTGGTGACGAAAATGGACCTGGTTGCCGGATTCTCGGAGTTCTTTGAGGATCTTACGCCTGAGGAGCGGCAGGCAGTGTGGGGGGCAACCTTCAGTCACGACCAGGAGAGTGGTTTTGATGCGGCGCGCGTTGTCGGGCAGCAGTTCGATGTGTTGCAACGAGGTTTGGTGCAGATGGGATTCGACAAACTGGCCAACCATCGAGGCAATGTGCGTCGGCCGGCATTGTTTGCGTTTCCCATTGAATTCAACAGCCTTCGCGAGCCTCTCTGCAAGTTTGTCGAGATGTTGTTTCAGTACGATCCTTATCACAGCAAGCCGCTACTGCGCGGGGTTTACTTCACAAGCGCGATCCAGGAGGGGCGACCACTGGCCGTCGCTGGAGAGCGGATAACACGGGTCTTCGATCTCGAAGAGAAAAGTGTCGACATCGTCCAACCGGCCAAAGCGGAGGGGTATTTCCTGCGATCCATGTTCCGCGAGGTTCTGTTTCCTGATTGTCATCTGGTCACTCGTCAGACAAAACCTACTGCAACGCTTTTTCGTCTCGCCGGAATGGCAACCGGGCTGTGTGCCTTGGCGATTGTCTCAGGCCTCTTGACTTGGTCGTTCCTCGGCAACCACAAATTGCTTGTCACGGCGCAGGAAGAGTTGATGGTTGCACGGCAACTCACGGCAAGCACTGAATTGGCCGATCGACTCAAGGGGCTGCAGGTACTTCAGCTTCGGATCGAGCAGCTGTATCAATATCGCAGGGAAGGTCACCCGTTCAAACTCGGGATCGGGTTGTACCAGGGTAGAGAAATCGAGCGGAGCTTGCGGTTGGAGTACTTTTCCGGTGTGCGAGATTTGATGCTTGAGCCAGTCAAGGTCGCACTGGAAGGAACTCTATCGCGGCTGGGAAACAATCCTGTGCCCCAACCCCCTGTTACACCTCCACAGCCGGTTGAGAAGAAAATCGCGCCGCCGCAACGAAAGAAGGCTGACGGCGAACTGCCCTATATACCCATCGGATTTCATCTGGGGCACGGCGAGTCGGGCAAGCAGTTGCGTATCTCGGCATCCAGCGGTCACGACAGCTTATCGGCTCGTGTCGTGCGCACTCAATCGGGTATGGTGCGCACTCAATTGGAAGTCGCGCCCCAGACGAAAGAACGTTTCCCCCCTACGGTCGGCGTGGTTTCAGTGAACGCAGCTCGTCTGGAAGAAAACTACAACGCGCTCAAGACCTACTTGATGCTCAAGCAAAAGGAGCGTATGGAAGTTGCGCACCTGTCGGATCAGATCCCAAAGTATTGGCGTCCATGGCTTAATGCAAACAACGGAAAGGGTAACCGGGACGAGATCAACCGGATGGCGGAGCGGGTCGTGGCGTTCTACTTGTCCCAAATTGCCGAGGATGACCTACCTCTTATTTCCAACCGGGAGGATTTAGTCGGAGCTAGTCGGGAAACGCTACGAGGCAGCTTCCGGCAGCTTTCAGCAGTAGAGCGCGTCTACAACGAGTTGAGGGCGCGGGCAAATACGCAGTTTGCACCGATTACCGTTGGGCGCATTCTTAATAATCGTGATCTCGACATCGTGGCAGGCAGCGCCAGTGTCCCGGGTGCGTTCACTCGAGAAGCGTGGGAAAAGTACTTTCGCGGGGCAATTTCCGACGCGAGCAGGGGGGCGATAAAGGGCGACGACTGGGTATTAGCCACTTCTTCGCAGGATGATCTCGGAAAGGAAGGAAGTGCAGAACGTAATCGAATGGCTCTGGAGTCCCTCTACAAGGCGGAGTTTTCGCAGGAGTGGAAAAAGTTCCTGCAAGGTATAGCGATCCAGGAGTTCGGCACTCTGGACAATACTGTTCAGGCACTTGGAAGGCTATCTGATGTACAGAATTCCGCTATCCGCCAGATACTGACAAACGCCGCCTACGAAACGTCCTGGGACAATCCTTCACACATTAGCAAGTCGATCGAGAGCGCAAAGAGTTCGGTTATCGAACGAACCGAGAAGTTGATTCTCGGCAATATGCCTGCAAGCGGTGTGGGGGGAGAGCCTCGGCTTGGCGATATTGGCAGAAAGTACGCCGGACTACAGGCGCTGACCCAAGCAGGTGAGGGAGGGCGCATGCCGTTATCGGCCTACCTAGATATGCTGAGCAAACTCAAGGGAAGAATGGCTCAGCTCTCCACAAATCCAGAACCGGGTGTCGCCGCGCGGAACTTGATGCAGGCGACCCTCAATTCATCCGGATCCGAATTTGCCGAAGCTCTGGCCTTGGTTGACGGCGTGCTGCTGGCTGCAGCAACCGAAGAATTGAAAGACGCAGTTCGACCGTTGCTGGTGCGACCTCTGATACAGGCGTATGCAGCTTTGATTCCGTTGGTGGAGCAGGATATCAACCGCAACTGGCGTTCGGAAGTACTTACCAGTTGGCGTTCCCTTTCCGAAAAGTATCCATTCTCCGATTCGGCAAACGAAGCCTCGATGACCGAGATCGCGAAGTTTCTGAAGCCCGGCGACGGGACGCTGGCCAGATTCATCGAAAAGAATCTCACAGGATTAATCACTCGACGTGGCGAACAACTGGTTCCGCGGACGTGGGCAAACCTCGGAGTCGGGTTTAATCCATCCTTCCTGTCTGGTGTGTCGGCCTTGTCATCGATTGGCAGTACCGTCCTTCAGGAGGGCGAGGCGGCCAGATTCGAGTTGCAGCCTGTCCCGACCCCAGGGTTGAGCGAAATTCTGATCGAAGTTGACGGTCAGGTTTTGCGCTATCGCAACGGGCCGCAGCCTTGGACGGGGTTTTCTTGGCCCAACCCGAATGCCACAGTCCAGGGCTCACGTCTGCAGATAGTCTCGTTTTCGGGTGTCTCTACGTCTCTGGCTAATCACGGGGGCCGCCTCGGATGGATGCGTTTATTGACGCAGGCGCACATCGAGGAGCGGGGGAATGGGGGGGCGACGCTCGAATGGCGATCGGATCCTCGCGGTACGGGAGGCAGTGGTGTCAAGGGTGAAGAATCAGACCGCGTTGTCCGTTTCAACTTCCGTGTAGTTAGCGGAGCGAACCCGCTCTCGCTTTCCGGGTTGCGTCGACTCAGTCTGCCCGAAAGAGTAACGATCAGGGGAAATTGAATGCTCAGTCTTTCGTTGCCGCGTGCCGAAATGCTCGCGGAAGCATCCTATGTCTTGTACGGCAAATTGCCAAACCGTCCGGATTTTGTTCGCGTCAATGTTAACCACCCGGCCGCTCTCGATCTCGACTCTCGAATTCAGGCGGTCCTGGAGAAGATGCTGGCCGATCGCGAGTTCTGTCACCAGTATGAGAACTCGGGGCCCGTCGTCTTTCAATACATTTCCAAAGACCATCGCTACGTCATGACCGGCGTGATAGTTCCCAGTCGTGACAGTGCTGGTCGCTTGTACCCGTTTGTTGCCTCAGCGATTCATCCAGACGAACGGGTCAGTGACTATCTTCCTGTTATTCCTATTGCCTACGAAATGTTCTTTGATGGCTTGCGCGAGCAGGCTACGAACGCGGTACTCAACTCGGTTGAAGCGCTCTCTTGCCGTCAGTTTCTCGAACATGCTCTGCGTCCGGTTTTATCAAATGCTGATGATCTGCAACTGGCTTCAAGTGTTGTTCGACGCCATGCGGACCAAGTCAAATGCGAACGGATCGCCAATCTTCTAGCAACCGATCAAGCAGGGACGACGCTACACCAGGCTCTCCTCAACATTGCTTTTTACATGGATTATCTGCGCCGCTTCGACAATCGCGCTACGAATCAGATTGTCACTCTTCCGTTGCCGGATGTTGAGGGAGAGCAGGCATTGTTTGCCTCGGCCTGGCTTTCCCTGTTTGTGTCGCTGTGGCCGTCTCGCTCAGCAGGTCCGTTGTCGTGCAGCCATCTTACCGTTAGGGGTGGAGACAAGCGCGTTTACCTTGTTATCTGCGTTGGCAGCGTTTCGGACAGTTTTGTGAGCCTCCTGTTGGGATGCCGTCTCGATCAGGGCATGCAACTCGATCTTGCGCATGAACATGATGCCTGGAAAAGCCACCGTATGTATGCAGAAGCATCGTACGCGCTCGGTCGCGTGCTGGCTGATCCGGATTACCGCCTGACTGCGTTGTGCCGGTTTCTTGAGGACATGAGCAGGCTGTTGGAAACGAGGCTGTGAAGAACGTCACTGATCTCATTGTTTAGCGTTTTTTGCGCATGGCTGTCGAACATCGAATTTATTGCACGTACCCATTGAAAGGAAACACATATGGCAAGAGAGAGTACGCAAAAGAAACTATCTCGGGTGCGTCCGCCCCGAGTTCAGATAACGTATGACGTTGAGATTGGCGATGCGATTGAGACGAAGGAGCTTCCTTTTGTTCTCGGGGTTTTGGGGGACTACAGCGGAAATCCAAAGACGCCTCTGCCAAAAATGAAGGACCGCAAGTTTGTTGAAGTTGATCGCGACAACTTCGACGAGGTGCTCAAAGGAATGGCGCCGCGGCTGAACTTGCGCGTGGACAACCGGCTCAAGAATGATGAGACAAAGCTCGGTGTCGAGTTGGAGTTCTCTCGACTCGATGATTTTGAGCCTCATAAGGTCGTAAGTCAGGTCGCGCCACTCAAGGAATTGCTGGATATCCGTACTCGCCTCGCGGATTTGCGCAACAAGGTTACCAGCAACGACAAACTGGAAGAGCTTCTTGACGAAGTCATGCGCGATACCGAGAAACTCAAGAAGATAGGTAGCGCGCGGATGAAGAAGGGGGGCTAGGCGATGAATGCAGAAGTGGGTGTTCGTACAGCGGAAACCATCGAGGTTGCCGAAGGGCTCGGGTTACTGGACAGGATTGTCGCAGAGAGCAAGGTCGCAGTGTCCGAGAGTGAACAGAGCAGCGCCAAAGCTCAGATTGCCGAATTGGTGGATGAAGTTTTGGCGGGGAGCGTGACGGTCTCCAACGATCTGGTCACCAGTCTCGACGTACGGATCGCGGAACTTGATCAGCTTCTTTCTGAGCAATTGAACGCCATCATGCATCACCCGGACTTCCAGAAACTGGAGGCCTCTTGGCGGGGATTGAAGTATCTCGTCATGCAGTCAGAGACTAGCCCGATGCTCAAAATCAGGGTGCTGAACGCGAGTAAGAAAGATCTGGTCAAGGACTTCCGGTCATCTTCGGAATTTGATCAGACAGCTTTGTTTAAGAGGATCTATGAAGAAGAATACGGAACTTTCGGAGGGGCTCCCTATGCCAGTTTGGTAGGAGATTATGAATTTTCACGTCATCCTGAGGATTTCTATCTGCTCGATGAACTGTCGCACGTCGCGGCTTCGGCTCACGCCCCGTTGATCACTTCGGCTTCGCCTAGTCTCTTTGGTCTGGAGAGCTTCGAAGATATCGGCAAACCCCGGGATCTCTCCAAGATCTTCGATACCGTGGAATACGCCAAGTGGAAATCGTTCCGCGAATCGGAGGACTCCCGATACGTCGGTATTGTTCTGCCGCACGTACTCGGGCGTCTTCCCTACGGTCGCGAGACTGTTCCCGTTGATGAGTTCAATTTTGAAGAGGACGTCGACGGGTCGGACCACAAGAAGTATCTCTGGAACAATGCTGCTTACGCCTTTGCGGCGCGCCTGACCGACGCCTTTGCTAAATACGGATGGTTAGCCGCCATTCGGGGGGTTGAAGGAGGTGGGTTGGTAGAAGGCTTGCCCACGCATACGTTCGGGACCGATGACGGAGAAATCGCTCTCAAATGCCCGACGGAGATCGCTATTACTGATCGCAATGAAAAGCTGCTCGCGGATCTTGGTTTCATTTCGCTCGTTCACTGCAAGAACACCGACTATGCCGCCTTCTTTGCCGGGCAGTCCGTTCAGAAGGCCAAGACGTATAACACCGATGCAGCCAATGCCAATGCTCGACTGTCCACCCAATTGCCGTACATTTTTGCGGCCTCACGCATCGCGCACTACATGAAAGCCATCATGCGCGACAAGATTGGTAGTTTTGCTTCGCGGGAGAATGTTCAGGACTATCTCAATACGTGGTTGGCGCAATACGTCCTTCTCGACGACTCGGCATCGCAGGAAGCAAAAGCCAAGTACCCACTGCGTGAGGCGCGCGTCGATGTTGTCGAGGTGCCGGGCAAGCCGGGTGTCTATCGCGCGGCGGCGTTTCTAAGGCCACATTTCCAACTGGATGAGTTGACGATATCGCTGCGTTTGGTCGCCGAACTACCCAAATCGGTGGCGCGATAGCGTGATTTTGGCGCGACGTTTTCTTGTATCGGAAGCGTTCCATAACAACAGTTTTTGATCGGATTCCCGAGCAGGTTTCGGCGATTGGGACGCTAACGAAAGTTGTTTTCCTTTTTGCTGAGCCAGCTTAGGTTTTTTTGCAGGTAAACGTACTAGGAGAAATGTATATGGCATTTGACGTGTTCATTAAGATTGATGGTATTCCTGGCGAATCTTCAGATGACAAACACAAGGAATGGATTGAAGTCTTAGGGTTTTCTCACCAGATCGAACAGCCGGCTTCCAGCACCGCCAGCTCGGTTGGCGGGGCCACCGCGGAGCGTGTCAACCACGGCAGCTTCAATTTCACCCACTCGTTTGACAAAGCCACGCCGAAACTGCTTGAGGCTTGCTGTACCGGCAAGCACATCAAGGAGGTGACGGTCGAGTTTTGCCGTGCCGGTGGCGACAAAGTGAAATACATGGAGATCAAGCTGGAGCAAGTACTGATTTCCAGTGTTTCCAACAATGGCTCTAGTACTGCCGACTCGGGGTTCCCGGTCGAGGCAGTATCGCTCTCGTACGGCAAGATCAAATGGACTTACACCCAGCAGAAGCGTGAAGACGGTTCCGCTGGAGGGAATGTTAGCGCGGGTTGGGATCTCACTGCGAACAAGACCATCGCTTGACGACGACTCCCCGTCCGGGAGTTTACAAGGCATGTGACATGGTCCGTCGCATGCCTCATTAACACAGGAAAAAGAAATGCCTAGTAACAACATGTTGAAGGGAGCGATCTCCATTCTCGGATTGCTCATGCTTGTCGGGTGTGCCAGCAATCAGACCACGTCGTCAGACGACACCGTAAAAACTACCGGGATGGCTTCCGCATCTTCGAACAAAGGGGCGGAACCCATCCCGGAGCCTGTGGTCGCGCGGCCAAAGCCACCTGTGGTGGTCATGAATCCGACAGTCGTCGTCTTTGAAAAAATGAGTGTCGTGCTTGATCCCGAGAGTCGCGAGAGCATCGTGCAGATTTCTGAGAAAGCCAGAACGGCCGGTAAGATCACCGTAACTGGGTTCTGTGACCGTAACCAGATCAAGAATGCCTCCGATTCCGCCGTAGCCCGTGCTGTCGTTACGCGCGACGAGTTGATCGCTCAAGGAGTCAGCCCTTCAAACATCACGGTAAAGTTCAGCACTGTCGTGGCCAAAAAACATGCGGCCGAGATCAAGTTTGAAGAGCTCGAACTCACAAAAAAAGCCGCCACCGTCGCGGCAAAATCAGTGCAAAAATCCAAGAACTGACTATGACAAAGGGTTTGGTAATTGAGAGCGATATGTCCTCGATTACCTGACCGGAAAGAAACTGCATCATGATTTCGACGGGATTTAATACCGATCGTCTCTTGGACGCCCTGCGCGCCACTGGCGCCTTGGTTTTTGGTCAGGAGTCCAGGCTGTTGCGGCTGCGCTTTGCCGAGGGCGCGGGGATTGGTGAGGGGGCATTGCTGCCGCACCGCCTGCACGGCGAAGAAGGTCTGTCGCAGCACTACCGCTACGTTCTCGATTGCCTCAGTCCCGACGCCCGCCTCGAACTCAAGACGCTCCTCGGCCAGCCCGTCGAAATCGGCCTCTTGTTGCCGGAGGGCGGCGAACGCCTCTACACCGGGCTG
>RRZT011042527.1_pt1 | contig 15139 bp, 13 predicted proteins | sample 2165551 | NCBI WGS metagenome assembly RRZT01 (sample SAMN10456910, study PRJNA506462) | wastewater metagenome | biome: wastewater; feature: sludge; material: wastewater sludge; isolation source: wastewater sludge with Escherichia coli K12::gfp cells carrying plasmid... | place: USA: Moscow, Idaho... | reverse complement strand
ATTTCCGCTGCCTCTGTCAGTGAAATCATAAAAAAGCTTGCTAAAGAAGGATACATAATCATTGAAAACAAAGATATAATGCTGACTGAAAAGGGCAACAGACTGGCAGTAGAGGTAAGAAGAAAGCACAGAATATGGGAAGTTTTTCTTGTACAGGTACTGAATTTCAAAAAAGATGATATACACGAAGAAGCTGAAAAACTTGAACACGCTACCAGCTGGAAGGTTTTGCAGAAGCTGGAAAAATTTCTTTCTTACCCGAAAGAATCTCCTCACGGCAAGCCTATCATATATGATAATGAATATCTGAAACTGGAGGATATAGTCAAACTCTCGGAAGTCGAGGTAAATGATAAAATAGTAATATTCAAAATCAAAAATGATGCTGATCTGGAAAATTATTTGAAAGATATGCATATAAATATAAAAGACATCTATGAAGTAAAAAAAATAGATCCCTTTAACGGACCTATATATTTAAAAAATAATTCCGATACTAAGGCTGTTGCATTAGATGCAGCCAAATTAATAGATATATATAAAATAGTATAAATTATAGAAAAGGTGTGATGTCCATGAAAGAAAAACTAAAATATTTCGGATTTATTTTTGGATTTATTTTATGTATTACAATTCTTGTTTCCTGCAGTAAATCTGAAAATACAGCTGCTGACAGCCAAAAATTAAAAATAACGACAACTACCACTATGCTGAAAGATCTTATTCAGACAATCGGCGGAGATAAAGTCGAGGTAATAAATCTAATGGGCGAAGGCGTAGACCCCCATTTATATAATGCAAGTGCCGGTGATGTGGAAAAGCTTGCCAATGCTGATGTAATAATATACGGCGGCTTACATTTGGAAGGTAAAATGAGTGATGTTTTCGGAAAACTTGAAAACAGCGGAAAAGATGTTTTAGATGTAGGAAACACTTTAGATAAAAGTCTTCTTATATTTCAGGAAGAAAATATTCCTGATCCCCATGTATGGTTTGATACAAATTTATGGATTTTGGAAGCAGAAGCTGTTGCTGCGAAATTATCGGATATTGATCCTGAAAATAAAGATTATTATATGTCTAATTTAGAAAGCTACAAAAAGGAGCTCAGCGATCTGACAGAATATGTAATCCGGAGAATAAACGAAATCCCCGAATCACAAAGAATTTTAGTTACTGCACATGATGCCTTCGGTTATTTTGCCAAGCAATTCAGGCTTGAAGTCCGCTCTATTCAGGGAATCAGCACTGATTCAGAAGCAGGAACAAAAGACATAAGCGAGCTTGCAGACTTTATTGCCGAAAAAAAAATTAAAGCAGTCTTTATAGAGTCTTCTGTTCCAAGAAAAACTATAGAATCACTGCAGGAAGCAGTAAAGGCCAGAGGCTGGAATGTAAAAATCGGCGGTGAACTTTATTCCGACTCTCTCGGAGATAAAGAACACAACACTGATACATATATTAAAACTGTCCAAAAGAATGTGGACGTAATTGTAGAAGCACTAAAATAAAAAAGCAGCAGTCAGGAAGTGATGTACCATGAGAAATAATACAGCTGTCAGTATAAACGATCTGACAGTAGCTTATGACGATAAACCCGTTTTATGGGATATTGATCTGGACATAAAAAAAGGAACCTTAATGGCAATAGTCGGACCAAACGGTGCCGGTAAGTCCACGCTTATAAAAGCCATGCTGAATTTGATAAAGCCAATTACAGGCTGTATCAGCTTTTTCGGAAGCAGTTATAAAAAGGAAAGATCAAAAATTGCTTATGTTCCTCAGAGAGGAAGTGTCGACTGGGATTTTCCTACTACTGCTCTGGATGTCGTGGAAATGGGAAGATACGGTAAAATCGGATGGATAAAAAGAGTAGGAAAATCGGACAGAAAAATTGCTGTGGATGCTATCAAAAAAGTAGGAATGGAAGGCTTTGAGAAAAGACAGATAAGCCAGCTGTCCGGCGGGCAGCAGCAGAGAATTTTTTTAGCAAGAGCATTGGTTCAGGATGCGGAAATCTATTTTATGGATGAGCCCTTTCAAGGTGTGGATGCCAAAACGGAAAAATCTATTATAAATATTTTAAAAAAATTAAGAGATAAAGGAAAGACTGTTATTGTAGTACATCATGATCTTCAGACTGTAGAAGAATATTTTGATTATATTGCCTTTATAAATGTAGCAGTAATTTCCTCCGGTAAAGTAAAAGAAATATTTAACAGGGAAAATATAGAAAAAACATATAAAAACCGGAGTTTTACAGATTTCTCCCTGTTTGGGAGTGATTAATATGGAAAATATTATTTTTTTGCTGAATGATCATACTTTTCGAATAGTTGCACTGGGGTGTACAATACTGGGAGTATGCTGCGGAATTCTGGGAAGCTTTGCATTCCTCAGAAAACAGAGCCTTCTCGGTGATGCAGTAGCACACGCCTCACTTCCCGGAGTATGTATTGCATTCTTACTTACGAATACTAAAAATACTGAATATTTACTGGGCGGTGCACTTATTTCAGGTATTATCTGCATATTATTAATTCATATTATTCAAAAATATACAAAAATAAAATTTGACAGTATTCTGGCCTTTATCCTGTCTTCTTTTTTCGGATTCGGTCTGGTTCTTCTTTCATACTTAAATAAACTTCCGGGTGCCAACAAATCCGGACTGAATAAATTTATTTTCGGACAGGCTTCTACACTTTTGACAAAAGATGTAGTTTTAATATTCTGTGTTTCTGTAATTCTTATCGGACTGGTGATATTGTTCTGGAAAGAATTTAAAATAATATCTTTTGACCCTGAATATGCAGAAATTATCGGTTTTTCATCTAAAAATACAGGAACATTTTTATCGGTACTGATAGTGGTCTGTATAATTATAGGAATCCAGACTGTGGGAGTAATACTCATAAGCTCTATGCTTATTGCCCCAGCCGCCGCTGCAAGACAGTGGACGCAGAAATTATCTGTAATGGTACTGCTGGCTGGTTTTTTCGGAGGATTATCCAGTATTAGCGGCACAATTATAAGCTCAAGCTTTGGAAAATTACCTACCGGTCCTGTTATAGCAGTTATTGTCTCATTACTGGTTTTTATCAGCATATTATTTTCTCCGGTCAGAGGAATCATTTTCACTAAACATCTGCTGCGGAATAAAAGAAAAAAATTTGAACACAGGGGAGGGAAAGCTCTTGGAAATAAATATTGAAATACTGCTGACTGCTGTTGTAGTTTCCAGTGCCTGTGCATTATTAGGCGTTTTTCTGGTTTTGAAAAGCATGGCTATGATATCGGATGCCATAACCCATACTATACTTCTCGGAATAGTTATTGCATTTTTTATTGTCCATGATCTGAATTCTCCTTTTTTAATAATCGGGGCATCAATAACCGGTGTAATAACTGTATATCTCATAGATACTCTGAATTCTACAAAGCTTGTAAAGGAAGATTCGGCAATCGGGATTATATTCCCGTTCTTATTCAGCATAGCTGTTATTCTTATATCCAGATTTGCAGGAAACATACATCTGGATATAGATTCTGTTTTACTGGGAGAGCTGGCTTTCGTCCCGTTTAACAGGATAGATGTTCTGGGTTACAGTATACCGAAAGGACTGCTGTCCACATCTGTAATATTAATTATAAACCTGTGTTTTATTACCATATTTTTCAAAGAGTTAAAGCTTGTGACCTTTGATAAAATTCTGGCCGCAGGATTAGGATTTTATCCGGTTGCTTTGAACTATATATTTATAACACTTGTATCTGTCACTGTAGTAGGTTCTTTTGAAACCGCCGGTTCTGTTTTAATCATAGCCTTTATGATAGGCCCTGCTGTTACTGCCTATCTTCTGTGTGACAGACTGCATACCATGATACTGATAAGTATTTTTACCGGGATTTTATCGTCATTTTTAGGATTTTATATCTCAATGTATTTTGATGTTTCTATAGCAGGTACCATAGCTGCAGTCATAGGAATAATATTTCTGCTTGTACTGTCTTTCTCTCCTAAAAAAGGTATAATAATGAATATTCTTAATAAAAGAAAGCAAAAAATAAAATTTGCAGTTATTTCTATGCTGATTCATCTGCATAACCATAAAAATAGAGATGAAAAAGAAGAATGTGATATTAAAACTATTGAAAATCATCTGAACTGGGATAAAAAATTTCTTCAGAAAATCATAGAAAAAGTTCTAAGTGATAAATATGCTGTTATTGAAAGAGATATACTCAAAATTACTAATAAAGGTGCTGCCTATCTAAGTTTTTTAGATAAATAATTCCTTTCTCAAGAAATCCGGATATTAGTTCACTGATACCCGGATTCTCCTCTCTTTCTTAATATGTAAATCTATACAAAAAAAAGAGGCTTTTTGTTGCTGACCTCTTTTGATCTGCCGGTTTCCCGAAATTTTCTGTACACCTTTATTAAATTATTTAAAAACGGACCAAAACCTTGAATTCCACGTTTTTTAATTTTTCAATTTACTGTAATTCCATGACTATACAATCTGAAATTTCTCTCCTTCATATATTCTTCAGTATTTACTCCTTCGTGTTTCTCCTGCTGTATTTTTAATTGGGCTGTAACTGTTCCAATATAAAGTTTTTTATCCATGTACATATTTTCCTACAATTATCTACATCTATTAATTCCAGCCATTCCTTTATTCCCAAAAGAGCTTCTCTTAATTTGGCTTTTTCTTCGGATAATTTCATACCGAACTGTTCTGCCAGCGATATTTTCATTGCTTCTGTAGATATATCATCTAACTCTTCATAAATTTTCTCCTCAATTATGGAAAATACATAATTTTCTATTGATTCAGCAAGTCTTAGACTTTCCTGATTATCAAGCTTATATTTCTTAGTTACGCCATCTATATTTTTTGCTGTTAAATCTAACATTCTTTTTACCAAAGCATTACTTAAAACTTCTTTTCTGTTCCATAACTTCAATACATCTTTTTTTACGTCCATCAAAGCTTTTTGTTCATTTGTCATCGTAATCACTTCCATTCTAGTATATATTGATTTTATTGAGCTGTTACACTAACATGTTAATATATAAAAGATTTTTCAGATTAAATTTACACAACATTCCATACTTAATATTACATAAGGTCTCCTTTTTACCATTTTACACCTTACTCAGCCATTTGTCAAACAAAATTACAACGATAATTTTTAATGTTGTAATATTGCATACACTTTTATATATTAAACTTTATTCCCAAAATATTTTATTATTTTTTTATAATATTTTGTATTTTTTCATTTTTAAGGTTATAATAAAAATATCATATTATTTTACAAGGGGTGTTTCATATATGAAGATAGAGACAGAAAAATTAAAAAAACTTGGTAAAACTTTAAAAGAACTCCGAATACAAAATAATCTGTCTTTTAGAGAAGTTGATAAACTTACCGGTGTGGATATCTCCACAATAAGCCGGCTTGAGGAAGCTAAAGGACACAGAATTAATACTTTGATTCTGAATAAACTTGCCAAAGTGTATAATGTTAACCCTGTTTCGCTCCTTATGATCATTGATTATGTCAAAGAAAACGACATAAAGCAATATCTTGATATTACTGAAAGTGAAGCCAGTTCGATAAATAATAATGAAATAGAAATTCTGAATGAAAATAACAGCTCGTACTATCCGAAAAGATTTATGAAGCTGCCTGATATCACTAAATGCAAAGCTGTTAAAATCAATAACCGGATCTTTCTATACGATGATTCCTGCCCGGATAATAATGATCTCGGTCTTTTTCGCATTAATGATAAAATTACTGTGGCTTTTTACTACTTTTTAGATGATACTGTTACTTTCAGGGATTTTTTTACCGACTTTATTTCTATGAGAAAAAAAGATTCATTTTCAATAATTGGAAAAATTAAAAGCATTGTTGATATTTCTCTGATGTAATAATCAGTATGCTTTTACAATGTGAAAAGGGCAGACAGGAGACGTAAAATCTCCTATCTTTCATGTAACAAACATGCTAAATACCCTTTTTTAAAATACTTATATTTAATTCTTTCCAGTTCTCTTATCAGATCGTCCTCTTTTAGTTCCAATATTTCTTTACTGCCTGTTTCAATACTTTCCAGTAAGTCGTACAATTCTCTTATTTCTTCTTCCAAATGTGAATGCTTCATCTATTTTGTCTATTTCCTAATTTATATAAAAGGTTTTTACCTGTTATTGTAATATATCAAATTAAAAAATTTTCCCTCCTTTCTTTATTAATTCGTAGTATAATTTTAATATTTTTTTCTTAGTATTTATTTTGTTATTCATTATATTTGTATATGAAAACTTAGATTCAAAAAAAGATAATAAAAAAGAGACTGTATTAAAACGTCTCTTTGACATTCAGGCTTCTTAAATATTGTATTTTCATGGATTTCACAATATTTTGCCGTCAAATTTTTATTTTAATACAGTCTCTTTTATGTTAATGAATAAAACAAAACTCAAAAATATCAGGATTCCATGATATTATATTCGTTATTATTAGATTTATTTTTTCCCTGATATTTTTAAATCTCTATGTTCTATCCGGTCTATATTTCATATTTTCAAGTTATAAGTTTTTTTAGGTATTACTTTCATCATTTAGAGTATCTGCTTAACAGTTTTTTCTGTTTTAATGGAATTTTCTTTCTGATGCTTTTTATATTTTACATTCTTTTTAGTAAATTTGCAATGTTTTTCATTATTTTATTTAAAATTATGCTGTTTAGTTAAGTTTATTAAGATGCTTTTTTATCTTATGATATGATAAAGCTGTTTCAATACATGCCATCAATTCATTTTCCGGTATTTCTTCGTTAATATCCAGAATAATTGCCCTGTTTTTAGAATAAGAAAATAAATCTCCAAACTGCATTTTAAAGTTCTCTACCAGAGTAGTCCGGCAGTTAAAGAATATTCCTATGTTATTTTGATCGAAAATATCAAGTCTGACAGGACTTCCGTGTTTTGTTGCATATGAAGGCTGATTCCATTTTAGTTCTTCTGTGATGCTTTCAGATCCGTACATTTTTTCTGCTGTGTCGTAAATCAGCTCTCTTATCTTCAGTAATGGCGTTCTGTATTTTTCTTCATAGCTTTCATATATAGTTAAAACATCGGGATTTTTTATTGGTCTCATTTTATCTCCTTTTTCTTTTCATTATACATTTTGGAATGTGACAGGTTGCTGTCATATTCAAATGTTTTTTTGAGATTATTACCAGAATATTTGGCTATTTCTTATATTATAGCATTTTATCGTTATATATGAAATTTTTGTGTCTAATGGATGATTTTTGAGATTTTTATGATATGTTTTTAGATATTAGTAAATGATCTGCTTATTTTTAGTAAGTCATGCTGAATATTCTATCATTTTACAAAAAATAATCAATAAAAATACAGAAGTTATATAAATTTATTAGATAATGTGACTAAATGATAAAATAAACAGCAATATTCAGTTAATTAGAATTACGGTATTTTTTTACGGCATCATAATAAGATTGCCAGCATAAAGCTCGCAGCCAGAATATATAGTATTATTATTTTTACTGCCACAAACGTTTTGCAAATGAAAAAAATACAATACAACATGTATACAGCAATTCTTTTTGTTCTTCAAATCATATTCTCTCCTTTCATTTGATTCTGATATTCTGTTTTTTGTTTAAGATTTATCTTTTTGGGAATTTACAGCTGCTCTATTTCTTTTTTATATTCGTGTTTTTATAATAATACGAATTGATTATGTAATAAAAAAATATTAATATTTAGTTTTATTTTTTGACATTATGTATAAATATTACGCCAAAATCAAGTATAAAACAATATCCTGTGGCTAAAAACAGGCTTTTTATGCTTAAAAAGACTAATTTTATATCCGAAATTAAATAGTCATATATTATTTTCTTTATATAAATTGAAGCTACCATTATATAAATTCAAAAATATAATATTATATTTCATTTTGAAGTTTTTTATTGAATTGGTTTTGGTGCCAGATAAGATTATGAGATTTTGTAGATTTTGAAGATTATGATATATATAAAAATCAGGGTGTTTCTCCCTGATCTTTTTATTTGCTGTTATTTACAGTTACTTGTTTTCTGTCCAGTTTAGGTTTGCTGTTTCTTCAAATTTTTCATGGTATGTTCATTTGGTATCAATCCTTTTGTTTGCCCTAAATGTAATATTAAAATGAAAGTCTCAGAATTTTATCATTACTTATATCCACCAACCAGAATATATATTTGATTTTTTTTTATCTAACTCTGTTAGATTATTTTGTGATGCTTATTTTTTAATAGATAAGGAGCTTACGCTCCTTATTCATATCTTATATATATCAAAATTTCTTATCCTATCTATTTTATTTAATTTCAATACATTAACTTTAAATTTACTTTCCTTACTATTTAAAAAGCACAATAAGTTATTATTTATATCTTACCAATTCTTCTTCTCTTATTGGGAAACTGGCTATTGTTCTTCCTACTTCGTCACTAAATTCTACTTCATAAGCTAAATTAGGCTTTGTATATATCATTACAATTACACCTGTATCCCCCTTTTTTATTTTGTAGTCTGGATAGTCTTTTGATACAATTATTGTATCGTATTCTTTAAACTTCATACTTTCTCCTTATTTTACATAAATTGTTGTCATTTCAGGTGTTGTTGAATCAGGTTTTATAATCCAGCCAGTTCTTACCGTAGCCGTATTCCCATTTGGTCCTGTTATTTGCATATCTACTGTGTATCTTTGTCCAAATTGATCACTTTTCCCTAGAACAGAATTTGAACTTGGCAGTTTTTGTTTTACTTGTGCTAATAAATCATCTGAATTTGATTGATTATATCCTAAAACGCTTTCAAATACTTTTGCTTTATTTTTACCAACAGGATGTTCACTATTTAAAGCATACTCTGTTAATTTTCTTGGATCAATTTTTGCATTTTCAGCATTCACTAATTTATTCACATTATTTTCAACCTTAGGAGTCCCATTGCTAACTATTTTTTTTGGAATCTCATCATCATTGACTGAATATTGTTTATAAGCATCTCCTTTAGGTATCTGATCATCACCTGATATTGTTGAAGTTCCATATTTATTCTTTATATCCTGAATTGTCTGTTGTGACGCTCCACCTTCAATTCTTCCGACTTCTGCTACCATGGCACTTCCTGCTTTTTCAACTTCACCTAACATTTTATTCTTATCAACTACCAATACTCCATCTTTATAACTTAATGCTGACTCCACTAATGATTTTCCTGTATAATACTCGTTATAAGTCATTTTGTTATAAACTATTTTGTTCATTTCTAGTTGATTCTGTTCTAACTCTTTCTCTATTTTCTTTTTTTCTTCTGATGTTTTGGAATTACTCAATTTATTAGCTAATTCGTTATTTATAGCTGATAGCCTCTCTAACTCAGCTTTTTCTTCCGGTGACTTTGAGTAATAATATTCATCAAAATTATTATATTTAATTTCTTTTCCTGATTCATCTCTTACTATTATAACTGTATTGGCTGGTAATCCATTTACTTCTACTTCTTTTTTTAAATCTGCAACCCCTTGCTTATTTTTTCTATCTATGTATTCATTATAACCCTGTTGTTCTTTTTTCGTCTGTTCCGTATAACTATACTGTTTCTTTAATTTTTCATCTTGTTCCTTTAATTTTTCTAGTTTGTTTTTTTTATTCTTATCCGTATTTAATCTTGTATTTTCTACTGTATTCCGTTTTAAACTTGTTTCTATATTTCCTATTACTTCAGTCCAATATGCCTCACATGCAAAACTTCCACATTTACTCTTTTCTTTCCTTGCTCTTTCAAGACCTAAATCGTCAACTGTGAGTCTCTCTACATCATATCCTTGATATTGATTATCTAGTTTATCCTTTCCTGTTATTAATATTCCTACATTCTCGCTATTATCCAGCCACTTTTCTATATCAAAGTCATTACTTTTTACCGTGTCTCCTAATATTTCTTCTAACCTCTTACCTGCTGAATTCGAATCTGTCTCATTATGTCCTTCTCTACCTCTTCTGTTATCATCAATGTGATTCGGCTCATGACCATATATTGAAGCTACACTTTCTCCTAAAGCTATTTGAGATACATCTAGTATAAATACATCTTTTTTCCCTTCACCTGACTGACTTCCATTTATATAACCTGATCCTGAACCATCTGCTACAATTATTACCTCAACATCTTTTCCTGTCATATACTTTATGTAATCTTTTGTCATCTGTTCTATTTCTGATGCGCTCTTACTATCCGGGTTTTTCATAAACTCCATCATTTGAGGATTTTTCTCTATATAATACTGAGCATATCTGTCTGTTCTGGCTTCTTCATAATTTAAATTATCTCTACCTACAGAATCTATTATATCTAATATTCCATGTTCTGCTTTTCTTACGTCTTCTGTAAACTGTTTTCTAGTACCGTCATTTAATAAATCTGTATGTAAATTTGTATCTATCTGCTCTACTATTTCATCTTTTGTTACCACTTGAGCTTTTGAAATGTCTGTATTTATTCCCAATTCCTCAAGATCAAGTTTTTTTCCTGCTTCCGTTACTTCTGAGTTTACGAATGTTGCATTACTGTTCTGTTCTTTATCATGACTTCCATACTGTACTCCTGTCTGCCCTATTGGATTATCATTATTTAATCCTATTCCTCCTACATTAACTCCTGCATTCTCTCCTCTGTTATAATCTTCAAGATTGGATACTACAACTTTGTTTGCATCTATACTTAATTTACTATCACTGTTAAGACTTCCTATTATAGAACCTACATTTGTTAATGTTCCATCTACTGATACAGTCCCTCCATTATTTGCTATTATACTAGTCTGATCACTTACCCATTTACTTTCTGCATTATTTTGGCTATAACTTAAGTTTCCTGTTACACTCCCTACCATTGTCTGGTTTGTTGTTGGATTTTTCTCACTATAACCTAAACCTGCTCCCCAATTTTTCCCTTCTGACTTAGATTCATCCTGTAAGGATATTATGCTTAAATCTCGTCCTATATCAAAATTTATTTTATCAGCTATTACATTAGCTCCTGCAAATAAAGCATCTTCTCTTGTTGTTAACTGGAATGTTCCACCAACATTTATTACTGTATTATCATAATATTTAGAATCTGTATTTGATTTTCCGCCTGATACATTTACTCCACCCGTCATTGTTCTCTGAGCAAAGTCATACCCTATATTTCCTCCTGATGAACTTGACTTTGTATTATTACTGTAAGTATTTTCCCCTGCTCTTGCTTCAAAATTTTTAGCATCTACAATAAAGTTTTCTCCTACATTAACTTTTTGATTTATCAGTCTTACATCACCATCTGATTCTATCACAAAGTTTTTTCCTACATTTATATTTCCTGCTACTGATGTTGTACTATTTGTATTTGATTCATAACTACTCTGGCTAAAACTTAATGAAGCATTTGCTGTTATTCCTGCCAAGGCATTTGCAGGATGTATTCCAGTTACCAGTTTATCGTAAATAGACTGCGCATCATTAAAAGCACTTACTCCGCTTCTAAATAAAGTAAAACCGTCTCCTGCTGAATTTATAAGTTCTGATGTATTTGTAGCACCGTATTTATCCTTGTCATTATACATATTATTTGCCTGATCTATGAAGCTTGTTACTGTAGAACCTACACTCACTGATAAACCAATACTTGTACTTTTCTGTTTTACTTTTTCTTCATATACTTCTTTGGCATCCAGAAGTTCTACCCCATTTACTCCCCTTATTACAAGATTCTCTCCAATATCAGCCTGCATTGCTTCTGTTCTTACTCTGTTTCCTGCATCTAATACTGTACTTCCTTCTGACATTAAGCTTGACACTGCTACTGTTGTGCTGTTTCTTTCATTCTCCAGACTGCTTTTGCTGTAACTTACTCCTGCTGATATACCACCGCCTCCTGTTGAAAAGCTTGAACTAAATCCACTTCTCTTTTCTGTCAAGGAGTATTCATTATTCATGTCATCTGTCGTAATATGTATATTATTTCCTGCTGTAACCAGTATATTGCCACCTGTATTCTCAAGACTATCTTTTACTGCTATTACATTTGATGCTTTTATATTTACATCATTCCCAGCATCCAGTATTACATTATTCCCTATTAATGTACTTCCTACTGCACTTTCCCTATAATCTGTCTCATATCTGTAATAGCTTGAAAATGTCCCCTTCTTCTCTTCCTTTTCCTCATGATACATTGTATTCTTATCATTTGATATATTTATGTTATTTTCTGCTGTTAACTGTACCGTCCCGTCTGATGCTACTGTACTTCCCTTTATATTTATATCATTCCCGGCATTCATTATTACATTATCAAGCCCTGTTACTTCCGAACCTAATTTCTGATTTACTTCTGTATATTGATAACCGTTCTTTATGCCTTCTCTTTCTGATTCTCTCAGATTTATTGTATTTATTGAAATATCTTTCTCTGCTTCTATATACGTTGTTCCCTCTGACTGTGTTACCGCTCCCCTCGATATATAGTTTTCTCCACTGATATATGTTGTATCTCCTGAGCTTATCACTCCTACATTCTGTATATTATCTGCTGTATAACTTCTTTCTTCCCCTCTTAATCTATCATGTTCTATTACCTGTACCCCAGTTGTTATATTGCTTATTGTTCCCCCTGCTGTTAATACAACATTTTCCTTAGCTGCTATCACAGCTCCTATATTCAGTATATCATTTTTTGCATCTATCTGTATATTTGTTCCTGTTATCTCTGCTGTTAATGCTCCCACACTCTTATTTATCAGATTATCTGTATTTACATATACTGTATTTCCTTCAAGTCTGCCCTGATTTACAAGACTGCTGCTGTTTATTGCAAGTGTTTCCTGTGCTGATATTGTTGTTGTAGGACTCTTTATATTCTCCAATGTTGCCTGACTTAAATATACCTGTGGTACTAATACCTTTTCCCCGTTTACTTCCTGTTCCACATACCAGATTATATCACTCTTCAATGCTGCTATCTGATCTCCTGTTAAAGCTATTCCTATTGTTAACTGCAAATCCCCGCTTGTTGCCACTGCATTATCAAGCATTTCTTTCATTAATTCTGTATCTGCTTTTCCATTTATAAATCTTGTTCCCAGTGTTTCCAAAAGAAGATTATTCATATATTTAGTTTCATAATATGCATCCCCTAATCTTCTTGCATTATTCCAGTCATTTGATTCATTATATCCTATTCTGCTTAAGAAATAATCACTTCCATAAAATCTTGATAAATCTATATATTGTGATCTTGTTTCCATTAAGTACTTTGATGAAGGATCTTTATTCTCCGAAAATAACTTACTTACAGAACTGTTAAATACTCCTGGATTAAATGGTATTGTCCCTGTTGTTATTATATCTATTACTGCTGTTCTGTCCACATGTACTGTTACAGGATCGTAATATAGATCTACATCTACATCTTTTGATGTTATTGTACTTGGGTCTACTACTGCTCCTGATTGAATAACATATCCGTTACTTATTACAGGGCTCCCCTCTATTATCACATTATTTCCTTCTATTACTGATACACTGTCCGCTATATTTACATCTCTTCCTGCTGTTTTTAAATCTCTTCTTACTCCCAGTGCTGCTCCTGTTCTTGTATCTCCATTTCCTGCTGTCCAGTGTAATTCCCATGTTTTTACCTGTTCTTCACCGTCATAAACTTTTATTGTGGAAGCTGTTGTTTCATTTTTTATTGTCTGAACCTTATCTGTTATTCTTAATTTACCTCCTGAACTTATTTTTGAATTCACATTTTCCAGTTCTATTACATCAAGTGTCAGATTTCCTCCTGACAATATTCTTCCGCCCTCTGTTACAAGTCTGCTTGTATCTATATATCCTGTTAGTACCTGTGTCATATAATTTTTTGTAGGATTAAGCTGGCTGCTTGTCAGATTCCCGTAATAAAGCTTATAGTCTAAATCATTATTTATGTCATCAAGTTCATCTTTAGGATTTATTCCCCAACCCTGCATATTTGATCTGCCTTCTGAAAATATCCATTCATTCAGTCTAGTTATCAAACTACTGTTTCCTGTCAGTGTATAAGTATCATCTAAGTTTCTCCATACATCATCATATATTATACGACCGTCCCATGTTTCCCAGTAAAGTCTGTATTGTCCTGATACTTCTCCGCTGTTTAAAAGCTTATTCCCGCTTAACAGTATATTTCCTCTGCTGTCTATTATCCCCTTTGTATTATCCAGTAAATTAAAGCCTGTTATATTAAGGGTACTCTGCCCTACTATCTCCCCGCCTGTATTATCTACATCACCTGTGGATATATTCAATTCATTATCACTGTATACTGATGCATCTTTATTTACAAACTTTGTTCCTTCTATATCAAGCTTATCAAGAAATACTATCAAATCCTTGTTTGTTATATTATTTCCTGATAATTTTCCTCTTTCTCCCTCTATCATGGAATTATTTAATATATTTCCTGTTGCCAGTAATTCCACATTACTTGCTGATATTGTTAAGTTATTCGTTATATCTCTTCCTGATAATCTTAATAACCCTGAACTTATTGTATTTCCGTTATTTGTTATGTCCACTCCAGATATTAATAAGTTATTTATTCCCTGTATTTTTCCTTCAAGAAGTAAATTCCCTGCTGATGTTAATGTTATATTATTTCCTCTTATTATCCCTGCATTATTATCATAAGAAAATACATTTTGTAAATTTACTGTTGTTGATTCTATTGAACTTCTATTTACTATTGATGTATTATTTCAGTTTATACAGCCATTTGATGCCAGTTTTCCTGTATTTGTTAAACTTGTATTATTAGCTGTTATCACTTCTTCTGCTAATATCTGACCGCTGTTTGTTAATACAGGTGTTGTTATTTCTATATTTTTTGAAGCTATTATCCCCTGATTATTTACATTACTGCTTCCTTTTAAGCTTGATGTCTCCACTGCTGTAATCTTATTGGTATTTGAAATATTTGTACTATCTACATCTAAATTTGCT
>RRZT010690656.1_pt1 | contig 15141 bp, 12 predicted proteins | sample 2165551 | NCBI WGS metagenome assembly RRZT01 (sample SAMN10456910, study PRJNA506462) | wastewater metagenome | biome: wastewater; feature: sludge; material: wastewater sludge; isolation source: wastewater sludge with Escherichia coli K12::gfp cells carrying plasmid... | place: USA: Moscow, Idaho... | reverse complement strand
TGTGCACCGAGCGGACCCAGTGCAGGGACCAGTCAGGGAGGATGGTGCGGTCCTCGTAGGTGAAGTCGGCGGCGGCGGTCATGGGGACGAGGCCGTCGCTGCGGGGGCTGGCGGCGAGCACGGGGTGCCACCGCGCCAGCGGCCAGTCGGGGTTGGCGGCGAAGTCGACCATCTGGTGGACCACCGAGTCGCCCGTCCACGCCCGCTGCTCGCGGGTGGGGCAGTCGACGTACGCGTCGTGGGCGCAGAGGTCGACGGTGCGCAGGCCGATGGCGTGGATGCGCTCGAGCGCAGGGTCGCTGCAGGCGAACGTGGCGCCCTCGGGACGGGGCCGGAGGCGTTCGAGGACCACGACCGCGACGGTGGGGGCAGGCCCGTGGCCGTCGGCGGGGGGCCGCAGGGACAGGTGCAGGTGGCGGGCGCCGATCACGTCGAGCGACTCGAAGCGCTCGCCCCCGCCCCGACACACGTAGCGCAGGCCGGCGTGCTGGCCGATGGGGCCGAGGCGGCCATGGTCGTCGACCTGGTCGGCGGCGGCGAGGTCCACGACGGTGCCCGGTGCGGCGCCGTCGAGTTCCAGCACCACCGTGCCGGCGGCGACGTGGCCGATGTCGAAGCGGAGGATCTCGCCCTCGGCCGGGCTCGGAAGGTCCCGGGCATGGTCGGACCCGTGCGCGGCGCCGGCGAGGAAGCCGGAGCGCTGCTCGTCGGCCAGCACCTGGTCGACCGGGTCGAGATCGGCGTGCTCATCGCCGTCACCGTCGCCCACCTCGGCCGCCACCACCGCGGGCAGGGGGAGGCGGGTGACCAGGGTGGCCTCGTGGCGCACGGGCGGGCCGGCACCCGCGCCCGCCCGCACGGGCGGCAGGAGGAGGCCGAAGGGCTCGCTCGGGGGGTGGAGGTCGCCGTGGGTGCCGGTGTGGACGGGCTGGATCTCGACCGCCGGCGCCCAGCCGGCGTCGTCGAAGTCGGGGTCCTCCCAGCCCGCCGGCAGGGCCCGGGCGTCGAAGGACTCGAGGGGCAGGCAGGCCACGTCGCCGGGCATGGGCAGCGGTGTCCAGGCATCGCCGGGCAGGGTGCGCCAGGCGGCGTCGCCGATGAGCCAGCCGGCATCCTCACCGTCGGGGCCCGACCCGTCGTCGCCGACGAGCGCGCCGTCGCCCAGCCACGCCTCGACCGCGAGGCTGCCGGCGCCGAGGGTGTATGACGGCGGGACCGGCGTCCACCACGAGGTCTGCTGCTCGAAGTGGACGGCGGTGATGGTGACGACGTTGGCGCCGACGCGCAGGTGCGGGGCGAGGTCGAACGCGTCGTAGTGGGCCCGTCGCGGGTTGGCCCGCACCGGCCCCCGGGCCGCCTCGGCGCCGTTGACCCGCACCACGTGGCGCCCGTCGGTCCAGATGCGACACGGTGCGGTGGCGGGGACCGACGAGAGCTCGAAGCGCCGGCGGAACAGCCCGACCCGGTCGCCCTCGACGGCGCGCTCGGGGCGGGTGAGGGTGGCGAGTCGGATGGCCGGCCGCTCGAACCAGATCCAACGCGACCGCCAGCGGTTCTCGAAGGGGGAGGGGTGCTCGACGCCCATGCCGGCGAGCCTAAGCGGCCGGTGTGACGGCGTCGCCGGTGACCGCCCGGCCGAGCGCGCTGTCGCTGTCACACCCCGTCGCCATGCTGTCCCGGTCGCCCAGCGGCGGCGTCCTCGTCAGCACGGACCGAGTGCTCTCCTTTCACCCCCTTCGACGAAGGAGCTCACCGTGTCGGTCGCCGCCCCCTTGCCCGCACTACCCACGTCCGAGACATGAGACGGACCGAGATCCGACCCCGCGATGTATGGTCATACATCGTGAAGCGGACGCAGATCTACCTCGACGAGGGACAGGATCGGCGCCTTGCCGAGCGGGCGGCGGTGTTGGGCGTGACCAAGTCCGAGGTCATCCGCGTCGCGGTCGACCGCTTCCTGGCTCTGGACGACCGGGACCGGCGCCTCGAGGTCTTCCGGGACGCAGTCCGTGCCACCGCGGGTGCGGTCGACGTCGATGTCGAGGCGGTCGAGCACGTGCGCGAGGCCGGGGCCGAACGGCTCGCCCAGTTGCGTCGGAGCTGATCCGATGGTCCGGTACGTGCTCGACTCCACGGTGCTGATCGACCACTTGCGCGGTCACGAGCCGGCGACCGAGTGGCTCACCGCACTCGAGGCGGTCCCCCTGTGCTCCGAGGTGAGCCGCACCGAGGTGCTCGTCGGGGTCCGCGCCGACGAACGCGGAGCGGTCGAGACGTTGTTCCGGGCGATCGACTGGGTGCCCGTCGACGAGGCGGTGGCCCGTCGAGCCGGCGAGCTCGGTCAGCGCTTCCGAACGTCGCACCGACTCGGTGCTGCCGATCTTCTGATCGCGGCAACCGTCGAGGAGCACCGGGCGACGCTCGCGACGAGCAACGTCCGCCACTTCCCCATGTTCCCGGAGCTCCGCTCGCCCTACTGAGGAGTCGGCGCCGGCCAGGCGCCGCCCTCAGGCGGTCTTGACCAGAGGGCGGGCCTCGGCACCGCTGGGGGAGAGGTCGAGCGCCGGCAGGGGGTCGTCGCCCTCGGTCTCGATGCCGGGACGGCCGGATTCGAGCAGGTCGCGCCAGTGGGCGGGGTCGTGGTCGGCGGGGCGGGTGGTGGCCACGAAGCTGCGGACGAGCTCGATGAAGTGCTCGGGGTCGTCGTGGTGGGGGAAGTGGCCGGCGCCCTCGAACAGCTCGAGGCGGCTGCCGGGCATGGCCGCATGGGCGGCGTGGGCGTGGGTGACGGGGATGACGCCGTCGCGGGTGCCCCACACGATCAGGGTGGGCATGGCTTCGGCGAGGTAGCAGCGGTCCCGCAGGGTCACGACCTGGCCCCGCCAGTCGACGCCCGAGCGCAGCGTGCGGGTGAAGGCCACCCGGGCGTCGCGGTCGGGGAGGGCGTCGAGGACCCGTGCGATCTGGTCGTGGTCGCGGCCGAGGTCCGTCCCGCTGAGGCGCAGCGCCTCGAGGCCGAGGCGGCCGATGGGCCTGGCGAAGGGGAGGCTGAGGGGGACGAGGAAGATCTCGGCCAGGGGGGCGGCGGCGATGCGCAGGAACGGGTTGACCGCCTTGGCCACACCGCCGGTGGCGACGAGGACGAGGCGCTCGCAGCGCTCGGGGTACTGGTAGGCGAACTGGGCGGCCACTCCGCCGCCGAGGGAGTGGCCCACGACCGTCACCCGGTCCACGCCGAGGAGGGTGAGCAGGTCGCGCATGCCGTTGGCGTAGGCGGCCACCGAGTAGTCGGCGCGGGGGCGTGCGGACTGGCCGTGGCCGAGCAGGTCCGGGGCGATGACGGTGTGGTCCTCGGCGAGCTCGTCCATGACGTCGAGCCAGCCCACCGAGCTGTCGCCGATGCCGTGCAGGAGCAGCAGGGGCGGCCCGCTGCCGGCGATCCGGTAGGCCCGGCGGTGGCCGTGCACGGTGCGGAAGCGGACGCGGGTCGGGTCACCCATGGCCGAAAACGTAGGCAATCGTCGTCTCGGGACCGTCACCGGTGCATGACGGGAAGGTGAACGCCCGCGGGCGGCGGCCCGAGAACCTCGTGCGGGCTGGCCTGATGGGGGAGGGAGGCGCCTAGGGTGCATCCGGACCATTCGCTGAAACACGGAAGAACGCATGACGAACGCCCCCGCCACCGACGCGCCTGAGCACGACCACGACGACGATCACGACCACGATCACGATCACGACGAGGTCCGCGACCCCGAAGAGCAGGTGCGCCGCCTCGAGCGCCTGCGGGTGTGCCTGCTGGCGGTCGACCAGGCGGCGGTGCGACGGGCGCTGAAGGGCCTGCCCGCCCCGGTGCTCGATTCGGTGGCCAAGGCCGTGCGGGTGCGCACGCCCGTGTTGCGGGCGGGCTCGCCCAACGTGTTGCGCCGCCTCCACGATCCCCTGCTGCTCGACACGGTGGCCAGCGCGGTCAGCAGCGACTGCATCGACACCATCCGCGAGCGTCTCGGCGACGAGGCCGACGATCCGTCCGCCGAGGCCGTGCTCGAGACCGTCGACGCCCTCACCGACACCGAGTACCCGCTGCCCATGGTCCGCGTGACCCTGGCCATGGTCGCGGCCGGCGGCGCCGAGGCCTCCGAGGTGTGCAACGACCTGCTCGACACCGACGAGCGCTTCGCCACCCCCGACGAGGCCGCGCTCGAGTCCGCCCCGACGCTGGCGGTGGCGCCCGCGCCGACCGCCCGGGTGGCCGACGCCGACAAGAAGGCGGCCCGCAAGGCCCGCAAGGCCGAGGAGGCCGAGCGCAAGCGCCTCCAGGCCGAGAAGAAGGCGGCCGCCGAGGCCAAGCGCAAGGCCGAGCAGAAGGCCGCGACGCTGGGTTCCGGCCGCGTGGGCGACGAGGAGGACGAGGAAGACGTGGTCAGCGCGGTCGTGTCCACCGCGCCCTACGGCACGGCCGCCGCAACGGCGCCGTCCGCTGCGCCGGCGGCTGCTCCCGCTGCTCCTGCGGCGCCGTCCACCCCGTCAGCCCCCGTCGCCGCGCCGCCGTCGGCGCGCCCCGTCGGCGTCGGCGCCGCGTCCCGCGTGCCGGTGGCCCGCCGACGCGCCGCGCTGACGGGCGACGATGCCCGCGACTTCGACATCGACGACGCCTACGTCGGCTCGATCGTGATCGCCGAGATCTGGTTCGACAACGAGGACTCCGGGGGCATGGAGGCCAAGCGCCGCCCGTGCGTGATCGTGGGCGTGAACGACCGCCAGTTCCTGGTGCGCCCCGGCTACAGCGAAGGCGGCCGGCGGGCCCGTGACTGGCAGTCCCACGAGGTGGGCGACTGGCGCGAGGCCGGCCTCGACGGCCTCACCTACATCGAGGCCGAGACCCGCCGCATCGACAAGGCCCAGGCCGACCTACCCCCCATCGGCAAGCTGACCATCCTCGATTGGAACGCCCTCTGGTAGCAGGCCGGCGGCGGCCCCCGCCGCCGGCGTCGCGGGCCGGTAGCTTGCGACCATGAGCGGCTTGGCCGACCCCGAGCGTCTGGTCTTCGTCTTCGGCTCGGGCGTCCGCGCCGACGTCTTCGACGACCTCGAGGACCCGGACGATCTCGACGAGCGCAATTCCCTCTACGAGGAGCTGTTCGCGGCCGAGCCCTTCGGGGACGACCTCACGGCGGCGCAGCGGACCGTCCGCCAGGTGATCGCCAACCAGATCTTCGACGATCAGCCTCCCGAGGTCTGGGTGGCCGCCCAGCGGCTGCTGGCCAGCGGTCTCGAGCGCGAAGAGGCGATGGCCCAGTTGGGCATGGTGTTCGTGGCGACCATGCGTGACCTGCTCGCCGACGAGCGTCCCTTCGATCCGGTGGCCTACGCCGCCGCGCTCGACCGCCTGCCGCTGCCCGAGTCGCCGGTGGTCGAGCAGGCGCTGTTGCGCCTCGCCGGCGCCGAGCCCGGTATCGCCCTCGACGGGTGGCGGGCCGGGGTGGCGGACGTGCTGGGGTTGGACCTCGACGACCTGGTGGTCGGCGCGATGATCGACTCCGTCATCGACGACCTGCTCGAGCGCGTGCGGGTCCGCCTCCTGTACCCGGACCAGGTCATCGAGCCGCTCGGGCTGGCCGACGGGCTCGTCCTCACCCATCGCCTGACCGAGGAGGAGCGGTCCGCCGGGGTGATCGACGCCCCGTTCGACCTGGGCCTCTTCTCGGAGTGGGGGGACCTGTCCCTCGACGACGGCGAGCCCCTCGCCGTGCTGGGGTTCGAGCCCGACGAGCTGGTGTGGGAGGGCCCTCCAGGCTGGCTGGACGAGTTCGTGGCCGGCGCCCTCGTCGCCGTGCGCATCGAGCCCTCCGCCGGTGGTCCCGACACCGGCACCCTCGTGATCGACGCGGTCGACGCGGTCGACGCGGTCGACGCGGTCGACGCGGTCGACGAGCCGGCGCCCGACCCGGCGCTGGCCGAGCGCCTGCGGATGGCCTACGACCGGGAGGTCGCCGAGCCGTGGCTGCCCATCGGCGCCATCGATCTCGTCGCCGCCCTCCAACTGGAGGATCCCGAGACCTTCCGCCGGCCCCGCCCGCCGCTCTCCGAGCTGGCGGAAGCCGCCGGCCTCGAGGTCCGGGGCGCGGACGCGGCCCACGACGCGTCGGTGTGGCGGTCGGACGGTCGCCTGCAGCGCCACCGGCGTATCGACGAGTTCTTCGGTGGGGACGAAGAGGCCGCCGGCGACGACGCCCGCTTCGTGCTCTCCCTCGCCGACGTCGTCGGCGGGGAGGACCCGGAAGAGATCGGCCGGCGCGGCCTCGACGGCGTGAACCCCACCACCGTGCGACGGGCCCTCACCGCGCTCGACGACGAGCTCGTCCTGCTCTTCGTGGCCGATGAGGTGGCCGACGCCGCCGGCGACCCGGACACCCAAGCGTGGGCCGAGGGGTTCGCCGACGTGCTCGTCGGCGCCGCCACCCGGGCGCGCGACGTGGCCGCCGCCCGGTACCTCGCCGCCCGAGTGGCCGAGGGGGTGGGGGAGACGCTCGTCGCCGAGCAGCACCTCATCCTCGCCGAGAAGGCCGACCCCGAGAACCCCGCCGTGGTCGACCGCCTGGCCTGGTACCTCTCCGACCGGGGCGACGCCGTGCGGGCCGCCCGGCTCTGGCAGCGGCTCGAGCCGACCCCGGTCATCGAGGAGGACCTCGCCCACCTGGCCCCCTTCCTCGAGGCCGCGACGTCGGCGGCCCGGACGGAGCCCGGGCGCAACGACCCGTGCTGGTGCGGGTCGGGCCGCAAGTACAAGCAGTGCCACCTCGGCGAGCTGCCGGTGCCGTCCTTGGCCGACCGGGTGCCCTGGTTGTGTCGCAAGTCGGTGGCCTACGTCACCCGCCGCCTCGACCGCACCGAGGACGACGCCCTCGCCGTGGCCTTCGCCCGCACCGTCGACCTCATCGACCCATCGGCGGTGGTCGAGTCCTTCCAGGACCCGCTCGTGCTCGACCTGGTGCTCACCGAGGGCGGGTGGTTCGACGAGTTCCTCACCGAGCGAGGGCCGCTGCTCCCCGACGACGAGGCCCTGCTGGCCGCGAGCTGGCTGCTGGTCGAGCGCAGCGTGCACGAGCTGGTCGAGGCGGCGCCGGGCGCGCACCTCGTCCTGCTGGACCTGCGCACCGGCGAGCGCCACGAGGTGGTCGACCACGCCTTCGCCCGAACGGCCTACGTCGGCGGCCGGTACTGCCTGCGGGTGGTGCCCGACGGTGAGGGCCACCAGATCGTGGGCGGCGCCTTCGCGGTGGCAGCCGGCACCGAGAACGAGGTGCTCGCCCTGCTCGACGGCGGCGATCCCATCGCCATCGCCCGCTACGTCGCCGACCTCGAGCGGCCTCCGATGCTGGTGATGCCCGACGGTCGCGTGATGACCGCGGCCGAGCTGCGTGAGCTGGCCGCCGCCGAGGACGACGGCGAAGACGCTGCGGCCCTCGATCGTGATGATCCTGAGGTGGCCGCCATCCTGCGCGCCCACCTCGAGGAGCTGGAGCGGCGCTGGTGCGACGAGCCCGTGCCGGCCCTCGACGACAAGACGCCCCGTGAGTGCGCCGCCGACCCCACTCGCCGCGACGCCCTCGAGCGCCTGCTCCGCGACTTCGAGCGCCGCGCCGGCGACCTCCCGGAGAACACCGGCACCTTCGACGTGCGGCGCGTCCGGGCCTTGCTGGATCTCTGACCGCCCACCGGGGCCGCGCGGTGCGCCCCAGCCGCTCCCCGAGCGTGAGGGTGCCTCCGTAGGGGTGTGCGACCATGGCGAGATGGCGGAGCCGCACAGGGTGACGGGATCTCGACGCGCGGGGCGGGGCCGCTGGAAGGGAGTCGCGCTCGCCGCGGTGCTCATCGGCTCGGCCGGGCTGGTGGCGTGCTCGTCGTCGTCGGACGAGGCGTCGGGGCCGACCACGTCGTTCCTCGGCGACAACCCCGCCGCCGGCCGCTTCTACCAGCCGCCCGACCCGCTCCCCGCCGGCGACCCGGGCGACATCATCCGCTCCGAGCCGCTCGACGGCGCGCCCGCCGGCAGCCGGGCGTGGCGGGTGCTCTACCTGTCCCTCGGCCTCGACGACGAGCCCATCGCGGTGTCCGGCATGGTCTTCGCCCCCGACGACTCGTCCTCGGCCTCGACCACCGCTGCCAGCGGGGCGACCACTTCCACGGCCGGCGGGGCCACCACGACCGCCCGCAGCGGCGACGCCGGCGACCATCCCGTCGTGGCCTGGGCCCACCCGACCACGGGTGTGGCCGACACCTGCGCCCCGTCGGTGCTCTCCGACGGGCCGTCGCTGGTGGCCGGGCTCGACGCCTTCCTCGGCGCCGGCTTCGTGGTGGCCGCCACCGACTACCAGGGCCTCGGCACGCCGGGCCTGCACCCGTACCTGATCGGCGAGTCGGAGGGCCGGGGCACGCTCGACGCCGTCCGGGCCGCCCGCCAGCTCGACGACGCCCACGCCGGCACCACCGTGTTCACGTGGGGTCACTCGCAGGGCGGGCAGGCGGCGCTGTTCGCCGGCCAGATGGCCGCGGACTACGCCCCCGAGCTCGACCTCGCCGGTGTGGCCGCGGCGGCGCCCGCCGGCGAGCTGGCCGAGGTGTTCGACCTCGACGAGAACACCGTCGACGGCATCGCCCTCGGCGGTTGGGCCATGAACGCCTTCTACGAGGTCTACAAGGGCGACCACTCGGACATGGACCTCGACCAGATGGTCACCCGCGCCGGCCAGCGGGCGCTGCCCCGCCTCGAGCGGCTGTGCGACATCATCCCCCGCCAGTACGACCGCATCGAGCGCATCGCCACGCCGTTGATCGGTGGGTTCTACGCCACCGACGACCCGGCCACGGTCCCGCCGTGGGGCGAGCTGCTCCGCGAGAACAGCCCGGGTGGGGCACGCGCCGGCGCCCCGGTGTTCCTGGCCCAGGACACCGCCGACCAGGTGGTGCCCGAGCGGACGACGAACCGCCTCGCCCGCCACCTCTGCAGCCAGGGCGACACCGTCGACTACAAGGTGTACCAAGGCCTCAGCCACACGGTGATCGGCTACCAGTCGGCGCCGGACGCGCTGGCGTGGATGCAGTCGATCCTCGCCGGCGACACCCCGCCGGACACCTGCAGCTGACTCTCGTCACGTTGGCGGCGTGATCGCCACGGCGGCGGCCTCATCGTCCGGCCGGGAATGCTCGGCGCCCTCCTGCGTTGATACTTGCGAACGCAAGGAACTGTGAGAGGATCGCCGGCATGGACCGTCCTGTTGAACGACCGCTGGAGCTCGGGCTCGACACCTTCGGGGACGGCACCCTCGACGAGGAAGGCCGGCCCAAGACCGACGCCCAGGTGCTGCGCGACGTGGTCGAGCAGGGGGTGCTGGCCGATCAGGTCGGCGTGGACTTCCTCGGGCTCGGCGAGCACCACCGCGACGACTTCGCCATCTCCGCCCCCGAGGTGGTGCTGGCTGCCATCGCCGCCCGCACCGAACGCATCCACCTCGGCACCGCGGTCACCGTCCTCAGCTCGGACGACCCCGTCCGGGTCTTCCAGCGCTTCGCCACCCTCGACGCCATCTCCAACGGCCGGGCCGAGGTGATCGTGGGGCGGGGCTCGTTCACGGAGTCGTTCCCCCTCTTCGGCTATGCCCTCGAGGACTACGAGGAGCTGTTCGAGGAGAAGCTCGACCTCTTCGCTCAGCTGCGCTACGAGCAGCCGGTCACCTGGCAGGGCACCACCCGGGCGCCGCTCCAGCGCCAGCAGGTGTACCCGACCACCGAGTCCGGACGGCTCATGACGTGGGTCGGCGTCGGCGGCAGCCCCCAGTCGGTCGTGCGGGCCGCCCGCCACGAGCTGCCCCTGATGATTGCCATCATCGGCGGCAACAGCGTCCGCTTCCGACCCTTCGTCGACCTCTACCACCGGGTGCTCGACGAGTCCGGCTCCCCCCGCCTGCCCGTCGGCGTGCACTCGCCCGGCCACATCGCCCCCACCGACGAGGAGGCGAAGGAGCAGCTGTACCCGCACCTCAAGAAGATGCGTGACCGCATCGGCGCCGAGCGGGGCTGGAGCCCGATGACCCCGGGCGAGTTCGAGGCCATGGCCGCCCCCGGCGGCTCGCTCTACGTCGGCTCACCCGAGACCGTGGCCGCCAAGATCGCGGCGACGGCAACGGCACTCGACCTGTCCCGCTTCGACCTGAAGTACAGCCACGGCACCCTGCCCCAGCCGGCGATGATGCGCAGCATCGAGCTCTACGGCACCGAGGTCATCCCCCGGGTCCGCGAGCTCTTGGCCGCGGCGGCGCCCGTCACCGTCTGACCGCGGCGGCCGCACCGCCAGTTCGCCCCCTTCTCGACGCGATGACTCGTGTCTTGGGGGAGCGATTGCGTCGAGCTCGCGAGACCGCTTCCGGCGAGGGCGGGCGTGGGGCGTCGTGCCCGTCGCCGCCCGGATCGACGGTCGCTGTGCTGTGATGGCGTCGTGCGCAACGATGGTCCCTCGCTGACCGCACGGATCGTGGCCGTCCACCGGGCCGCGCTCGAGCGGCCTTCGACGCCGACGGGCGCCCCCGACGCCGACGACCGGCTCTGTACCGACCTTGCCCAGGGGTTCGGCGACGCCGGCGACGACGTCTTCGCTTGGGTCGCGGCCCGCACCCGCTTCTTCGACGACGAGGTGCTCGACGCGCTGGACCGGGGTCTCCGCCAGATCGTCATCCTCGGTGCCGGCTACGACGGGCGGGGGCTGCGCTTCCGATCTCCGGGGGTGACGTTCTTCGAGGTCGACCACCCCATCACCCAGGCCGACAAGCGGTCCCGTCTCGATCGCCTCGCCGTCGGCACGGACGGGATCGTCTTCGTGCCCCACGACCTCGCCGCCGGGGGCCTTTCCCCGGCCCTGGCCGGCGCCGGCCACGACGCCGCCCGCCCGTCCCTCTTCCTGGCCGAGGGCCTCCTCCGCTACCTGCCCGAGGCGACCGTCCACGAGCTGTTCACCGTGACCCGGGAGCGGTCGGCGCCCGGCAGCCGCTTCGCCCTCACGTTCTCGACCCGGGAGGCGGATGCGGTCGTGAGCGTGGAGGCGGCGACCCGCGAGGCGCTCCTCGGCGACCTGGGGGAGCACGTGCTGACCGTGCCGCCGCGGGCGACAGCGCTCCAGTGGCTGGTCGACGCCGGCTGGCACCCCGAGGTGGTCGATGACGTGGCCACCCGATCGAAGAGCGACGGCGACGGCCGCCTGCTCATCCGAGCGGCCCTGGCCCGCTGACGCTCCCGGTCAGCTGAACGGGCGTTGCCGGTCACCACCAGCACCGCCGTTCTGGCGCCTGATGGACGGGTCAGGGCCAGGGGATCGGGTGCCAGAAGCCGGCACCTCGACACCTCGACACCGCGGCTGAGGGACGCGTAGGCGGGTGTCGAGCGTCAGTCGCTGCGGTCGGCCCGCCACGCCGCCCAGGCGCCGGTGCACCACAGGGCCCAGACCACGAGCACGGGCTGGAAGAGCAGGCGGATGCCCCGGGCCAGGTCGGAGTCGAGCCCGAAGGCCGTGTCGCCGTCGACGAACTGCGAGATGTTGCCCGGGAAGATGGCGACGAAGAACGCGGCCACGACCCACCCGACAAGTGCCCGGTGCCGGCCCAGCGCCAGCAGCGAGGTGCCCAGCGCCAGCTCGACGAGGCCCGACAGGATCACCACGGCGTCGGCGTCGAGCGGCACCCACCCCGGCACCTGTGCCTGGAACTCGTCGCGCGACCACAGGAGGTGGGCGGCGCCGGCGAACAGCAGCACGGCGGCGAGGACTACACGCGCGACGGTGCGCGGCCAGTCGGCGCTCGCGTCGTGTCGTGCGGTTTGCCTCGAGCTCACCACCGTGTCCCCTCCCGAACCGACGGTACGCCGCGGCGACACTGGGGCCGGGGATCGCCACCTCCCGCAGGGCGCTCGGGACGGCCAGGGCATCGACTCCGGTGTGGTTCAGCGTGGGGTGAGGGTGCCGTCGTTGGCGAGGGCGAACTGGCGGGCGGCGTCCTCGCGCCGGAAGTCGAAGGTGACGTGCTTGTGGCGGTGGTGGAATGGGGTCCCGTGGTCGTCGACCTCGTGGATCTTCACCGCCGCCTCCACCCGGCGGCCCCGTTCGACGACCTCGGGTGCCGGCTTGTCGTGGCGCGTGGCACGCAGGACGGCCCAGGCGGCGACGAGGGCGAGGCCGCCCCCGAGGAACGCCCACCACGTCGCGGGCAGCGACGCTCGCACGAGGAACAGCCCGATCGTGGCCGCCCCACCGAGGAGCACCGAGGGCAGGCAGCCCTTCGTCGCATCGGTGGTCTCGACGTTCACCGCCTGGTGGCAGGGTCCGCAGACCGGGAAGGCGATGGCGGCGGTGTGGGTGGCGACCTCGCCGCCCACGACCCCGCCGCCGACGCTCAGGCCGAAGTGCTTGACCTCCCACGTGAGGTGGGGGGCCGGTGCTCCGCACGCGACGCAGGTCGTGGGCATGGCGTACTCGGTGCGGTACGGGACTTCGACCCGGTACTTCACCCCTGGACCGTACGAAGGCGCGTCCGGCCCGAACAGAGGCCAACGGCCCGGCCCCGTGCGCCGATCTCGGCTGCGTCGCCGGCGGCTCGGGTCGTCCGGAGCCCGCCCGCCGGCCACCTACGCTGCGGTCGTCGGTCGGCGGGGGCCTCGGCCCCGTCGGCGGGTCGCGTCAGGAGGTCGTCGAGGTGCGGATCCACAGCCACCGGGTGGTGCGGCTCGTCGCCGCGGCGGGGGCGGGCTACCTGCTCGGCAGCGTCCCCTCGGCGGACCTCGCCGCCCGCGGCGGGGCCGGTCGAGCGGTCGACCTGCGTGCGGTGGGGTCGCACAACCCGGGTGCACTCAACGCGATCGACGTGCTCGGCAAGCGGTGGGGCTACGCGGTGGGGGTCGCCGACATCGTCAAGGGCGCCGCGGCGTGCGTCGTGGGGCGAGCGGCCGCCGGCGACCTCGGGGCCCACGTGGGCGGCACCGCCGCGGTCGTCGGGCACTGCTACCCGGTGTGGAGTCGGTTCCAGGGGGGCAAGGGGGTGGCCTGCGCGGTGGGGCAGGTGCTGGTGACGTTCCCGGCGGTGGCGCCGGTGGAGGCGGTCGCCGGAGCGCTCGGCGCGGTGCTCCCCGGTGGCCAACGGTCGGCGAGGATCACGGCATGGCTGGGTGTGGGATGGGTGGCCGGCGCACTCGTCTGGTGGCGGCAGGGACGGTCGAACGCGTGGGGCCCGCCACCGACGGTGGCGCTCCCGGTCGCCGCGGCGGCGTCCTCGGCGGTCGTCCTGCGCCGCTTCGTCACCGCCTCGAGGTCCGCGGAGGGCTGACCTGCGCCGACCGCCGACCGCCGACCGCCGACCGCCGAGCGCCGAGCGCCGAGCGTGACGCCGGCGCCGGTCAGGAGGTGGGCTCCCACCACCAGGCGAGGCCGCTGACGCCGGGACCCACGTGGACGATCATCACGGGGCCGAACGACCCGATGAACCAGTCGGCATCCGGCTCCTCGGCGAGCACCTGGTCGAGGAGCTGTTGGGTGCGCTCGGGGTCGCCGGCATCGAGCACGGCGAGGTGCAGGCGCGCCGGGCCGTCGGTGGGCCGGTCGGCGAGGCAGCGCTCGACGATGTGGCGGCGGGCGGCCCGCCCCCCGTGGGCCGGTGCCAGTGCGTGGGCGGTGCCGTCGTGGAACTCGAACAGCGGCCTGGCGTTCAGGGCGTTGGCCGCCCGTCGCGCGAGGTTCGGGACGCGGCCGCTGCGCACGAGGTGGTCGAGGTCGTCGAGGGTGGCGACCAGGTGCACCCGCTCGATCACGGCGCGGGCGGCTGCCACGACTTCATCGAGGTTCCCGCCGTCGAGCGCCCGTCGCGCCGCGGCGAGCGCCACGAGTCCCTCGCCGCCGGCGGCGGTGCGGGTGTCGACGACGCGCACGGATCCCGGTTCGAGCTGCGCGGCCAGTTCGGCGGAAGAACAGGTGCTGCTCATCTCGGCCGACAGCGTGAGCACCAGCACCTCGTCGGCCACGCGGCGGGCCTCCTCGATGGCGGCGGCGAAGGCGCCGGGGGCCGGTCCCGAGGTCGACACGTGGCCGGTCGCCAGCTGCGCCAGCAGCTCGGCCATCGGCACCGACGAGTCGGGGCGGATCACGTCGTCGATGATCACGGCCATCGGGACCACGACGATCCGGTGCTGTTGTGCCAGTGCCGTCGGCAGGGACGCCGCACTGTCGACGACGACCGCAACGCTCATGGTCCCACCGTAGGGTCGGCGCCCGGACCGATCGGCGCACCCGTCCAACGGAGCGTCACGGGGGGCGCCCGCAGCGGGTGCACCTCGCCCGGAGCATCGTCGGCGGGTGCCGATCGTGGCCCGGCCCCGTACGGTCAAGGGATGGTCGAGCAGGAATGGACGACGACGGGGGACGGTGTGCGTCTCGCCGTGCGCCGGTGGCACCCCGAAGCGACCACGGGGACTGCGATCGTGGCCGTGCACGGCTTCGGGGCCACCAAGGACAGCCCGACCGTCGGCCGCGTCGCCGAGGCGCTGCGGGCCGACGGCCACCAGGTGGTCTCCTACACGGCGCGCGGCCACGGCGAGTCCGAGGGGCACTGCACCCTCGGCGACCTCGAGCGCCACGACGTCGAGGCCGCGGTCCGTCTCGCCCGTCGCGACGCCGACCGGGTCGTGCTGGTGGGCGCCTCCATGGGGGCGATCGCCGTCCTCCGCCACGCCGCCGGCCACGCGCCCGAGGGCGTGGTCACCGTGTCGAGCCCTGCGGAGTGGAACCTCCCGCGGACGGTGCAGAGCGCCGGTGCCGCGGTTCTCACGCAGACGGGTTTCGGGCGCTGGGTCGCCCGCCGCGCCCTTCGGGTCCGCCTGTCGAGGCAGTGGTCCGACGCGGCGCCGCCCGTCGACCTCGCCCGTGAGATCGACGCGCCGCTGGCGATCATCCACGGCCACGCCGACGCGTTCATCAAGAGCGCCGAGGCGCACAAGCTCTACGCCGCGGCGCCCGATCCGCGTCGCATCGAGTTGGTCGAGGGGATGGGCCACGCCTACGTGACCGAGTCGGTGCCGGTCATCCGCGAGTGCGTGCGGTGGGCGCTGTCGTCG
>RRZT011476833.1_pt1 | contig 15143 bp, 16 predicted proteins | sample 2165551 | NCBI WGS metagenome assembly RRZT01 (sample SAMN10456910, study PRJNA506462) | wastewater metagenome | biome: wastewater; feature: sludge; material: wastewater sludge; isolation source: wastewater sludge with Escherichia coli K12::gfp cells carrying plasmid... | place: USA: Moscow, Idaho... | reverse complement strand
GTCAGGAACGCACGCGGGTGATGCGCAGCACGCCGCTGATGGTGCGCAGGCGCTTGATGACCCGTGCCAGGTGGATGCGGTCGTGGACGCTGACCACCAGCTGCACCACGCTGGTGCGGCCGTCGCGCTCGTCCATGCCGATCTTCTCGATGTTGCCGTCGGCGCTGGCCACCGCGCCGGCGAGCAGGGCGATCAGGCCGCGCTGGTGCTCCAGTTCGACGCGCAGCTCGACGTTGAACTCGCCGGAGACGTCCTTGGCCCAGGACAGCGGGATGCACTTGTCCGGGGTATCGCGCAGTTCGCTGATGTTGCGGCAGGTATCGAGGTGGACGACCATGCCCTTGCCGGCCGACAGGTGGCCGACGATGGGGTCGCCGGGAATCGGCGTGCAGCACTTGGCGTAGCTGATCACCAGGCCCTCGGTGCCACGGATCGCCAGCGGGCCGTCGTGGCCGGGCGCTGCCTCGTCGGCGGCGGCGGCGAGGCTGTCGCTGAGCAGGCGGCGGGCGATCACGTAGGCCATGCGGTTGCCGAGGCCGATGTCTTCGAGCAGGTCGTCGCGGCTGGCCAGCTGGTATTCGGCCAGCACGGCGGCCAGGCGCTCGGCGGGGATCTGTTCGAGGTGGCTGTCGAAGCCGGCCAGCGCCTTGTTGAGCAGGCGCTCGCCGAGGCTCACCGACTCCGAGCGGCGCTGCTGCTTGAGGGAATGGCGGATGGTGGTGCGCGCCTTGCCGGTGACCACGAAGTTCAGCCAGCTGGGGTTGGGCCGCGCCGCCGGGGCGGTGACGATTTCCACGGTCTGGCCGCTCTGCAGCGGCTCGGACAGCGGCGCCAGGCGGCGGTTGATGCGGCAGGCGATGCAGCTGTTGCCGACGTCGGTATGCACCGCGTAGGCGAAGTCGACCGCCGTGGAGCCCTTGGGCAGCTCCATGATGCGGCCCTTGGGGGTGAAGATGTAGACCTCATCGGGGAACAGGTCGATCTTCACGTTCTCGATGAATTCCAGCGAGTTGCCGGCGCGCTGCTGCAGCTCCAGCACGCCCTTGATCCACTGGCGTGCGCGGGCATGGGTGCTGCGCGGGGTTTCCTCGTCGCTGGACTTGTACAGCCAGTGCGCGGCGATGCCGTGGTTGGCCATCTCCTCCATCTCGCGGGTGCGGATCTGGATCTCGATGGGCACGCCGTGCATGCCGAACAGGGTGGTGTGCAGCGACTGATAGCCGTTGGCCTTGGGGATCGCGATGTAGTCCTTGAAGCGGCCGGGGATCGGCTTGTACAGGCTGTGCACGGCGCCGAGCACGCGGTAGCAGGTGTCGACCTTGTCGACCACGATGCGGAAGGCGTAGACGTCCATGATTTCGGCGAACGCCCGGCGCTTGCCGCGCATCTTCTCGTAGATGCTGTAGAGGTGCTTCTCGCGGCCGGTGACCTCGCCCTCCAGATGCTCGCGGGCCAGGCAGTTGGCCAGCGACTCCTGGATCTTGCCGACGATCTCGCGGCGGTTGCCGCGGGCCTTCTTCACCGCGCGCTTGATGCGCTCGGCGCGCATCGGGTGCATGGCCTTGAAGCCGAGATCCTCGAACTCGGCGAACACGCTGTGCATCCCCAGGCGGTTGGCGATCGGCGCGTAGATTTCCAGGGTTTCCTTGGCGATGCGCCGGCGCTTCTCGCCGGAGAGCACCTCCAGGGTGCGCATGTTGTGCAGGCGGTCGGCGAGCTTGACCAGGATCACCCGGATGTCGCGGGCCATGGCCATGGCCATCTTCTGGAAGTTCTCGGCCTGCGCCTCGGCCTTGGTCTGGAAGTCCATCTGGGTCAGCTTGCTGACCCCGTCGACCAGTTCGGCGACGGTCTCGCCGAACTGCGCGACCAGGGCTTCCTTGGGAATCCCGGTGTCCTCGATGACGTCGTGGAGCATCGCGGCCATCAGGCTCTGATGGTCCATGTGCATGTCGGCGAGGATGTTGGCCACCGCCAGCGGATGGGTGACGTAGGCCTCGCCGCTGCGTCGGCGCTGGCCATCGTGGGCCTGTTCGGCGTAGTAGTAGGCGCGCCGGACCAGGTTGACCTGATCCGGGCCGAGATAGCGGCTGATGCGGTCGGCGAAGGCGTCTATGCTGGGCATGGCATCACTCCAGACCGGGCTGTGCCGGCACTTCGGGCGCGCGACGTCGACCCGGCAATTCAGATCGTCTCGCTGTTGTCTTCCTCGAACGCGGCGAACAGCGGCTCGTCTTCGACCAGCTCCTCCTGTTGCACCACATCATTGTCGACCAGGCCTTCGGCGATTTCACGCAGGGCGACGACGGTCGGCTTGTCGTTGTCCCAGGCCACTTTCGGCTCCTTGCCGCCGGTCGCCAGCTGGCGGGAGCGCTTGCTGGCCAGCATGACCAGTTCGAAGCGGTTATCGACGTTTTCCAGGCAGTCTTCAACGGTGACGCGGGCCATGGTGTTCCTCGCAGATAAAACGACAAGTGCCCGGCAAGCCGAGCGGATTGGTTAGTCTAAAAAATCGCCAATGGTTAGGGAAGAGCCGATTGCATCGACCCTCACCCCAGCAGGCGCTCCAGCAGTCCGGCGTGGCGCTGCTGCTGGGCCTGCTGGCCGAGCTGGCGGGCGCGGAAGATCGCCTTGAGGTCTTCCAGGGCATGGCTGAACTGGTCGTTGATCACCACGTAGTCGTATTCGATGTAGTGGCTCATCTCGCTGACCGCCTCGCGCATGCGTCCCTCGATGATCTCGTCGCTGTCCTGGCCGCGATTGTTCAGGCGCTGGCGCAGCGCCTCCTGGGAGGGCGGCAGGATGAAGATCGACTGCGCGTGAGGCATCAGTCGGCGCACCTGCTGGGCGCCCTGCCAGTCGATTTCCAGGATCAGGTCGAAACCCTCGGCGAGGGTGCGCTCGACCCAGTGCTGCGAGGTGCCGTAGAAGTTGCCGAATACCTCGGCGTGTTCGAGGAAGGCACCCTGTTCGAGCATGGCGAGGAAGTCCTCGCGGCCGACGAAGTGGTAGTTGACCCCGTCCACCTCGCCCGGGCGCATGGCGCGGGTGGTGTGCGAGACCGATACGCGGATCTGCTCGTTGCTGTCGAGCAGGGCCTTGACCAGGCTGGTCTTGCCGGCGCCGGAGGGCGCGGAAACGATGTAGAGGGTGCCGGGGGCGGCGCTCATGCGAAGTTCTGTCACGACGGGATCACTCGATGTTCTGCACTTGTTCGCGCATCTGTTCGATCAGCACCTTGAGGTTGACCGCGGCCTGGGTCGAGCGCGGGTCGAAGGCCTTGGAGCCGAGGGTGTTGGCCTCGCGGTTGAGTTCCTGCATCAGGAAGTCGAGGCGCCGGCCGGCGGCGCCGCCGGCCTTGAGCACGCGGCGCACTTCCTGCACATGGGTGCTCAGACGATCCAGCTCCTCGGCGACGTCACTCTTCTGCGCCAGCAGGACCATTTCCTGCTCCAGACGCTGGGGGTCGAGTTCGGCGCGGAATTCGGCGAAGCGGGTTTCGATTTTCTGCCGCTGGGCGGCGAGCATCTGCGGCACCAGCTCGCGCAAGCTGGCGACTTCGGCGTCGATCGCGTCCAGGCGTTCGCCGAGCAGCGCGGCCAGCGCGGCGCCTTCGCGGGCGCGGCCGTGGCGCAGCTCGCCCAGGGCCTGCTCGAACAGCGCCAGCGCGGCGGCGTTGAGCGCCTGCGGGTCGGCGGCATCGCCGGCCAGCACGCCCGGCCAGGCCAGCACCTCCAGCGGATCGAGCGGCGCCGGCTGCTGGATCAGCGCGGCCACCGCCTCGGCGGCGGCCACCACCTGAGCGGCGCGTTCGCGGTCGATGCTCAGCGACTGGCCGCGGGTTTCCTCGGCAAAGCGCAGGGTGCATTCCACCTTGCCGCGCGCCAGAGCCTGGCGCAGCGCGTCGCGCACCGCGCCTTCGAGGTCGCGGAAGGCGTCCGGCAGGCGCAGGTGCGGCTCCAGATAGCGGTGATTGACCGAGCGCAGCTCCCAGCTCAGGGTGCCGTGCGGCCCGGCGCTCTCGCAGCGGGCGAAGGCGGTCATGCTGTGTACCATGGGGCGGTCCTCGCGATGGATATGGCGGTTGGCGCCCGCGGACGCCGTGCAGGCCGCGCAGTTTACCCCACTCGCCGGTGCCAGTCGCGCCGCCCGCCGGTCGCCGGCCACTGCGCCGCATGGCGCGGTGGTTCGCCTCGCGCTGGCGACACTATAATGGGCGTCGACTTCCAGACTCAGACAGGATTGCCCCGATGAATCGTCCCAGCGGCCGCGCCGCCGATCAGATGCGCCCGATCCGTATCACCCGCCACTACACCAAGCATGCCGAGGGTTCGGTGCTGGTGGAGTTCGGCGACACCAAGGTGATCTGCACGGTGAGCGCCGAAGCCGGCGTGCCGCGCTTCCTCAAGGGCCAGGGGCAGGGCTGGCTGACCGCCGAGTACGGCATGCTGCCGCGCGCCACCGGCTCGCGCACCCAGCGCGAGGCGACCCGCGGCAAGCAGGGCGGGCGCACCCTGGAGATCCAGCGGCTGATCGGCCGTTCGCTGCGCGCCGCGCTGGACCTGTCCAAGCTCGGCGAGTACACCCTGTACATCGACTGCGACGTGATCCAGGCCGACGGCGGCACCCGCACCGCCTCGATCACCGGCGCCACCGTGGCGCTGATCGACGCCCTGGCGGCGCTGAAGAAGCGTGGCGCGCTGAAGCAGAATCCGCTCAAGCAGCTGGTCGCCGCGGTATCGGTGGGCATGTACCAGGGCGAGCCGGTGCTCGACCTCGACTACCTGGAAGACTCCGCCGCCGGCACCGACCTCAACGTGGTGATGACCGACGCCGGCGGCTTCATCGAGGTGCAGGGCACCGCCGAGGGCACGCCGTTCCAGCCCGAGGAACTCAACGCCATGCTGGCCCTGGCGCGCAAGGGCATCGACGAACTGTTCGAGCTGCAGCGCGCGGCCCTCGACAACTGACGGCGCGCGGCCGGGTGCCCGGTCGCGCCGGGAGGTAGCGATGAGCGACACGCAACTGCCTGAGCTGCCGGAGCTGCCCGGCGGCGGTCCGGGCGCCGAGGCGCGCAAGTGGGCGATGCTCTGCCACTACGCGGCCTTCGCCTGGTTCCTCGCGCCGATGATCGGCAACGTGGTCGGTCCGCTGGTGGTCTGGCAGCTCAAGCGCGACAGCGATCCCTACGTCGATGCCCAGGGCAAGGAGGCGCTGAACTTCCAGATCACCCTGACCCTGGCGCTGCTGGTCTGTACCCTGTTGCTCAAGGTGCTGATCGGCTTTCCGTTGATCGCCCTGATCAGCGTGGTCGGGCTGGTGTTGACGGTGATCGGCGGGATCAAGGCCAACGAGGGCAAGCCCTGGCGCTATCCCTTCTGCCTACGACCGCTCAAGTAGCGGCCACGAAAAAGCCGACCCTGGGGTCGGCTTTTTCGTATGGCGTGCGGCTCAGATGCTCAGCGTCCAGTCGTAGTCGACGATCAGCGGCGCGTGCTGGGAGAAACGCGGCTGGCGCGGCAGCTGGGCGCTGCGCACGAAGCGGCGCAGTCCCGGGCTGAGCAGCTGGTAGTCGAAGCGGAAGCCGAGGTTGAGCAGCTGGGCCTGCTCGGTGTCCGGCCACCAGCTGTACTGGTCGCCTTCGCGGCTGACTTCGCGCAGGGCGTCGACGTAGCCGAGATTGCCCAGCACCTCATCCATCCAGGCCCGCTCGGGGGCGAGGAAGCCGGGCATCTGCTGGCAGTCGCGCCAGTTCTTCACGTCCAGCTTCTGGTGCGCCACATGCAGCGAGCCGCAATAGATGTGCTCGCGGCGCTTGCGGCGCTGCTTGGTCAGATAGCTGGTGAAGTCGTCCATGAACTTGAACTTGGCGTTCAGGTCCTCGTCGCCCTTCTGCCCGCTGGGCATCAGCAGGCTGGCGATGCTGACCTTGTCGAAGTCGGCCTGCAGGTAGCGTCCGTAGCGGTCGGCCTGCTCGAAGCCGAGACCGAAGATGATCGCCTTGGGCTGCAGGCGCGAGTAGATCGCCACCCCGCCCTGGCTGGGCACCTCGGCATCCACGGCGTACATGCTGTAGCCGTCCAGCTGCCAGGCCGGGTCTTCCATGTCGTAGCACGAGGCGCGGGTATCCTGCAGGCAGATCACGTCGGCGTTCTGGGTCTGCAACCAGCCGAGCAGGCCACGCTCGACGGCGTCCTGCATACCGTTCACGTTTACACTGACAATCCGCATAAATGGCCCCTGAAAAAAGCAGTGTGTATGATACCCGAACTTCGGCTTTTTTTGCTAAATCGGGTATCCCATGCAGGCATATCAACGCGAATTCATCCGTTTCGCCATCGAGCGCGGCGTGCTGCGCTTCGGCGAGTTCACCCTCAAGTCCGGACGCACCAGTCCGTACTTCTTCAACGCCGGGCTGTTCAACAGCGGTCTGGCGCTGGCGCAGCTCGGCCGCTTCTACGCCGAGGCAGTGCAGGCCAGCGGTCTGGACTTCGACGTGCTGTTCGGCCCGGCCTACAAGGGCATCCCGCTGGTCAGCGCCACCGCCGTGGCCCTCGCTGAGCAGCACGGTCGCGATCTGCCCTGGTGCTTCAACCGCAAGGAGGCCAAGGAGCACGGCGAGGGCGGCACCCTGGTGGGTGCGCCGCTGGTCGGAAAGGCCCTGATCGTCGACGACGTGATCACCGCCGGCACGGCGATCCGCGAGGTGATGCAGATCATCCAGGCGCAGGGCGCCCAGGCGGCCGGCGTGCTGATCGCGCTGAACCGCGAGGAGCGCGGCCAGGGCGAGCTGTCGGCGATCCAGGAAGTCGAGCGCGACTATGGTATACCCGTGGTGAGCATTGTCTCGCTCAGCCAAGTGCTGGATTATCTCGCCCAGGATCAGGAGCTGAAACGCCACCTGCCGGCAGTGGAAGCCTATCGCGCGCAATACGGTATCTGAGCGGCGATATTGTCCGGGCCATATAACAACTATTAAAAAGATTATTTTTCTGAATTGGCATTCCAGTTCGAGGCCTGCCAGACGCTCATGCCAGACATGGGCGTCCCATATCATAAGAATAATAGCGATTAATCAGGGCGAAGCGGCTACGGCCGCCGTTCGCCTTTAATCCTAACTTTTAAGTAGTTGAAGATATGAGTGACAATAATCAAAAGAACTACCGTGAGCTACATAAGCCAAGAACAGCCTTCGCCTCGCGGGAAGAATATCTCGAACACGAACTGAGCATCATGGCGCCGCGGCGCTGGGGCATCAATCTGCCGCTGCGCGATTACCGCTTCGAGCTGGAGGACTGGGTGCCGGCGATGGCCGCGACCATCGGCAAGATCGTCATGGTCGCCGCGGTGGTAGCCGCCTTCGCCGCGCCCCTGGGGCTGTCCAGCGAGTTCGTCATCGAGAACGCCCGCTACGAGATGCTGATCGCCGCGATCCTCTTCGTGGTGCTGTTCTCCGGTTTCCTCAACCCCAACGCCAACCTCGCCGGCACCCACGGCCCGCTGATTCCGCTGATTCCGCTGATCGTCGCCTCCGGCGGCCACCCGATGGCGCTGGGTATCATGGTCGGTGTGCTGGGCTTCGCCCTGGGGATGCTCAAGGGCGGCAGCCTGCTGGCGCGGCTGACCAGCGACGGGGTGTGCGGCGGTCTGCTGCTCTATCTGGGCTTCATCGGCGTGACCTCGCAGATCAAGAGCCTGTTCGCCTGGGCCGACGGTTTCGACATGGGGTATCTGGCCTTCGTGATCGTCTTCGCCACCATCGTCATGTACGCCTACCTCGAACACATCCGCATGCGCTGGCTGGCGATTCCGCTCGGCGCGATCATGGCCGCGGTAATTGCCTTCGCGCTCGGCGCGCCCTTCGAATTCAGCACCGAGCCGGGTATTCCCAATCTGAATCCGGCTTACTGGTGGGGTGAAAATACCGGCTGGCAGCTGGGCCTGCCCGAATTGCACCACTTCATCGCGGTGGCGCCTTTCGCGGTATTGGCGGTGGCCATGTGGTCGCCGGACTTTCTCGGTCACCGGATCTTCCAGGAGCTGAACTATCCGCCCAAGGCCAAGAAAGTGCTGATGAACATCGACGACACCATGTGCATCGCCGCGGCGCGCCAGGTGGTCGGTACCGCGCTGGGCGGCGGCAACCTGACGTCCTCCTGGGGCACCTACATGGTTCCGGCGGCCATCGCCAAGCGGCCGATCCCGGCCGGCGCGCTGCTCACCGGCCTGCTCTGCGTGGTCGCCGCGATCTGGGCTACCCGATGGATCTGGCGATCTGGCCGCCGGTGCTCAGCGTGGCGTTGCTGGTCGGCGTGTATCTGCCGCTGCTGGAAGCCGGCATGCAGATGACCCGCGAGGGCAAGACCTCGCAGTCCGCGGCCATCGTGATCTTCTCCTCGGCGCTGGTGAACCCGGTGTTCGGCTGGTCGCTGACCATGCTGCTGGACAACCTCGGCATCATCGGCGACAAGGCGCGCGGCCAGAGCCTGAGCCGGCGCGACCGCTGGGTCATCCCGGGCATCACCTTCCTGATCCTCTGCGGGGTGATGGCCGCCATCGGCATGTTCCCGGGCATTCCGGCGCTGCTGGAATCGTTCCGCAGCCTGGCGAACTGAGGTCCGCCGGCGACACGAAAAAGGGGAGCCCGCGGGCTCCCCTTTTTCATGACCGCCGGCTCACTGCTGAGCGTTGGTGATCAGCGTGCCGACGCCGCTGTCGGTGAAGATCTCCAGCAGCACCGCGTTGGGCACCCGGCCGTCGACGATGTGCGCGCTGTGCACGCCGCCCTGCACTGCTTCCAGGGCGCAGCGGATCTTCGGCAGCATGCCGCCGTAGATGGTGCCGTCGGCGATCAGGCCGTCGACCTGGGCGGTGGACAGCCCGGTCAGCACCTGGCCCTGCTTGTCGAGCAGGCCGGCGGTGTTGGTCAGCAGCATCAGCTTCTCGCACTTGAGCGCCTCGGCCACCTTGCCGGCCACCAGATCGGCGTTGATGTTGTAGGACTCGCCGTTCTCGCCGACGCCGATCGGCGCGATCACCGGGATGAAGTCGCCGGCCACCAGCATGTTGAGCAGTTCGACGTTGACCGACACCACCTCGCCGACGTGGCCGATGTCGATGATCTCCGGCTGGGTCATCTCCGGGGTCTGGCGGCTGACCTTGAGCTTCTTCGCCTTGATCAGCCCGGCGTCCTTGCCGGTCAGGCCGATGGCGCTGCCGCCGTGCTGGTTGATCAGGTTGACGATGTCCTTGTTGACCTGGCCGCCGAGGACCATTTCCACCACGTCCATGGTCTGCGCGTCGGTGACGCGCATGCCGTCGATGAAGTGGCTTTCGATCGACAGGCGCTTGAGCAGGTCGCCGATCTGCGGGCCGCCGCCGTGGACCACCACCGGGTTGATGCCGACCGCCTTCATCAGCACGATGTCGCGGGCGAAGCTGGTCTTCAGCTCGTCGCTTTCCATGGCGTTGCCGCCGTACTTGACCACCAGGGTCTTGCCGCTGAAGCGGCGGATGTAGGGCAGGGCCTCGGCGAGGACCTGGGCCACCTGGGCGGCGGCGTCACGATTGAGAGGCATGCTGGGCTCCAGTTGTCAGAAGGGCAGTTCCAGATCGGCGGCCACGGCCTTGAGCTGGTCGTGGAAGACCTGCTGGATCTGCGAAAGTTGCTCGGCGCTGTCGGCCTCGAAACGCAGCACCAGCACCGGGGTGGTGTTGGAGGCGCGCACCAGGCCCCAGCCGTAGGGGTAGTCGACGCGCACGCCGTCGAGGGTGAACAGGCTGGCCTCGCCCCACTGGGCGTCGCGCTGCAGGGCCTCGATCAGGGCGAACTTGCGCTCGTCGCCGACGCTGATGTTGATTTCTGGAGTGGACAGCGCCACCGGGAAGTCGGCGAACACCGCCGCGGCGCTGCGGCCGTCGAGGCTGAGGATTTCCAGCAGGCGCGCGGCGCTGTAGATGCCGTCGTCGAAGCCGTACCAGCGCTCCTTGAAGAAGATGTGCCCGCTCATCTCGCCGGCCAGCAGGGCGCCGGTTTCCTTCATCTTCGCCTTGATCAGCGAGTGGCCGGTCTTCCACATCAGCGGCCGGCCGCCCTGGGCGGCGATGACTCCGGCCAGGCCGCGGGTGCACTTGACGTCGTAGATGATCTCGGCGCCGGGGTTGCGGCCCAGCACGTCGCGGGCGAACAGCATCAGCAGGCGGTCGGGGTAGATCATCTCGCCCGTGTTGGTCACCACGCCGACGCGGTCGCCGTCGCCGGCGAAGGCCAGGCCGAGGTCGGCGCCGGTCTCGGCGACCTTGGCGATCAGGTCCCTGAGGTTCTCCGGCTTGCCCGGATCGGGGTGGTGGTTGGGGAAGGTGCCGTCCACCTCGCAGAACAGCGGGATCACCTCGCAGCCCAGCGCCTCGATCAGCTCGGGGGCGTTGACTCCGGCCACGCCGTTGCCGCAGTCGACCACCACCTTGAGCCGGCGCTCGACCTTCAGGTCGCCGAGGATGCGCGCGCGGTAGGCGTCGAGGATCCCGGCCTGGCGGCACTGGCCGGCGCCGCTGCTCAGCTCGCCGTCCTGCAGGCGCCGGTAGAGGCGCTGGATGCGTTCGCCGGACAGGGTCTCGCCGGCGATCATGATCTTGAAGCCGTTGTAGTCCGGCGGGTTGTGGCTGCCGGTGACCATCACCCCGCTGCGCGGGCCGAGGGTGTTGGCGGCGAAGTACAGCACCGGGGTCGGCACCATGCCGACGTCGGTGACGTCGCAGCCGGCCTCGCACAGGCCGCGGATCAGGCTGCTGGCCAGTTCCGGGCCGGACAGCCGGCCGTCGCGGCCGACCACCACGCCCGGCTCGCCGCAGGCGAGGCTTTCCGCGCCGATGGCGCGGCCGATCCAGTAAGCGGTGTCGGCGGTCAGGCTGTCGCCGACCACGCCGCGGATGTCGTAGGCGCGGAAGATTCCGGCCGGCAGCTGGGGTGCAGAAGTCATGTGCGGATGAGGCTCCGTGCGCAGGTTCGGGGGTGGCGGCGCAGCCGCCGGGATCGGATCAGTGCTGGCCGCTGTGGCCGAAGCCGCCAGTGCCGCGGGTGCTGCCGTCGAAGGACTCGACCAGCTCGAAACGCGCCTGCACCACCGGCACCAGCACCAGCTGGGCGATGCGCTCGCCGACGCCGATGGTGAAGGCGCTCTGGCCGCGGTTCCAGCAGGAGACCATCAGCTCGCCCTGGTAGTCGGAGTCGATCAGCCCGACCAGGTTGCCGAGCACGATGCCGTGTTTGTGGCCGAGGCCCGAGCGCGGCAGGATCAGCGCGGCGAGGTTGGGGTCGGCGACGTGGATGGCCAGGCCGGTGGGGATCAGCACGGTCTGCCCGGGCTCCAGGGTCAGGTCGGCCTGCAGCAGGGCGCGCAGGTCGAGGCCGGCGGAGCCGGGGGTGGCGTACTCGGGCAGCGGGAAGTCGCGGCCGAGGCGCGGGTCGAGAATCTTGGCTTGCAGTGCGTGCATCGGAAATCAGCTCTGGTGGTAGCGGGCGGCGATGAAGGCGATCAGCTGGCGGGCGATCTGCCCCTTGCTGGCCTGTTCGAAGCGGGTGGCCTGCAGGGCGCGGTCGATCACGCTGACCGCGTTGTCCTCGCTGTTGAAGCCGATCTGCGGGTTGGCCACGTCGTTGGCGACGATCAGGTCGAGGTTCTTGCTCTTGAGCTTGCGCGCGGCGTAGTCGAGCAGGTGTTCGGTCTCGGCGGCGAAGCCGACGCTGAACGGCCGGTCGGCGCGCGCGGCCAGGGTGGCGAGGATGTCCGGGTTGCGCACCAGGCGCAGGGTCAGGCCGTCGCCGCTGCCCGGGTCCTTCTTCATCTTCTGGCTGGCGACCGCCTCGGGGCGGTAGTCGGCCACCGCCGCGGCGGCGATCAGGATGTCGCAGGGCATGGCGCCCTCGCAGGCGGCGAGCATGTCGCGGGCGCTGACCACGTCGATGCGCGCGACCCGCTGCGGGGTCGGCAGGTGCACCGGGCCGCTGACCAGGGTCACCGCCGCGCCGGCCTCGGCGGCGGCCTCGGCGAGGGCGAAGCCCATCTTGCCCGAGCTGTGGTTGCTGACGTAGCGCACCGGGTCGATCGCCTCGCGGGTCGGCCCGGCGGTGATCAGCACCCGGCGACCGGTGAGCAGGCCGCGCTCGAAGCAGTCGGCGGCGCGCTGGGCCAGCTCGTCGGCTTCGAGCATGCGTCCCGGGCCGCTGTCGCCGCAGGCCTGGCTGCCGGCGCCGGGGCCGAACAGGCGCATGCCGCGACCGGCGAGGCGCTCGGCGTTGGCCTGGGTGGCCGGATCGCGCCACATCGCCTGGTTCATCGCCGGGGCCAGCGCCACCGGGGCGTCGCTGGCCAGCACCAGGGTGGTCAGGAGGTCGTCGGCCAGGCCCTGGGCCAGGCGCGCCATCAGGTCGGCGGTGGCCGGGGCGACGAGGATCAGGTCGGCCCAGCGGGCCAGCTCGATATGGCCCATGGCCGCCTCGGCGGCCGGGTCGAGCAGGTCGTTGAACACCGGGTGGCCGGACAGCGCCTGCAGGGTCAGCGGGGTGATGAATTCGCGGGCGGCGCGGGTCATCACCACGCGCACCTCGGCGCCCTGGTCGCGCAGGCGGCGGATCAGTTCGGCGCTCTTGTAGGCGGCGATGCCGCCGCCGACTCCTAGGACGATGCGTTTACGCTGCAGCCGCTGCATGAACCTGCCTTGTTTCGAGGAAGTGGGGGATGGATGACGCGCGGCGTGAGGCGGGTCACGGCCGGCGCCGCCGGGTCGCGGAATCGGCCGCTAAGATAGCACAGCGCACCGGCGCCCCGCAGGGGGCGCACGGCGGCGCCACGGCCGTGGTCGCGGCCGTTTGCGACACCGACAGGGAGGGGCAAGATGAGCATTCGCGACTGGCCGGCCGAGGAGCGGCCGCGGGAAAAACTGCTGGCTCGCGGCGCGGCGGCGCTCAGCGACGCCGAGCTGCTGGCGATCTTTCTGCGCACCGGGGTGACCGGCTGCAGCGCGGTGGACCTGGCCCGCCGTCTGCTGGTCGAGTTCGGTGGCCTGCGCCAGCTGCTGGAGGCCGAACTGGGCGAATTCAGCGCCCATCTGGGCCTCGGCCCGGCCAAGTATGCGCAGCTGCAGGCGGTGCTGGAAATGGGGCGGCGCCACCTGGCCGCGCGCATCCAGCGCGATTCGGCGCTGGAGAGCCCGCAGGCGGTGCGCGACTACCTCAAGGCGCGGCTGCGCCACGAGCCCCACGAACTGTTCGCCTGCCTGTTCCTCGACACCCGCCACCGCGTGCTGGCCTTCGAGGTGCTGTTCCACGGTTCCATCGACGGCGCCAGCGTCTACCCGCGCCAGGTGGTCAAGCGTGCCCTGGCGCACAACGCCGCGGCGCTGATCCTCACCCACAACCATCCCTCCGGGGTCGCCGAGCCCAGCCAGGCCGACCGCCAGCTGACGGCCAGGCTCAAGGAAGCGCTGGCGCTGGTCGAGGTGCGGGTGCTGGATCATTTCGTGATCGGCGACGGCGAGCCGGTTTCGCTCGCCGAATACGGCTGGATCTGAGATGCTGCGCGGCCTGCGGCGCGGTTGCGCCGACGGTCGGGAGCGGCAAGCGTGCCTTGCGAGTGCAGGGGCTTTCTGCTATAAAACGGCGCTCTTTTCTGGGGCCCGGCCTTTCAGCCCGCTGGCATGGCTGGTAAGACCCCGATGGAAACTGAGATTCACACCGATTCAAGCGGCCAACCCATGCCGGGTTGGGCATGTGGTCAAGAGGGCTGAGGTATGTCGAGAGTCTGTCAAGTAACCGGTAAGGGTCCGGTTACCGGGAACAACATTTCCCACGCTAACAACAAAACCCGTCGTCGCTTCCTGCCGAACCTGCAGTACCATCGTTTCTGGGTCGAATCCGAGAAGCGTTTCGTGCGTCTGCGCGTATCGGCCAAGGGCATGCGCATCATCGACAAGCGCGGCATCGACGCCGTTCTGGCTGAGCTGCGTACCCGCGGCGAAAAAGTTTAAGGAGCATCATCATGCGTGACCTGATCCGTCTGGTGTCCAGTGCCGGTACCGGCCATTTCTACACCACCGACAAGAACAAGCGCACCATGCCCGGCAAGCTCGAGATCAAGAAGTTCGATCCGGTTGTCCGCAAGCATGTGATCTACAAGGAAGCCAAGATCAAGTAATTGATCCGGCCCTTGAAGAAAAACCCGCCCTCGTGGCGGGTTTTTTGTTGCCCGGGAAAACCGCCTCAGGCCACCGCGCGGATCGCCGTGGCGAGGGTTTCCAGCAGGCGGTCGATGTGCGCGCGGTCGATGGTCAGCGGCGGCGACAGCGCCAGGGTGTCGCCGCTGCAGCGCACCAGCGCGCCCTGCTGGAAGCAGCGCTCGAAGATCCGGTAGCCGCGCAGCCCGGCGCCGGCCGGGTCGCTGGCGAACTGCACGGCGCCGACCAGCCCGACGTTGCGGATGTCGACGATGTGCGGCAGGCCGCGCAGGTTCAGCAGCGCCTCGCCCCAGTAGTCCTCCAGCTCGATGGCGCGCTGGAACAGCCCTTCGCGCTGGTAGATGTCCAGGGTCGCCAGCGCCGCCGCGCAGGCCAGCGGGTGCCCCGAGTAGGTGTAGCCGTGGAACAGCTCGATGCCCTGCGGGCCGTCCATGAAGGCCTCGAAGATCCGCTCGTCGACGAACACCGCGCCCATCGGCACCGTGCCGTTGGTCAGCCCCTTGGCGCTGGCGAGGAGGTCCGGGGTGACGCCCCAGCGCTGCGCGGCGAAGGCCTCGCCGACCCGGCCGAAGCCGGTGATCACCTCGTCGAAGATCAGCAGGATGCCGTGCCGGCGGGTGATCTCGCGCAGGCGCTGCAGGTAGCCCAGCGGCGGCAGGATCACCCCGCCGGAGCCGCTCAGCGGCTCGACGATCACTGCGGCGATGTTTTCCGCGCCGTGCAGGGTCACCAGGCGTTCCAGCTCGTCGGCGCGTTCGGCGCCGTGCTGCGGCAGGCCGTGGCTGAAGGCGTTGCGCTCGATGTCCAGGGTGTGCGGCAGGTGGTCGACGCCGGGCAGCAGGCTGGCCGAGAAGGCCTTGCGGTTGCCGCCCATGCCGCCCACCGAGATGCCGCCGAAGCCGACGCCGTGG
>RRZT011010748.1_pt1 | contig 15149 bp, 12 predicted proteins | sample 2165551 | NCBI WGS metagenome assembly RRZT01 (sample SAMN10456910, study PRJNA506462) | wastewater metagenome | biome: wastewater; feature: sludge; material: wastewater sludge; isolation source: wastewater sludge with Escherichia coli K12::gfp cells carrying plasmid... | place: USA: Moscow, Idaho... | reverse complement strand
TATTCTCAACTACGAGCTGACGGTATACCAATGTCAAGGTAGTGACAGCGAGAAGCTGGATTGGTTCCGTACTATCAATATTGCTGGCGAGAAACTGACAGAGCAGGAGTTGCGTAATGCGGTTTACGCTGGCTCTTGGACTGCGGATGCCAAGCGCTATTTCTCCAAAACTCAATGTGCTGCTTCACAGATAGCCGATAAGTACATGACTGGCACTCCTATTCGCCAGGACTATCTAGAAACCGTTATTTCATGGATAAACGACGGTGATATAGAGGGCTACATGGCACTGCACCAGCACGATAAGAATGCCAACTCGATTTGGCTTTATTTCCAAGCGATCATTAGTTGGGTTACTGCCACATTCCCGAATTACCGAAAAGAAATGAAGGGCATCCAGTGGGGCATTCTCTACAATGCCCACAAAGGTGACGATCTTGACCCAAAAAGCTTAGAGTTTGAGGTGACTCAACTCATGGCTGATGATGAGGTGACAAAGAAGAAAGGTGTTTATGAGTACCTGCTTACGAGAAACGAAAAACACTTGAGTATTCGAGCCTTCACGGACAGTCAAAAGAGAACTTTATATGAGCGCCAGGGAGGTATCTGTCCTGCTTGTCCACAGCCGACGAAGTTTGAGATAAGTCAGATGGAGGCTGACCACATCAAACCATGGTCACAAGGTGGCAAGACTGAGTTAGATAACGGCCAAATGCTCTGTCGTGATTGTAACCGTGCCAAATCCAATAAATGAACAACGCGAGTCACTAATGTGGTATCGGTATCAGTTGGTGACTCGACCACTTTACATTTAGGCACTGTATATCCTGCATATACGATATTCATGTAAAACATTAATGCAACAGGAAAAAACGACCATGGATAACCAGCCAGATAAGACTAAAAGGCCTCAAATAGAAATGCCATACGCAGAGGCGGTAGATGATTCCGGGCGTTGTGTGCTGTGTGCTGGAGAGGTGGCGCAAGTTTTTGACGAAGTTATTGCCGAGCATTACGGGGTTTACCAGAACCTGGCCAGTGATCAAGACGGGGGCCATGTCGAGGTTTTCGAGTACAAGTGCAAGGCTTGTGGTAACGAGTCCTTTGATGGTTTTGGCAATCAGGTGTAACTGAGTTAAGGGGAAAACGACGATGACTCCACAACAACAAGCCAGCGCATGGCTTCTCAATTGCGCGATTTTGGATACGGAAACTACTGGGCTATATGACGACGCCGAGATCGTCGAGATCAGCATCATCGACGAAAATGGTGGTGTCCTGCTGGATACCCTCGTCAAGCCCCTCAAGCCGATTCCGGCAGAGGCAACCGCCATCCACGGCATCACCAATGAAATGGTGGCCACGGCCCCGACATGGGCCGCCATCCATGAGCAGGTGGCCAAGATTGTCGCCAGCAAACCGCTGGTGATTTATAACGCCGATTACGATCTGCGTTTGATGGCTCAAACCGCCGTGCAATACGGGCTCACTCCGATAGGGACAGAGGCAGGCTGCGCCATGCTGACCTATGCCGAGCACTATGGCGAATGGAACGAGTACAAAGGTACGTACCGCTGGCAGAAGCTGACCAACGCCGCTGCCCAGCAAGGAGTGGTTATCGACGGCAAGGCGCACCGCGCCCTTGCTGATGTGAAGATGACGCTCGGGGTGATCAAGGCTATGGCTGGACTTAGTTCTAACTGATCGAGGAAAAATAATGCTCACTAAAAACGATATATTCCCAATGTTCGTAAATGTAAGTCTCATCATCGGAGGCGTGGTTTTGATTTGTCTGGCTGGAACGGATGAATCACTGACACAGCATGTTCAAGCATCTGTGACCTGGACAACCTCGATTTGCACCTTCATAGTCAACTCGATCATTGCGCTCGCTACATTCAACGCATCACTGAAACTTTGGAACGGTCGCCGATACCTATGTGTAGGCGTTATTGCGTTAGGGATTGGTTTATTAACCGCAACCCAAGTCTTCCTTTTGCCTTTTTTGGAGCAAACTTTTGGAGCCACTGGGGATTATTTTGTCGAGTATGTGAAGCTCATTTCCAATCCAGCCAATTGAGAGTCTGAGCGACATTTTTGTAGATCTCGTAAGTGTATAATTAGGGAAGGTGCGAATAAGTCATATGGCACGAGAGCATTTACTGGTAACCCATTGATATTAAATGACTAAAATTTTCATTTTTTGTTCTTGGGATACTTGTTCGCACTGTCCTTAGTTAAAAACAGGACAGATATTTTCCAAACAACTGAAAGATCCAGCCCTGGTTCAGAGTCAAAGGTTTTATATGTCAGAGCCAAGTAAATTATTCCTAATCGGGTAGCCGGGGGTTTCCACCCCCGCACCACTTACCAATAAGCAAGAGAATATGGAGCTGCTATGTATATTCCGGCCAATCTTGATACTACTCAGTTTCAAGATGATAACCTGCTGAAAAAAACAAGGTTCTGGTTGCCAATCGCATTAGCGATCTTCTTGGTGCTTCTCCGCATGGAAAACAATACTGCTTTCACGCCAATTGTCGATCGGTGGGCTATTTTGTTGTCAGCTTACTGGCCCGCACTGGCCGACTGGATGTCGCGCTCGGCATTTCCTCCTATCACCGGCTTATGGTTCTCACTGTTAGCCATTTTGTTTCCCTATTATGTTTTCCTTTTTTCATGCCACAAACCATACGCAGATAAAATGGTTAACAAATGGCTTTGCGCTGGCGTGAAGCGTCATTTATATCCGCTACTGCTAGTTGTCCTGGTGGGTTGTTTTTCTGCGTTAGCTATCTGGGTCGCGCTACCAGAAGAGACGCAATGTCGATATGACTGTGTGCATAAGGTTGTCATTATTCAAATGATATATGGATCCTGTCTGCTGCTCTCCAATTGTTACTTATGGAGCATGGTGTTTTTTTGGCTTAAAAACTTCAACGTGATCCACTTAAACCACACCTGATTGTCCCCCGGGAATTTAACCTCTTAGTCAGAGGGAAAACGGATGAATATTATATTGATGCTTTTTATTTCGCTTGGCAGCGAATTAGAGTCTCTTTGCAGTCCCACCATGGCCTCATCCGGGTAGTCTTGATCGTGTTTTGGGAGTGGCTGCCAGCGTGGTTTAAGCGACTCACGGAACCACGCTGACACATCATGTCTCATATGGCTAAGGTCATCCTCGCCATCCTTGAGCCCGTGGTTGATCACCCAGGTCGTCATCGTATCCAGAGGCGGCATCAACTCCACCATCCGGTCGTCTTCCAGCGAAAATGCTGGGTCGAATTGCCTTAGCTCAGCCTCGTCAGCCTTGAAACAGTGCCAGATCGCCCGGATCAGCGCGTTGCGTTGCGCCCGGTGACAGAACACAGCGGCGGAAAAAAGGTCATTTTCCAACACGCTACGCACGGCGAACCAGTGCTCGTTAGCGTGCGAAGCACCGGCGATACAGATCAACGAGCGGCCATTGGTGACATCTAGCCCTTCGTTCAGCACCTCGGCTACTTCCCAGAAAAACGCATTGGAGAGGTCGCCAAGCGACTCCATATCAATATCCATTTCAATTTCCATACAAATCCTCCGTCTTGGTGCCATGACCATACAAATCGGGAAGCGCAAACGCCTGCAAATGCAGCCAGTGATCCAGAGGAATATCGCTCCAGTCACAGACCGGCATTCGTCATTCTGCTCGATGTGCGTTGATTTCCATCCCCAGCCCCGCTAGGCCACTCCTCTCGCCGCCCCGCTACCGCCTTCCTTCGTTGCTAAATCATGCCGTACCTAATATGATTGAAGCTATCCCATCAGGACACTTACAGGCGTATAACGAATGCGGGCACCAGGCTACTACCGGATACGCGATCTCAGCGTGCTGGCCATCATCGGGGTGGTCAGTGTCTTGTTGTTCAAGAGCTTTTTCATCATTGGGATGCCGACCTCCCAGTTCAGCGGGTGCCTGTCGCAGAAGATTTTCCTGGTCAGTAAATCGGAGCGTCAGGTTGTCCGTGGAGGAATGTATGCGGTGAACCTCGACCGGGATCTGCGCATTGCCAAAAGCGGCTCGAAGCTCATCAAGATTGTCGCGGCCAAGGGCGGAGACACGGTGCGGGTGGAAGACAACGGCGTGTGGGTGAACGAGAAGATATTCCTGCCGGTCCCGCTGCAAGGGATTGCAGGCCGTCTCCAGATCGACTTAGCCAGCCTCAAAAAGACCATCACGGTTCCGGCCAACGAGCTGTTTCTCGTGGGCAATACCGACAAATCCTATGACTCTCGCTTTTGGGGCACGATAGATGAAAAAAACGTTCTTGGTCGCGCTGTTACTCTGTGGTGATGCACTGGCAACACAGTCAGCGTCATCTGTTACCCCCCCAGTCGATGTCGACGCCATTGCGCGTGAAATGGCCATCAAGGCAAAGGCCATACAGCAGCAGGCTAGACAAGATCCCGCTTTGACGGCGGTAGCCCAGCAAGCTGAGCAGATCACCGATGAGCAGCAGGCCGCCGCTCAAGCTCTCACCAACGACGCCATGAAGAAGGCTGCCAGCTCCCAGACGGCGGCCCAGATCGGCAAGGTGTTTGGGGACATGAAGCAAAGCGATCTGGTGGCGGTGCTGGGAGGTGACAAGGCCGCCAAGAACGACAAGCCCGAAGCAATGGCGCTTGGCCAGGGGATGATGTTCCTCTCGAAGTCCATGCCGGACAAAGACCTCATGGCGTCCCTGGAGGTCGCGGCCAAGTTCTCGATGCCGGTCTCGTTCATCGGCCTGCTCAAGGGCTCGGGCACCATCACCAACACCGCCAAGAAGCTGCGCGGACTGGCTCAGCAGGCGGGCATGTCTGAGGACCGCGAGCCGCAGGTGCTCCTCAACCCGATCGCCTTTGAGAAGTACGCGATCACCGTGGTGCCGACCATCATCCGCGACATGGGCGATGGCACGTTTCATCGCCTCGAAGGCTCCATCAACGTCAACTATTTCCTCGACGCCGTGGCTCAGCAGGAAGGGGCGGATCGCCTGAACCAGCGGGTGGGGCCCATCTGGCAGATCGAAGAGATCAGCCTCGTGGACGAGATGAAGAAGCGCATGGAGGCCATTGACTGGGAGGCCAAGAAGACAGCGGCAGTCCAACGCTTCTGGGGCAACCAGCGGATGTACTCATTACCCCCGGCAAGCAAGAACGAGCAGTGGAAGATTGATCCGACCGTGCGGGTGGTGAAGGACATGGTGGACCCCAAGGGCAACGTGCTCGCCAAGGCCGGAACTGTCATCAACCCGCTGGCCCAGGCGTATGCGCCGCTGCGCATGATCGTAATCAACCCGCAGTCTCAGCAGGAGCTTGAGTGGGCCAAGTCCTACCGCGAAGCGCATGTGTTTCAGGGCCAGACCATGGTGCTCGCCACGGATTACAGCCGCGAGCAGGGGTGGGATGTCATGAGCCGGGCCAACGACTACTTGCAGACCCGCACCCGCTTGGTACCCAAAGAGCTGGTGGACCGATTCCACCTCAAAGCCACTCCCACTGTCATTGAGACGGTGGGCACCTTGTTTGCGGTGCAGCAGTACGCCATCGACACGCCAAAGGAACCTCAGCAATGAAAATGCTATTGATCGCCATCGGTTTTTTGGCGGGGGTGGTGTTTGCCAACAACTACCCCACGAAATCGGCAGAGATCGCCCATTGGGTGGAAACCAATCAGTTCATGGTGGGGTTGATGCGATGAGGCGCTGGCTGATCGGCTCGCTGTTTACGCTGATGGCCCTGACAGCCTATGCCGCCGAGCCCGGCAAGGATTTCAATTTGGACTGCGAAGACGGCAAGATCCTGACCGGCATCATCGACAAGATCTGCTGGTCCTGTGTTCTGCCGATGCGGATCATGGGGGTGGGCCCCAAACCGGCTGGGGCCGCGTCCAGCAAGCCAATCTGCATGTGCAGGGATAGCAACGGCGTCCCCGAGTTTGGCTGGCAGCTGGGCTACTTTCAGCCTGCTCGGGTAGAAGAGGTCGTTAAAACCCCTTGGTGCAGCCCCTTCTTGGGCGGCATCAAATTGCAGAACAGCGCCTTTGAGGTGGGACGCGATAAGGCGTCAGACCACACCGATAAGCCGCAGAATGTGTTCATGGATTCGCACTACTTCTCCTATCCCATCTTCCAGCTGCTCAACCTGCTGATGATCCCCAGCTGTGCCGGTGACATGCACCAGGACATCGATCTCCTGAACATGACGGAAATCGACCCGCTCTGGAGCAACGACTTGCTGACCTTCGTCCTCAATCCCGAGTCGGTCGTGTTTGCCAACCCCCTCGCGCTGGCCTGGTGCATGGCTGACTGTGTCGCCACCACCCTCAAGTCCGAATCCGAGTCCAACTACTTTTGCGCCGGGTGTGACGGGTTGATCTACCCCCATACCGGCAACATTCATGGCATCACCGATCCGGTCCAGAACTCCAGCCTGCTACTCCAGCGGCAGCTGGCAGCCCTTCATCGCCGGGGGCTTGCTGAAAAGACCATGGGGGAGGAGGAGATGTGCGGCACCACCTACAGCTACTTCATCCCACGCTCGCAGTATCGGGTGTCGATGCTCTACCCCGTGCCTGAGTCAGCGCGTTCCCGCCCACTGTTCGACCCCCCGAAACAATCGTCGGGTGGTTCCAGCAGCCCAACCAGCTTTGTGCCCTCTGACGACTGCTGCCACCGGCTCGGTGAGTCCGTGCATCAGTGGTCGACGCTCAAGGGCGGGCGATCACGACCGGGCAAGGAGAACTATGTGTATCTCATTTGGCGCTACGTGGACTGCTGTGTGCCAATGCAAAGTATGTAACGAAAAGGAACGATATGAAGGTTGAGAGCACTTCGGCGGATCGTGGGATAAAGCATATTTCTCTGAGTGTGCTGTTCACCTATTTCACGGTTTTTGTGTTTCACCCCGCCTTCATGTTGCTCGGCCTCGCCAGCCTCACGCCGGGGCGGGCACTGGCGGCCCAGTCCAGCGCCATTTACGAGAACCTCAAGGGCAAATACCAGCTCGATACCCCCGACAACGATGTGTCGCGCCAGGATGAGGTGATGAACATCCGCCAGACCTACGGCAAGGGCAGCGGGGGCGCGGCCAGTGTTATCGAGAGCCTGAGCAAGTACCAGGGGCAGAGTCACGTTGCCGACAACGTGAACCTCTCTGCCTACCCCAAGGGCAACTTCTCCCAGAACTATCAGGACAGCTACAACCAGGCCGCATCCGGCGGAAACGGGATTGGCAATCTGACCATGCCCGGGGTGTCTGGCAACAATGCCAGCGTGCGCTATGCCCCCAATGGCGGCGTGAAGCTGGAGCGTGATGCCAACGGCAATATCATCAGTACCGTGACCGGCGGCGTGGTCAACAACACCATCAGCTCGGTGGTGGGGGCGGAGGCGAGCAACGGCGAGACATCCTTTGCAGCCAAGAACACCTACAGCCCTCACGATGAGGACGGGCTGATTGATGTGGTCAAGGGGCGGATCAATGCCGCCCAGGTAGGCGGGAATACCTCCGACAGCGTGGCTTACCGGACCATCATGGAGAGCTACCAGCTCAACAAACCCCAGAACATCAGCCGCGACGATCCGGTGTTCCTCGGTGCCAAGGGGGCGGTCAATGATGCCCTCACCCAGAAGGGCCTGTTTGAGGGCTCCTGTCAGAGCTTGACCACCACTACCACCAAAAGCACCCATTACCCCGATTGGAAGGAAAGCCGCTGCTCCAGCCCCAAGAAGGACAACTATCAATCCTGCGAGCTCAAGCGGGATCTGCACGTACCCGTCTATATCGATGGGGGCGCGGGCGAAATGACTATCTGTGGGCCCGATTGCGTCAAGATCCGTATCGGTGAGGCGGGCGATAACTACTGGAATGGCAGATCGTGTGGCATCTTCACCAACTCCTTGAATCTCAGGTTTTCCGCCGAGGCCAAGGTGCGGCAAGCCCTCGTCACGATGGCGGAATGGGATGACCACATGGAAGTGAAGCTGGGCGCAAGCGTCCTGCTCTATCACGTAGATAGGCAGATGCGAGATCCGGCCACCTATCCGTTCCCTGTTGCCGGTAAAGACTGCGAAACCAACACCAGCTGGTACTTGGGTGATGGCCAGGGCAGCAAAAAGGTGGGTGGCTATATCGACGTTACCAACCTGGTGCGCAACAGCTTGGTGAACGATGCCGACCGGCTCATCAACCTGTCAAACCGCGTTGCGGTGGGTGATGGCGGTGAGGGCCACTTCGAGGTCACCATCTATTTCGACGACGTTAATTTCCGTGACGATCACATCCAGATTCCCGATGGCTGCTATGACGCCGTGCTGCGCTCCGATGGCATTTGCCAAATGGATCGATGGGTACCCACCGACCAGGGCACCAAGCGCCTGCCTGACGCGATCCTGAACTATGGCCAGCCGCTCTATCCGGGCGATACCGGGCACTTGACATGGAAAGCCAACGCCGAGGGTTACTTCTGCGATCCGCTGGCCAAACAGCGGTTCGTGGTCGGTGACCAGTCATATTCCTACGAGGACATTAAGAACCTGCCAGATGGGTGCGCCAAGCAGAAGGCCAATCCGCAGTGCGTCGAGAAGAGCCGGGATTGCGTGCCGGGTTGGAAGGACTTTGGCACGGGTGCCTGCTACATGGAGGAGATCGTCTACGACTGCGACGAGGGTCAGACCATCTCGGAGATCGTGGCCAATACCTCCAACACCTGCGGGGAGTTGCCCTGCATCGGCACCGACTGCGCGGCGGGGGCCCCGGAGAAGAACGGCGACTTTGCGACGACAGCCGGGCTGTTGCAGGCGATGTCCTTCATTTCCGCCGATGGCACCTGCGATGTAGACGACCCGACCAAATGCAAAGTATTCCCGGGCAAGCAGCAGTATTGCGGCTGGGCGGTGGGGCTGGTGGGCAGCATGACCGATACCAACTGCTGCGAAGAGCCCGAAGGCGGGATCAACATGATGTCGGCGGCCATGGCGGCATTCTCGATCATGCGCTCCCAGAACTGGCAGGAGATTGCTACAGGCGCGTCTGACTTCACCGGTTCATCGAGCTTCACTGCCATCTATGACGGGGTAGCGTCGGTCGGGAACACGGTGGCCGGTGCAGCTGAGGCCGCCTGGAACTCGTTGACCACCGCCTCCAACACGATCATGAGTTCGCTCGGACAGGAAGTGGCTACGGAGGCGGCCAAGGCAGCTGGTGGGGAAATAGCGAAGAAGGGGTTGATTGATGGCCTCATGTACCAGGTCAAACAGAAAGTCATGGGCACCATCTACAACACCTTGGGCGAGAACCTGGTGGGGGATTTGATCCAGGAAAAGGCGGGAGAGTATGTCCTCACAGGAGTGGCAGAATCGATCGCATCCTGCGTCTCCGTGGTGATGATTGCCTATACCGTCTACAAGGTGACCATGATGCTCGCGCAAATGCTGGTCTCCTGCAAACAAGAGGAGCTGGAAACGGCATCCAAGATTCACGAAAAGGCCTGTTTCAAGATTGGCGGCACCTACTGCATCAAGGAGATCAACGTCGGGATCAAGAAGGTGTGCGTGAAGCGGGCCCAGGATTATTGCTGCTACAGCTCCATGCTGCCTCGGGTGGTGATGCAGCAGGCCGTTGTCCAGCTGGGACTCTCAGACTGTAGCGGGATCACCGTCGCGCAGCTGCAACAGCTGGACTGGTCGCGTATCGATCTCACCGAATGGATTGCCGAAGCCACTCTGGGCGGGGCGCTGCCAGACGGGCAGGACGATCTCACCCTGGAGGCGCTGACCGGCAATGGCCATGTGCTGGCCGGTGGGGCGGACCGGGACAACACCCTCGAACGGCTGAACAACCGCTACGAAGGGGGCAAGTTGATACAGGCCTCCCAGGACACCCAGGACAATATCCAACTGGAGACAGTGGACTGCTCCTATTTGCCGAGACCGGCTATTTGTAAACTACAATAAAATGCCCTTGACTATCCCAAACAGACAGAGCAAGATGATTATGAAGGCAGTTCATCAGGCCAAAGGGAACACCATGAAAAAAATAATGAAAGCCACCACGACCACCCTCGCATTACTCGTCGCCGCTACCTTGGGCGGCTGTTCATCCACCCCGAAGGATGCGGGCAAGCCCTTTGTGCAAAACCCCAAGGAGAGCGTTGCACTGAACGTGGCGGCCTATGCGGGCTACCCGTACATCTTGCGCGATAACGGCTACTCCAACGGGCTGGATGCCCTGGCTACCTCGGGCGGTAATGCGGTGCTGTTGGCCAGTGATCTGGCTGGCAGTCTTGGCTCGTTAGGCGGAGCGTCCCTTGGCTTGGGTTTGGGTTTGTTCACCAGCATGGCCGCAGAATACCCGTTGCCGATGTCAGAGGTGATGACGGCGAAGCTCAACCCCGGTGAGGATTACCGCTCTGCGGCCACCGTGCTGCGTGTGCTGAAAGCCAACTACGAGATGCGTGAGGTCAGGGAAAAGACGGATGGCGATACGCTCAAACAGTTCCTCGGTAAGGACTCACTGAACGACTATGTGTGCGAGCCGACCACGTACAAAAAATTCGATTTTGAGTGCTTTGACCCCGCGTACAAAAAGTACAGCCACTTTGTCGGTGTGAGCCGACCCGCAAACGGGACAGAGTTCGGAGAGGTGATGCCGCTCACCCCGGGCAGCTACGGGGTGTATTTCATGACCTCTGACAGAGGGGCAGTGTTGATTCCGAAGGCGGACGCGCCAGATCCCTATTTCACCTATACAAAGGGTGTTTACGTCATTGGCGACACTGTGTTGCCGAAAATCGCGCCCCGTGAGGACGGCAAGCGACTGGTGTTCCTGCACGGCAAGGCGACGCTGATCTAATGCGTGGCAAGGCGTTTGAAAGGACATTGGCCAGCGGCGGGTTGTCGCTGGCAATGAAGGACGGGGAGGGTGCTAGCTAGACCTCCCCAAATAAGTTGGCCTCATCATCTGGTGGAATAGATATGAGGCCGTGACCACAGATGAGGAAGCATCTATGAGCGTATGTAAATTACCATCCCAGCACGCCGCCCGGCAAGCGGCGCGGAAAGCTGTTCACTTGTATCGTGCGGGTATGCACACATTGGCATCGCGCATCTGGACAGAGTCAATCCGAGCTTTCGGCTAGATATTGAACCAAGGCGGTATAAAACCGCCTTTGTTATATCCAAACGCCAGATTTTGTCTTAACCCCCGTCACAAATCCCGTAAAAACATTGGCCATTTGCAATCTATGGTTGGAACACTCTGATTTTCAATCAAAGTCGCCAGCTTCGGCGTTCTCGATCAAGGTTGGAATGTGAGGTCCGTACTCAACCGTTTCAGACACACTCTTGGTTGGAATTGCTGTCACTGAAGGGGCTGTCAGACGTACTCCGCTTCCCACTTTACGGGCGTGTTTTGCATACAGCGTTTTGGCCCGAATGATGTCGTAGCTGTACCCACGCCCCAACCGATTGGAGACCTTGATCAGTCCGTTCAGGCATTCTGTGTAGGCATTTGTTATTCGATTGGGCGAATCCCAATAAGCGAAGATGTCGTCATAGTGGTTATGCACAGTCTTGGCAAGACCATGAAACTTCTCCATTTCCTTCTCAGGCAAACTGTTTTCCCATGCCTCAAAGGCGAGCATTGCAGCCTTTTTGTCCGGTTCGTCGTAAATCTTAAAAAAAGATTCCTTGAAGTCATAGGCCTGAGCCAAGCCGGGAATGGTCTGTCGAACAATCAGCAGCGCTTTCTGCTCTGCGGGGCTAAGGTTGTCTGGCCGCTTCAGTACAAGCCAACGGATCGACTTTTTTACTTGGATGCGTTCATCCTTGGTCAGCGTGGATTGATACTTCTTTCTCTCTTCCTCCAAGGCTTCGGATGCCATTTTCACGACATGAAACTTGTCGATGACCAGCTTTGCATTCGGCAAATATTGGCTGAATGAGCGTTTGAAGGGACGCCACATGTCCGTACAAACCCATTCAACCCGATCCTTGTTCGGCAAGTTTTCGAAGAACGGTTTCAGATGGTCTTGAGTACGAAACTCCAATATTTGAAAGACGTTATTAGTGGCAAGGTTTGTGATGACGCAGCGGTAGGCACCAGCCAAGCTAACCTCGTCAATGCCCATGATGACTGGCGTCTCATAGCGAACGGTGCTTTCCAGCTCTTCAATCAAGTCATGAGCTATGTTCTTGATCGTGTTTACCGCTAGGCCCGTCTGTTCCGCAAGGGCGTGGAAGGTCATGCCAAGGCAGCGCTGGCGAATGGCATCGACCAGACGTTTTGTAGCACGGCGCTTTTCGTCCAGAAATGGCAGTTCCGGCGTGACGGTTTTGCCACATGTGTCGCAGCGGTAACGCGGGCGGCTGATTTCCAATCGAACGGGCTGCATCTGCATTGGCGTGTCAGCAAACACGTTTGCGCGTCGCCCATGCCGATGCAGCGGTTTTGCGCAGTCAGGGCATTGCGGCAAGTCTCCCTCAACGACCTCTGCAATGACAGTGATGCCTTTACTGCCTATGCGCAGGTCGACTGGCTTTACGCCAGGCAAGTTGAGCAGATCAAACATTTAGATCACCCAGGTCAATGTTCTTCTGGTCGCGGATCAGCTCATAAATCACATCAGTTAATCCAGCCATCGCCTGACGATCCGACTTTAGAACCAACGTGGCAAGCTTTTGATGCGAGGTCAGCGCCCGCACAACGCCCTGCTGGACAGCGCCCGGCAGATTGCCTTTCAGCGCCTGATCTCGCGTGTTGTTTTCGATTTGGGCCATCACGACATCATTCTCACGGGCAATCGCAACGATGTGATTAACGAAAGTGGCCTGATCGCGCAACGGTGTGGCATCGCCAAACAGATGATTGAGTTTGTCGATAAGCTCGCGCAGGAAGTGCGGGTTGTCGCCCTTGCCGCCGCCACCGCCAGCGCCGATCGGTTTTAGAACCAGCGGATCGTCACCCTCAGAGGGGTCGTCCTCTTTGCCCTTGATGTCGAAGCCCGTGAGCACCAACCCTTTCAAGTCGACGTTCTCCGGCGTTTCGCCACTCAAGCGTTTTTGCAGCAGCTTGGCGAAGGCCGCGAAGTTCTCCAGCTCCGGGTCACCAAAGTCGATCAACTGGGCCACGTAGGCGTAGGTACGGCAGAAGCGCCCTAAACCGGACTTGAAAGCCATCAGCGTCTTGATCTGGTCGGCATGTTCTTGCCGGTGGTGATCGGCAGACTTCATGCCCGCCTCGTCGCCTTGGGTGTGCGCCTTATCGAAGGTGGCTTCCCAAGTCGCAATCGCTTCACGCAGCATCTTCAAACGCTGATTGAACAATCGCGTCGGTTTCTCGGTCGCAGCATACAGAGCCTTGTGCTGCGGCTCCTGCGCATGGGTGATGTCACGAATGGTCTTGAAACGAGCCTCTTTGAAGCTCTCCAGGTCGCTTGCCTCGTACAACCCTTGGGCGTCGAGTTGTTCCTTGATCTCGTAAACTACATTGAGGTCTTGAACATCATCAATCTGCGCCCCGTCGTCATACATGGCAAAGGCACGGCGGACGTTGGCTGGATCATTCACGAAGTCGATGATAAAGACCTCATCCTTGCCAGGTGCCATTCGGTTGAGGCGGGAGAAGGTCTGGACGATTTCCACATCGTTGGCGATCTTCTTGTCGACGTACATTGCCACCAATTTTGGTTGGTCGAAACCTGTCTGGAACTTGTCGGCTACCAGCATTACCCGGTATTCCGGGCGATCAAAGGCAAAGCGCAAGTCTTGGCCATTCACCTCGGGATTCATGCTGTCCTCGGTGAACTCCTCGCTCTCATCCACCAAGAAAGTGTCACCAACCAGACGGTCGTCGGCGGCGTGTATCACTTGCTTGCCCGTCATCTTTCCGGAGAAGGCAATCAATGAGCGAATGCCAGAATATTCCGAGTGTTTGGCAATGTAGGCGTCAAAGCTCTTCTTGTAGCGGATCGCCGCAGCCCGTGAACTGGTGACAACCATCGCCTTGCCCTTGCCATCGAGCCGGTGCGCCACGTTCTTGCTGAAGTGCTCGATGATGAATTGCACCTTCTGGGTGACATTGGTCGGGTGCAGCGACATCCATTGTGCCAAGGCCCGTTTAGCTGCCTTGCCGCTCACCCGTTTGCTATCCTCGATCTGCTTGGCGAGGTTGAACGCCGTCTTGTAGGGCACGTAGCCCAGCAGCACATCCAGAATGAAGCCTTCCTCAATGGCTTGCCGCATCGGGTAGCGGTGGAATGCGCGGGGAAGATTACTTTTCGAGGCTGGTTGTGTCGGGTCGGTCGGTCGGCCAAAGAGCATCATCGTGGAATGCTTCGGCGTGCCGGTGAAGGCGAAATAGCTGATGTTGTCCGGACGTGCCCGCGATTTTTGAAGCTGCTCAAGCAGCTCTTCCACCGTCAGCGTGCTCATCTTGCCGTTGCCGCTCATGGCCAGCGCCGTCTGTAGCTTGGCGGCGGTCGAGCCGGTTTGTGAGTTATGTGCTTCGTCGATGATGACCGCGAAATTTTTACCCTTCAGCGTCTTGTCCGTCACGATGGCTTCCATCGCAAAGGGGAAGGTCTGAATGGTCACGACGATAATGGGCGTGCCCGCCAGCAAGGCATCCGCCAACTGCTGGCTCTTCGACTTCGAGGACTTCTGGCGATCAATCGCAGCGATCACGCCGAACTGATGGTCGAGCTGCTTCACCGCATCCTGAAGCTGCCCATCCAGCACATTGCGATCCGTCACGATGATGACGCTGTTGAAGATCGATTCACCATTGTCACGACGCAATTTCACCAGATCGTGCGCCGTCCATGAAATCGTGCTGGTCTTGCCGGAGCCCGCGCTGTGATCAGCCAGATACGACAAGCCGGGGCCGTTTTTCTTGGCATCGGCGATCATCTCATTGACCGCCGACCATTGGTGGAAGCGCGGGAAGATCAGCGTTTCCTTCTTCGACCAGTTGCCTTTCAGGTCAACCACATCCTTCTTTTCGACATAGACGAAGCTGTGGAAGATGCGCAGCCACGCATCCGGCTGACAGACCTGCTCCCAGAAGTAAGCAACAGGATATTCCTGTGTGCCATCGGGCTTTCTCTCACCCTCGGGGTTGCCTGC
>RRZT011304452.1_pt1 | contig 15150 bp, 15 predicted proteins | sample 2165551 | NCBI WGS metagenome assembly RRZT01 (sample SAMN10456910, study PRJNA506462) | wastewater metagenome | biome: wastewater; feature: sludge; material: wastewater sludge; isolation source: wastewater sludge with Escherichia coli K12::gfp cells carrying plasmid... | place: USA: Moscow, Idaho... | reverse complement strand
GAATTTTCCTCGGTGCCGGGCGTCCGCGAGGACGTGACCGACATCGTCCTGAACCTCAAGGGCGTCACGCTCAAGATGGACGTGGACGCGCCCAAGCGCCTGACGCTCTCGGCCAAGGGCCCGGGCGAGGTCAAGGCCGGCGACATCCAGGAAACCGCCGGCATCACCATCCTAAACCGCGATCACGTCATCTGCCACCTCGATGACGGCGCCGAGCTGCACATGGAACTGACCGTTGCTAATGGCAAGGGTTACGTCGCCGCCGACAAGAACCGTCCCGAAGATGCGCCCATCGGCCTGATCCCGATCGACGCCATCTTCTCGCCGGTCAAGCGCGTCAGCTATGAAGTCACCCCCACCCGCGAGGGGCAGGTGCTGGACTATGACAAGCTGACGATGAAGGTCGAAACCGACGGGTCGCTGACCCCGGAAGACGCCGTGGCCTATGCCGCGCGCATCATCCAGGACCAGCTTTCGGTCTTCGTCAACTTCGAAGAGCCGGAAACCGCGACGCGTTCCGAGGCCGAGGACGGTCTGGAATTCGACCCGCGCCTGCTCAAGAAAGTCGACGAGCTGGAACTGTCGGTGCGTTCGGCCAACTGCCTCAAGAACGACAATATCGTCTATATCGGCGACCTGATCCAGAAAACCGAAGCCGAGATGCTGCGCACCCCGAACTTCGGCCGCAAGTCGCTGAACGAGATCAAGGAAGTGCTTTCGGGCATGGGCCTGCACCTCGGCATGGACGTGGTCGACTGGCCGCCGGAAAACATCGAAGATCTGGCCAAGCGTTTCGACGACCAGTTCTGATCTTTCGCGGCGGGGCCTCGGTCCCGCCGCAATTCTGGGCATTCCGCCCCAAGGAGAGCGGCCCGCACGCATGGGCTGCCGGACAAAGCAAAAGACGTAAAAGGAGACAATCATGCGTCACGCACGTGGCTATCGCCGCCTCAACCGTACCCACGAACACCGCAAGGCGCTGTTCGCCAACATGGCCGGCTCGCTGATCGAGCACGAACAGATCAAGACCACGCTTCCGAAAGCCAAGGAACTGCGTCCGATCGTTGAAAAGCTGATCACGCTGGCCAAGCGCGGCGATCTGCATGCCCGCCGCCAGGCTGCCGCGCAGCTCAAGCAGGACATGCATGTCGCCAAGCTGTTTGACGTGCTGGGCGCCCGCTACAAGGACCGTCAGGGTGGCTATGTCCGCATCATGAAAGCGGGCTTCCGCTATGGTGACATGGCGCCGATGGCGATCATCGAATTCGTCGAGCGCGACACCGCCGCCAAAGGCGCCGCCGACCGCGCCCGCGTCGAAGCCGAGGGTGAGACGGAAGAATCCTGAGAAACTTTACCGTTTCTTAGGGTTAGCCGTCGTATAAACCCGCAACCAAGACCTGGTTGCGGGTTTTTTGCAACAGCGCGAAGCCCGGGAATTTCTTGGGGGAAGCGTCGCGAAACGGCCTGTTTCCATTCGGGGTTGTAAAAAACGCCGGGAAATGCGCACAATCCGCACGCGTGCCGAAACGTAATGGGAGGATGAGTGTTGAAAACGACTTAAGGGGCCGTCACATAGCTTACGCTACGGAAGCCGGAAAAGCACATGCGGATGTACACTATCGCTTGAAACAACCGCAATCTGTGCCATTTTCCAGATAACATATAGAAAACGCAATCTGTCCAAATCGTCATGTCGTCTCGCGCGGAAATCAATGCTGCACTTGCCAAGCTGAAAAAGCTTTCGCCTGCGGGCTATTTCATCGGGCTGCACATTCGCTTTGCAGCGCCCTTGATGCAGTTCCAGACCTATAACAAGGAATGGGCCCAGCGCTATTCCGAGCGCGCCTATGCCTTGCGCGATCCGACCATCGCCTGGGGATTCTCCACGACCGGTGCCTGCCGCTGGAGCGTGCTGCCGATCCCGGACCCGTTCTCGATCCTGCAAGATGCCGCCGATCACGGATTGCATTACGGGCTGGCTGTTGCCTTTGGCCCGATCAAGTCGCGCACGATCGCCGATTTCGCGCATGACAAAAGAGAATTCACGGATGACGAGATCGAGGTGATCTCGGCCACGGTACGACGGCTTCACGAAGTGACGGAGCCGCCGGAGAGCCTGACAAAGGCTCAGCAAGAGGCCCTTCGGTGTATCGCAGAGGGGGATCGCCATGCGGCGGCGGCTGCCAAACTTGGTATTACGGAAAGCGCCTTCAAGGCACGTCTGATCTCGGCGCGCGAAAGGTTGATGGCGCGTACGACGGCAGAAGCGCTGCAACGGGCCAAGGATTACCGCTTGCTATAAACGGCCCGTCCACCGTTGCTGCGTACACCTGGGGGCCACCACCACCACACCCCAGGAGAAGACCATGCAGACCACCACACTTTCGTTCGCCAACATGCACAATCACGGCGAACTTTTTGCCAATGTATTCCGCGCTCGGAAACAAAGCTTTATCGATCTGAAGAAATGGCCCCTGCCGGAAGTCGACGGCATGGAGTTCGACCAATACGACACCCCGATGAGCCGCTGGGTCGCCATCCACGAAAATGGCCGCGTTCTGGCCGGTGTGCGTCTGACGCCGACGACGGCACGCTGTGGCGTCTATTCCTATATGATCCGCGACGCGCAGCTGGACCTGTTGGGCGGCACGATTCCGCAAAGCCTGCTGGACGCTTCGGCGCCGGTCGAGGAAACCACGTGGGAAGCCAGCCGGCTTTTCGTCGATCACTCGATCCCCAGCAGCCAGCGCCGCCGTGTGCAGCTGAGCCTGATCACGGAAATGAGCAACTCGGCCCGGGCCCTTGGGGCAAGTCGGCTGATCTGTCTGGTCAAGTCGACCTGGCCGCGCTGGCTGACCCCGCGTGGCGTCGAGGCACAGGCCATGGGCCCGGTCATCTGGATCGACGACGACTATTTCCAGTGCGTGTCGATCAATCTTGCACCGAAGATGCATTGATGGCGGATCGGGGTGCGGGGGGCTTTCGCGCGATTGGCGCCCGGCGTAACATGTCCGCCTGATGGCAGATCTGTTCGACACGGCGCCCCCCGCAGGCGACCCAGCGCGTGGCAAGACGCGCCCCCTTGCCGACCGCATCAGGCCGGCGCGGCTGTCCGATGTCGTCGGTCAGGCCAAGGTGCTTGGCCCCGATGGACCATTGGGGGCGATGCTCGGTTCGGGGAGCCTTTCCTCGCTTATTCTCTGGGGGCCGCCGGGTGTGGGCAAAACCACCATCGCGCGGCTGCTGGCGCATGAAACCGATCTGAGTTTCGTGCAGATATCGGCGATATTTTCGGGCGTGCCCGAATTGCGCAAGGTGTTCGACGCCGCCCGGTTGCGCCGCGATCAGGGTCGCGGCACCTTGCTGTTCGTCGACGAAATTCACCGCTTCAACAAGGCCCAGCAGGACAGCTTTCTGCCGCATATGGAGGATGGCACCATCACCCTGGTCGGTGCCACGACCGAAAACCCCAGCTTTGAGCTGAATGCGGCGCTATTGTCGCGCGCGCAGGTGATCGTGCTGGAACGGCTGAGCCTGGCCGATCTGGAACGGTTGGCGCAGCGGGCCGAGCAAGAGATGGGCAGCCCCCTGCCGCTGACCGGCGAGGCGCGCGAGCGGCTGTTGGAAATGGCCGATGGCGACGGGCGCGCGGCGCTTAATCTGATCGAGCAGGTGATGGCCTGGAGGGTCACGGGCAAGCTCGACACCGATCAGCTCTCCCAGCGCCTGATGCGGCGGGCGGCGAAATACGACAAGTCCGGCGACGAACATTACAACCTGATTTCGGCGCTGCACAAATCCGTGCGCGGCAGCGACCCGGATGCGGCGCTTTACTGGCTGTCGCGCATGCTGGAAGGGGGCGAGGATCCCCGCTATCTGGCGCGCCGCCTGACCCGCATGGCGGTCGAGGATATCGGCCTTGCCGATCCGGCGGCGCAGCGTCACTGTCTGGATGCTTGGGCGCTTTATGAACGGCTGGGCAGCCCCGAGGGCGAGCTTGCGCTGGCGCAGGCCACGATCTATCTGGCGCTCGCGCCCAAGTCGAATGCCGGCTATGTCGCCTATAAGGCGGCGCGCGATCTGGCGCGGCGCAGCGGCAGCCAGATGCCGCCCGCCCATATCCTGAACGCGCCGACCTCGTTGATGAAGGATCAGGGGTATGGCGCAGGCTATGCCTATGACCACGATGCCGAGGATGCGTTTTCGGGGCAGAACTACTTTCCCGACGGGATGAAGCGGCCGGTCTTTTACCTGCCGGTCGAACGCGGCTATGAACGCGATCTGAAAAAGCGCGTTGAATGGTTCGCCAGCCTGCGTCAGAAGCGGCGGCCAGAGGGCAAGACATGACATATAATTTTCTACAGGTCGCGCTTGGCGGAGCCATTGGCGCCTCGGCGCGCTATGGGGTCAACCTTTTGGCGGTGCGGCTGGTGCCGGGCTTGCCTTTGGGTACCTTGGCCGTCAATGTGCTGGGCTGTCTGGCGATGGGGCTTTTGACGGCGATGCTGATGCTGCGGGGTGGGCAGCATCTGGCGCCGCTGTTGCTGACCGGGGTGCTGGGCGGGTTTACCACGTTTTCGGGCTTTGCGCTGGATGCGGCCGCGCTTTGGGAACAGGGCCGGGGCGCGCTGGCCCTGGGATATGTGCTGGGTTCGGTGGTGCTGTCGCTATTGGCGGTTCTGGCCGGTCTTTCCATCGGACGGGGGGCTTTCGCATGAGCGGCGTCCAGACCATCACCATCAGCGCCGATGAGGGCGATCAGCGCATCGACCGCTGGCTGAAAAAGCGTTTTCCGCAGCTGACGCAGGGCGCGGTCGAAAAGATGTGCCGCACCGGCCAGCTGCGCGTCGATGGCGGCCGGGTCAAGGCCAATACCCGGATCGAAACCGGGCAAGAGGTGCGCGTGCCGCCGCTGCCCGATGCCGCCGCCCCGGTGCCGGCGCGGGCGAAAAAGCCGGCGGTCAAGCAATCCGATGCCGAGATGATCCAGTCCGCGGTCCTGTGGCGGGACGAACATATCATCGCGCTGAACAAGCCGCCGGGCCTGCCGTCGCAAGGCGGCAGCGGGCAGGGCGACCGCCATGTCGACGGGCTGACCGAGGCGCTGATGTTCGGCTACAAGGACCGGCCGAAGCTGGTGCATCGGCTGGACAAGGACACGTCCGGCGTTCTTTTGCTGGCGCGCACCGACCGCATCGCGCGCGCTTTGAGCGAGGCGTTTCGCCATCGGCTGACGCGCAAGATCTATTGGGCGGCGGTGGCGGGGGTTCCGCATCCGCGCATGGGCTCGATCAAATACGGGCTGGTCAAGGCCCCGGGCCGCGGCCGCATGGGCGAGGGCGAAAAGATGGTCGCCGTCCACCCGGGCGAGGTCGCGACCACCGAAGGCGCCAAGCGCGCGCATACCGATTACGCGGTGCTGGATGCGCTTGGCGGGCGGGTCAGCTGGACGGCGATGGTCCCGGTCACCGGCCGCACCCATCAGCTGCGCGCCCATATGGCCGAAACCGGGCATCCGATCATCGGCGACGGCAAATATGGCGGTTCGGGCCAGGAAAACCTGGGCGATGGCTGGGGTGCGCAGCTGGGCGGCGAAATCAGCCGCAAACTGCATCTGCATGCCCGCATGATCCGCTTTGAGCATCCGATCACCAAAAAGCTGATCACCATCACCGCCCCGCTGCCGGACCATATGGCCCGGACGTGGAAAACGCTGGGCTGGTCGGAACAGGACGTGCCCGAAGATCCCTTTACCGAGGTTTCATGAAACTTGTTGTTTTCGATGTCGACGGTACGCTGATCGACAGCCAGCAGATGATCGTCAGCTCGATGAATGCGGGCTTTGACGCCGCCGGTCTGCCGCATCTGCCGCGTGAGGCGATCCTGTCCATCGTCGGGTTGTCGCTGCCGGTTTCGGTGGCGACGCTGGTGCCGGATGCCTCGCCCGCCGAACAGGATCGGGTCGTCGACGGCTATCGTGCCGCCTATCTTGCCGCGCGCATGCACCTTGAATCGCCGCTTTATCCCGGGGCGCAGGATTGTCTGGACGCGCTTTCGGCGCGCGATGACGTGGCTTTGGCGATCGCGACCGGCAAGGCCCGGCGCGGGCTGGATGCGCTGATCGAAAATCACGGCTGGCAGCGGCTTTTCGTCAGCCGGCAGACCTCGGATTATCATCCCTCGAAGCCGCATCCCGCGATGCTTGAGGCGGCGCTTTACGAGGCGGGCGTCGATGCCGCCCATGCGTGCATGGTGGGGGATACCGAATTCGACATCGCCATGGGGGTCGCCGCCGGCACCCGCGCCTTTGGCGTCGCATGGGGGTATCACCCGCCCGAACGGCTGGTCGCGGCCGGGGCGTCGATGGTCGCGCCCGATTTCCCCACCCTGACCCGTAGCTTGCTGGAGTGGGTCGATGGCTGAATGGAAGGCGCGCCGGTTCTGGAAGGCGGCCGGTATCCGGCCACAGGGCGACGGCTGGGAGGTGGTGCTGGACGACAAGCCCCTGCGCACCCCCGGCAAACAGCCGCTGATCCTGCCAACGCGGGCGCTGGCCCGCGCGATTGCCGATGAATGGGATGCACAGTCCGATGTGATCGACCCGCATGGCATGCCGCTGACCCGGGCCGCCAATTCGGCGATCGAAAAGGTGATGCCGCAGCATGGCGGCGTGGCCGCGATGCTGGGCGACTATGGCGGCACCGATCTGCTGTCCTATCGCGCCACCGAACCCGAGGCTTTGCTGCGCGTGCAGGCCGAGGGGTGGGATCCGCTGATCGATTGGGCCGCGACCGAATTGCGCGCACCGCTGCGCATCACCCATGGCGTGATCCCCGTCGATCAGGATCCGGCGGTCCTGTCGAAACTTCAGGCAGAGGTCGCGGGGCTGGATGCCTGGTCTCTGACCGCGCTGCATGATCTTGTGACACTTCCCGGTTCGCTGGTTCTTGGGCTGGCGGTGCTGCGGGGGCGGATCGATGCCGAAACCGCATGGCGCCTGTCCCGGATCGACGAGGAATTTCAGGCCTCTAGATGGGGTCGCGACGATGAGGCGGATGCCGCCGCACAGGGCCGTCTGGCCGCCATGCGCGATGCCGAGCGTTTCCTGAGCCTGTTGCGGGATCGCGCGGACCCGATGCTTATTTCTTGACGCATCGCTGCCGATCGGCACAATACCGCTTATGGGGCCATAAACAGCCCTTGTTAAGCCGGCTGCGCGGCGACCGTCAGATCGCCGCGGACAGGCCGGAAGCAACAGTGAGGAACTCCATGAAAAAATCGGTATTCTTCGGCTCGGTCACCGTCCTTGCCCTTGCGGCATCGGGCGCCATGGCGGCCGAGGGCGACACGCTGAAAGAGGTCAAAGCCCGCGGTGTCCTGAATTGCGGTGTGAACACCGGCCTTGTCGGCTTTGCCGCGCCCGATGCGAATGGCAACTGGTCGGGTTTTGACGTCGCCTTCTGCAAGGCCGTGGCCGCGGCGGTTCTGGGCGATGCGACCAAGGTGAAATACGTGCCGACCACCGGCCAGACCCGCTTTACCGCGCTGTCGTCGGGCGAGGTGGACCTGTTGGCGCGCAACTCGACCTGGACCTTCCAGCGCGACACCGACCTGAAGCTGGATTTCATCGGCGTGAACTATTACGACGGTCAGGGCTTCATGGTGCGCAAGGATCTGGGCGTGACCTCGGCGAAAGAGCTGAACGGCGCCACGATCTGTATCCAGACCGGCACCACGACCGAGCTGAACCTGGCCGACTATTTCAAGGCCAACAACATGGAATATCAGCCGGTCAACATCGACAGCAATGCCGAGGGTGAACAGCAATACATGGCCGGCGCCTGTGACGCCTATACGACCGACGTTTCGGGTCTGGCCGCCACCCGCGCGGCCTTTGCCGACCCGGAAAACCACATCATCCTGCCCGAGATCATCTCGAAAGAGCCGCTGGGGCCGGCGGTGCGTCACGGCGACAGCAACTGGGGCGATATCGCCCGCTGGACGCTTTACGCGCTGATCGCCGCCGAGGAATACGGCGTCACCTCGGCCAATATCGACGAGCTGTCCAAATCCTCGGAAAACCCCGAGGTTCAACGCCTGCTGGGCACCATCGACGATCTTGGCAAGATGATGGGGCTGGACGCCAAATGGGCCTATAACGCCATCAAGGCCAGCGGCAACTATGGCGAGATCTTTGCCGCCACCATCGGCGAACAGACCCCGATCGGGCTGGCGCGCGGGCTGAACGCGCAATGGACCCAGGGCGGACTGATGTACGCCATGCCCTTCCGCTGATCGGCGCTTGAACGGGGCGCGCGGGGGGGGAACCCTCGCGCGTCGAAATGACAAGCTGGCTGAGGAACAGAGGCCAAAGGCCCAAGCTTCAAGCCGGTGACAGGGGGTACAACATGGTCTCTTATCCGGGGGTGGACAATCCGCCCTTCCGACTGTCGATGCTGATCTATGATCGGCGTTACCGATCGCTGACCGTGCAGGTGGTCGTCTTTATCGCGGTGATGCTTGCGGCAAGCTGGCTCATCAACAACGTGCTGATGAACCTGTCGGTCCTGGGCAAGACGCTGAGCTTCGATTTTCTGTTTCGTCGGGCGGGCTATGACATCCCCCAGCAGCTGATCCCCTATAATTCCGACGACACCCATCTGCGCGCGACGGTTGTCGGGCTGTTGAACACGCTGCTGGTGTCGGTGCTGGGCTGTGTCTCGGCGACGGTTCTGGGCGTGATCGTGGGCGTGCTGCGGCTGTCCTCGAACTGGCTGATCGCGCGGCTGATGACGATCTATGTCGAGGTGTTCCGCAATATCCCGCTTTTGCTGTGGATTCTGGTGGTGCTGGCCATCTTTACCGAGGTGCTGCCGCCGCCGAACGCCTATCGCGGGGACAATCCGGCGGCGAGCATGATCCTGTTCGATCTGGTCGCGCCGACGAACCGCTATACGGCCATCCCCTCGCTGGGCATGACCAATCCGCCCGGCACCCTGGCGCTGGGGCGCGAGGGGATCAGCTGGGCTTTCATCGCCTTTGTGGTGGTGATCGCGGCGGCATGGATCGGGCATCGCGTGCTGCGCAACTGGGCGCAGCGGATCCAGGACGCGACCGGGCGGCGGCCGACCACATGGTGGATCACGCTGGCGATGTATGCGCTGCCGGTGCTGTTTCTGACCTGGCATTTCGGCCTGCATCTGGTGCCGCCGGTGCTGCGCGGTTTCAACTTTGCCGAAGGGATCAATCTCGACAACGCGCTGGTGGTGCTGTGGCTTGCGCTGACGCTCTATACCGGCGCCTTCATCGCCGAGATCGTTCGCGCGGGCATCCTTGCCGTCAGCCGCGGCCAGTCCGAGGCGGCATTCGCGCTGGGCATGCGGCCGCGCCGCACCATGTCGCTGGTTGTGCTGCCGCAGGCGCTGCGGGTGATCATCCCCCCGCTGATCTCGCAATATCTGAACCTGACCAAGAACAGCTCGCTGGCCATCGCGGTCGGATATATGGACCTGCGCGGCACGCTGGGCGGCACCACGCTGAACCAGACCGGGCGCGAGATGGAATGCATGGTGCTGATGATGGGCATCTATCTTTTGCTCAGCCTGCTGATTTCGGGCGGGATGAACGTCTTCAACAGCCGCGTCAAACTGAAGGAGCGGTGAGATGAGCGAGACCCATTCCCGACCCACCGCCTATGTGCGCGACACCATGCTGCCGGCGCAGCCGCCGCCGGCGCGCGCCTCGGGCGCGGTGCTGTGGCTGCGCGAGAACCTGTTTTCGGGACCTCTGAACATCGCCCTTACGCTTTTGGGGCTGGGCATCCTGTGGCTGCTGGTCAGCACCTTCTGGCCATGGCTTTCGCATTCGGTCTGGAACGCGGGCAGCATGGCCGAATGCCGCAAGATCATCGCCGATGCCTATGGCCCGGATGCGCATGGCGGCTGTTTCGCGATCATCAAGCATCGCTGGAACCAGTTCGTCTTTGGGTTCTATCCGCCGGAACTGTATTGGCGGCCGGTTCTGGCCTTTGGCATGCTGTTTCTGGCGCTGGCGCCGGTGCTGTTCGGGGACAGTCCCAGGGCGCGCCGGATCGTGCTGGGGCTGGCTGTCGCGCTGACGCTGATCTGTGCCGCGCTTCTGGGGGCGGGGTCCGCGATCCTTGCGGCTATGGCCGTGGCCTTACTGGCATGGGCGCTGTTGATCGAGACGCGGCCGGGCGACGCGCTGCTCATGAGCCTGCTTTATCCCTTTGTCGGGGTCTGGCTGCTTTGGGGCGGGTCGCTTTGGGGACCGGGGATGGTGCTGGCGGGCTTTGGCATTGGCGTCGCGGTCTGGCGGCTCTGTGCGCGCTTTGGCATGTTCGCGGTCGCTGCCGGGGCGCTGGCTGCGGTGCTGTGGTGGCTTTTTGCCGCCGGGGCGGTGGCCGATCTTCTGGCCGGGGGGCTGCCCCTGCGGCTGCGGCCGGTGCCTTCGGATCAGTTCGGGGGCTTTGTGCTGTCGATCACCATCGGGGTCGCGGGCATCGCGCTTTCCCTGCCGCTGGGGATCATTCTGGCGCTGGCGCGGCGCTCGGATCTGCCGGTGATCAAGATGATGGCGGTGATGTTCATCGAATTCATCCGCGGTGTGCCGCTGATCACGCTGTTGTTCGTGGCCTCGCTTTTGCTGAACTATTTCCTGCCGCTGGGGACGAATTTCGACATCATCCTGCGGGTTATCATCATGGTGACGCTGTTTGCATCGGCCTATATGGCCGAGGTGATCCGTGGCGGTCTGGCCGCGCTGCCCAATGGCCAGTACGAGGCCGCCGATGCGCTGGGGCTGGATTACTGGAAGGCGCAGCGGCTGATCATCCTGCCGCAGGCGTTGAAGATTTCCATCCCCGGGATCATCTCGACCTTTATCGGCATGTTCAAGGATACCACGCTTGTGGTGTTCGTGGGGCTGTTCGATCCGCTCAAGGCGATGTCCGACACCATCCGCGCCAGCTTTGAATGGAAGGGCGCCTATTGGGAGCCCTATATCTTTGTCGGCGCCATCTTCTTCATCCTCTGCTTCGGCATGTCGCGTTATTCCATGTATCTGGAACGCCGGCTGAAGCGCGACCATCGCTGAGGGGCATATCATGACCGCAAACGCCATCACCAAGCCCGAACTGGGCGAAACCGCGATCGATATCGTCAAGCTGAACAAGTGGTACGGCACATTTCATGTGCTGCGCGATATCGATCTGAATGTGAGCCGGGGCGAGCGGATCGTCATCGCCGGGCCTTCGGGGTCGGGCAAGTCGACGCTGATCCGCTGTATCAACCGGCTTGAGGAGCATCAGTCGGGCAAGATCATCGTCGACGGGACCGAGCTGACCAACGACCTCAAGAATATCGACAAGATCCGGTCCGAGGTCGGGATGGTGTTCCAGCATTTCAACCTGTTTCCGCATCTGACGATTCTGGAGAACTGCACCCTGGCGCCGATCTGGGTGCGCAAGATCCCCAAGCGCGAGGCCGAGGAAACGGCCATGCATTTCCTGGAAAAGGTCAAGATCCCCGATCAGGCGCATAAATATCCCGGCCAGCTGTCCGGTGGCCAGCAGCAGCGCGTGGCGATCGCGCGCTCGCTCTGCATGCGTCCGCGCATCATGCTGTTCGACGAGCCGACCAGCGCGCTGGATCCCGAGATGATCAAGGAGGTTCTCGACACCATGATCGAGCTGGCCGAAGAGGGGATGACCATGCTTTGCGTGACCCATGAAATGGGCTTCGCGCAGGCGGTGGCGCATCGCGTCATCTTTATGGATCAGGGGCAGATCGTCGAGCAGAACACCCCGAAAGAGTTCTTCAACAACCCCCAATCCGAACGCACCAAGCTGTTCCTGTCCCAGATCCTGGGGCATTGACGCGCCTGGTCGGGCGGTCGCGGGGGACTTCGCGTCCCCCGTCCTTTGCCCTGCAAAGGACTCCCCCTGCGGGATATTTGCGCATGGAAGAGAATGAGCCCGTCGGAGCGGTTGCCGGGCGGGGGGCAGACGGGCTATCGTGCCGCCAACCGCTGCGGAGAATTTACTATGAACCAAACCATCTTTTTGCTGTTGGGGGTGCTCGGCCTTGTCGGGATCGGCGCCGCCGTTTCGAGCAATGATGACGATCATCCGCCCGAGCGCGAAGAAGAAGATCCGCGCCTGGACCCGGAAACCGTGATCAGGGATGACGATGACGATCATGTCCTGACCGGAACCACCGGCGATGACGGCATTGTCGGCGATGACGATGACGAGACTCTGAACGGGCTTGCGGGCGATGACGTGGTTGCCGGTGGCTTTGGCGAGGATACCGTGATCGCCGATCCCGGCAATGACGAGATCTATCTGGGCGGTGGCGACGATCTTTATGGTGTCCATGAAGAGGGCACCAATCAGGGCAATGACAGCATCTATGGCGGTTTTGGTGAGGATACGATCATCACCAACCTTGGCGAACATTCGATCATGGGCGGCGATGGCGACGACCGGATCGAGGATTATGGCGGATCGGTCTATGTCGAGGGCGAAGAGGGCGATGACCTGATCCTGTCGCCCGATGCCTCGGACCCGGATGCGGCCGATACGCTTCTGGGTGGCGAGGGCCGCGATACCATTCATGCCGGTGCGGGCGATGTCGTCGATGCGGGGTCGGGCGCGGATTCGATCGTGCTGCGCAGCGATTCCGGCGGTGCCGCCGATATCACCCTTGGCGGAGCCGACAGCATCACCATCACCCTGGCCGAGGATTATGACGGCGATGAGGATTATGAGTTGGTTCAGGACGGCGAGGATGTGCGTCTTGTGCTGAACGGCGAGGATATCGCCATTCTGCGCGACACGCTGGTGGCCGATGTCACTTCGGTGTCGGTGATCCGGGAAAGCGTCGCGGGCTGATCGGTCCGGTCATGTCATGAGAAAGGCGCGCCGTTTGTCCGGCGCGCCTTTTTCCTGTCTGGCAGCGGGATCAGAGGGCGCGCTTGCGCGATTCCTCGAGATAGATTTCGCGCAGGCGGGCGGCGACGGGGCCGGGCGTGCCCTTGCCCAGCCGGGCGCCGTCGATTTCCACCACCGGCAGCACGAAGGCCGAGGCCGAGGTCAGGAATGCCTCGTCCGCCTCCTGTGCCTCGGCGATGGTGAAGGGGCGTTCCTCGATCTGCATCTGTGCCTCGGCGGCATAGCGCAGCAGCGAGGCGCGGGTGATGCCGTGCAGGATGTCGGTCGACAGCTGGCGGGTGATGATCTTGCCGTCCTTGACGATATAGGTGTTGTTCGAGGTGCCTTCGGTCACGAAGCCGTCCTCGGTCAGCCAGGCGTCATCGACGCCGCGCGCCTTGGCCTCCATCTTGGCCATCGAGGGATAGAGCAGCTGCACGGTCTTGATGTCGCGCCGGCCCCAGCGCAGATCGGGGACCGAGACCACGCGCAGGCCGGTCTTTGCCTGCGGGTTGTCGGCAAGGCCGGGCTTGTTCTGGGTGAATAGCACCACCGTTTGCGGCGTGTCCTTGGGCGGATAGGCAAAGTCGCGATCGCCCGGATTGCCGCGCGTGACTTGCAGATAGATCAGCCCTTCGCGGATGTCGTTCAGCGCCACCAGCTTGTGGTGGATGTCGAGCCATTCCTGCCGGCTGAGCGGGTTTTCCATCCCCAGCTCGTTCAGCGAGCGGGTCAGCCGGGCCAGATGCCCCTCGAATTCAAGGATCTTGCCGTCGAGAACGCTTGTGACCTCATAGACGCCGTCGCCCATCACGAAACCGCGGTCAAAGATCGAGACGCGGGCCTCGGTTTCCGGCAGGTAGTCGCCATTGAGGTAGACGGTGCGGGTCATCTGATTTCTCTCCTATCGCGAAAACCGATGGGGCGCCGCGATGCGGGACATCGCTGGGCGGCCGGTCCGCTTGGTCCTGCGTCAGAAGCGTCCGCCCGTCAAGATCGCCCCGCGCGCGTTCCGTCGGGTCCCGCACCGCAACGGCGCATTTTGCGGCTGTTGACAGCGCGACCACGGGTCAGGCAAAAGTGATGCAATGTCGTGCAGGCGTGAGCGCAGGCACGCAGACAGAGATACCTGGGCGGCTATGCGGGGAGGCTGGCCGCCAATCAGGGGAGGAGCAACAGGCCTTGCGCATGTCGTAAGGCCTGTTGTTTTTCTGAACCGGGTATTACGAAATTCGTGTGACGGAATGGTGAAAATCCCGTGATTTAGGCAGTTTTGCCTATGATGCCGTCATCATGGGCACGCGCCCGTGCTCAGCCCTGGCGCGGCTGTCTGCGCAGGGGACGGGCCAGCGGGTCCGGGGTCCGGTTGCCTTGTCCCCAATCGGGAATCGGTGATTCGGGCATGGCCGGCATCGCGGCGGCAACGGATTGATTCGGCCGCAGAGTCGTCTCCTTGCGGGGCGTGTTGCTGTCGATTTTGCGGGTCATCTTGCGGCTCATGAAAAAAACGTCGGCAGGCAAATAGAGGTCCGGGCCGGGTCGCGCAAGGCCGCTGACCTATTCGTGAGGCGACCATTCCGCCGGAATCTGCGGTGACGCGGCGACAAGACGCCGGGTATAGGGGGTCTGGGGGTTATCCATCACCTCATCGGTGGGGCCGGCCTCGACGATGCGGCCCTTTTCCATGATGAGCACGCGATCGGTGATCCGGCGCACCACGGACAGATCGTGGCTGATGAACAGATAGGCCAGGCCGTGGCTGGTCCGCAGCCCGGCCAGAAGGTCCAGAACCTGTGCGCGGACCCTGACATCAAGGGCGCTGACGGCTTCGTCGAGGACGATCAGGCTGGGCTTGATGATCAGCGCGCGGGCGATGGCGATGCGCTGGCGCTGGCCGCCGCTGAATTCGTGGATATAGCGGCGCATCGCATCGCCGGTGATGCCGACCTCATAGAGCGCTTCGGCCACCTGTTCGCGCCAGTCGCGGGGCCGTCCGGTCAGGTGAAAGGGTTCGGCCACCAGCTGTTCGACCCGCCAGCGCGGATCGAAACTGCCAAAGGGGTCCTGAAAGACGACCTGCATCCGGGCGCGCAATTCGGGGGGCATGGCGCGGCCGGCATGGATTTCGCGCCCGTCCAGAAGGATGCGGCCGCCTTGCAGCGGATCAAGGCCAAGAATGGCGCGGGTCAGCGTCGATT
>RRZT011967587.1_pt1 | contig 15163 bp, 11 predicted proteins | sample 2165551 | NCBI WGS metagenome assembly RRZT01 (sample SAMN10456910, study PRJNA506462) | wastewater metagenome | biome: wastewater; feature: sludge; material: wastewater sludge; isolation source: wastewater sludge with Escherichia coli K12::gfp cells carrying plasmid... | place: USA: Moscow, Idaho... | reverse complement strand
TTTTGTTTTTCCCTCAAGTTCATCTGCTCTTTTATTCAATTCTTCTGATAATTTTTTTCCTGCATTTAAAATAGCTTTTGCTTTTATTCTTAACATCTCTATTTCTATTCTTTTATTATTTTTTTGAGACACTTCTTCATCTGCTTCCATCAAAATTGATAATGCATCTTCAAATGTAATTAGTTGTTCTTCTCTTTGATGAACTCTATATGCTTTTATACTACCTCTATATCGTTCATCAAAAAGATTTTTAAAATTATTTGCAATTCTTGAAATTATTTTTTTTAAAAACAAATCCATATTCATTGCACAATTAACAAATTTTGATTTTCCACTTAATACTCTTTTTAACTGTCTTTTTGTATCTTCTAAAGCATTAACAAACAAATCATCGAAAAGATTTTGTGTAACAATAAAATCATAATCTGCATCTGTTCGTAAAATCTTTGCAACATCATCTCTCATAAATACAACTACTAAACTTTCATCACTAATAATATCTTCGATTATCTCTATATTATTTGTAAATTTTTTAGCAACTAAATTTTTCCAATCCAAATCATTATTTAAATACAATATTTTATCTTGCATGTGTCACTCCTTTTTATTGTTGAAGTAATTCAAAATTCCATAGTTTTAATCACAGAAAGATTTTTTGATGTTATACTTTTACGAAGAGAATTAAAATGAAAAATCCATTACTAAACTCATTAAAAAAATACATAATATCAAGTTCTTTTAATGAAGATGAAATTACAAAACAAATACTATTGTTTGACTTTGAAACAGTCTATGAACCAAAATTAAATTCTTTTAATAGTGATGATTTATCATCATTTATAAAAATATATAGTGATGGTATATATTTTCATAATGATGAAATTCAGAAGTTATTTTCACAACTAATCTTTTTTGAAAGAAAAGTCCTAAATATTAATTTAGATTTAAAAAGTATAGATTCAGTATTTGCATCAAAATCATTGGGAAAAGATTATGACACAATGTATCTATTTGGCAAAAATGTGTATGTAGATAGAAATGACCGATGGTCTTTTGATGAATGTATTAAACATATTACCGAAGATGAACCTTTTGATATATATTACTACTTATGGAATGATAGATATGCTTGGGTTAATGCTAATGGTTCTCATCATTTAGCTGTTGCAAATTTTCTTGCTACAAATGAACATATTGTTCATAATTTAGTATGCAATGTTACTATAAAAAAAATCAATAATGAGATTGCAATTAAAATACTGAAAGATTTTGAAATGTTCATCATTCATAATGAAATAAAATATACATTGAAAAAGATCCTGGGGAAAGATAATATTTTAATGTACGATCTAAACTCTCAAAATACTCTAATCTTATTTGATAAAAATAATCAAATCTTTGATAAGCTTATTAGACTTTTAAAAATAATCGATAATCAATATATACTCAATCTAAATGATTACTTAATCAATAGATTAACTAATCAAACAAAATATGAGCAAAATAAATCGCACCATTTCTAACTATTCTTATTTAGAGAGCTTGAATATTATATTGTTCAAATAACAACAGCTGTACCTGTGTAATAAAGTGTCGATTTGTGCCATTCAGAACCACCTTCTGCTAAAGAAACAGAGCATAATTTAGCACCAATAATTCCATTTGCTCCAATCTTTCTTGCTGCTTTGAAAATGTCCAGTTTTGCCTGTGCTTCACAAAGAACGAATTCTTCTGGTTTATTTGTTGAATATTCTGAAAATCCATTTACTACTGTAAGTATTGATTTTATTTCAATTTTTGGATTGTTCTCAATTGACACAAAAAGAATATTGTATCTATTCAATTGTTCATTTAACTCTGCCATCCGTTCATTTATTGATTTTCCAAAAAATCCCATTATTATTTCTCCTTTTTTGTATATTCAAATTTCTAAATTCAAAGAGTAACTAAAATTAACTTACTAATATACTTGTTCTATTTATTCCTTGAATTCTTACGGTTTTTAACCATATTTTACAAGAAATCCTGCAAAAAAAAGATTTATTTATTTGGAGCGATTTATCGCTAATATTTAACATTTTGTTAAGCTATTTCCTTATATACATTTATCAGAATAAAAATACAAAGGGACTCATCATGCACGATGCAACAAAACACTTTAAAAATACATTGTCATCATTGGAGAAAATGTTGGAATTTAGATATTTTCTAATACTTTTAAGTTTTACTCTGTCTTTGGACATTTTTAGTTTAGTTGTTTATCAAAAAAATATACTAGTAATATTTAGCAATTTAAATTATGAAAATATAGACATTGTATATTTGGTTATATTTTTTATCATTTATAGTTTTTTTATGACACTTTTTTCACCAGTGTCAAGAAGCTTATTTCAAATAATAGTAACTGGGTTGAATTTCTATAAAAAACAAAAATTAGCCTATGATCATCAAGAATTATGGATAGTTAAAAAAAAGGCTTTAATAAATAAAGATACATTTTTACTTTCTTTAGTTAATGCGAAAGAAGTTGAAAATAAGGAAAATGAATTTCAGTTAAATATTGCATTTTCAATAGGGTTACTAATGTTAGCAGATTATTTTATCAGTCAAAGTAGCATTTTTCATTTTATAAGAGGTTTGATAGTTGAGTATAACGGAATTAAATTGTACTTACTTACATATGCAGGCATTATATTTATTGGTGCAATTTGTGTATTATTTTACCTTAGTATTTTACCTAATCAACTAGAGCAAATATATCTACCTAGAAAAAATAAAAAAGTGACTTCAGGAACTTCGATAGCTTAGGGAAGTCCATCTTATAATGCTTCTACAATTGAAAATAATGATTGATAGCTTCGATAAGTCGCTTTGTTTACTAAGTTTTTAATTGTATTTTATGATAAAATAAACAGTATTTATCTAATCAATATAGTTTGGTTTTATAGTACATTCGTCGTAAGTTTTTACTTACATTCAGTAGATGCAAAAAAAGATAAATAAACTAATTATTTTTTTAGCATGGCGCATTAGATAGATGCCTTTTTAGTGTTTGGCACTCTATAAAAAAGAGGTCTTTTCTATATCTTGATAACCATGTATTGATTATGCTATCAACAGGTTTACCGCTATTACAATATAAATACAATGTTGTCATATTAGCTGTTTTGCTTTTGTCTAACGTTTTATTTAGAATATCAGTTGTGTTACTTGCTTTTTTAGCAGAAGTAATTATCAGTTTCATAATAGTATCAGATAGAATTCTTTCTTTTACATCTTGATTCATACCATGAATAACTTCATTAATTATAAGACTAATATTAATATGTTCAATACCATTATTAGTAAACTTGTACTTCGTATCCAAGTCAATTCCTTGTTCTCTACAGCAATTATCTAAAAATGCCATAACAATACTTTTCTCTTCAACTAAAATGTATTTGTTTGAGCATTCAATTATCTTATCGCAAGTAGAACCTACACTATCTAAGGAATCTCCATCAATTACATTAAATTGACTCAAATCATTATCACAGCACTTTTCTTGAATGTTAGCTACAGGTATTGCCACATTATATCCTCAAAAGCACCCATCAGTTCATCCTGTAACAAATTCCAATTTTGATCATTTAAAACAGTATTAGAAACAATCTCTTCTTTTTCACATAAAAGATTAAAAGAAACTCTGTCTAAAAACTTTTCTCTTTGTGCTTTTGCATTAAGATAATCTGCCATAAAAGGACTATGAGTTGAGAATACTATCTTAACACCAGCATTCATAAGTTCTATAAATAAGTCCACCATCTTCAACTGCCAAGTAGGATGTAAATGTACCTCAGGTTCTTCCCAAAATAGTGTTGAACCTTTTTTAAGAGCTTTGTTCGTAACAAGATATTGAAGGAGTCCTATGCTTTTTATACCTGATGAAGCATTAACAATATTATAATTTTTACCACTACTTGACTCAAATGAAAATCCGTGAGCACCCTTAGCAATATTTCCATTAATGATCTTAGATGTTGATATTCTAAATTCATTTATAAATTTACTTGTATCATCACTAGTAAAAGAAAAATCATTTTTATTTAATTCCTGCAATAATGAGTCAATATGATATGGAGCTTTAAATCTTTCAGCTGGTAAAAAGTTTTGAAATTCTAAAATTAACGGTGTTTCAACAAATATAGCTCCCTTAATACCATTGTTAAAAATTAAATTATCAACTATAAGATTACTTTTAACATAACTTATAGTTGTTTTATCTTCAGTAACAACAAAGTTATCACTAATTTGTTCAATACTTCCAAAAATAGATTCTAAAACATTTCTAAATATAAAATTGAATTTTTCAATTTCAGAATCCACTAAAGATCTTTTCTGTTTTTCAGCAAGACCAGTAAGAACATTTTTAAACATATTGAATAATTGTGGCTCCAATTTATCGTTCTTCTTGTTCTTTGATTTAAAGTTTATATTAAGTAATTCTAAAGCTTTAATATAATCATTTGTATTAATGCATTGATTTATTTCATCATTATTATTTACACCATAATGTGACAACTGACTTTTGACTAATTGAAGTACTGGCTGGACTAATTCATCATTATCCATAAAAGCATAATGCAATCCATATGTGTTAGTTACTATTGTACTAAGTGCTTCAATATATGCATAATAGAATTTCATAATATAACTTTTTCCACTACCAGGCTTTCCAGCTAAAACTGTTATATCATTTAAATTTAAATGAGTATCTTCAATCTTTGCAAAGTTCTTTAATTTTAATTCCGTCATGTTTTACTTCTTATTATATAAATTATTATCATTGTTTTTCCAAAATTAATGTTACAAATATCAAAAAATTTCTGTAACCCTAATTTCTTGCATTATACTATTGTTATACATAATAATTCTTAAAGTTTAAAATTTACAAATAATATTGTGTCAGATTTGTGTCAAATAACAATCAAAAACATAGTATTGCTGTCTCAATTTTATCTATAATGCCGTATTGTAGGAGTTTACAAAGTTCGGCTTACGTTGTGCCTTTTTTCTACTATCAAATGTAAAAGACTTTATTATAAAATTATGTTGATTGCAACACAAAAGAATATCAACTATCAGAGATAAAAAACTGATACATCTGAGTATAATCTTTTAGATATACCTCAACACCTAAAGTTTTTGTCGGATTATTAAGAGACTCAAAAGCATTACCACTTATGATAATCTGGGTAGTTTCATCAGTATCATACTTTTTTATCTCCTTAATTGTTTCACTCATACTTTCAAGATTTGTGCTTAGCGATGCAACAAGAATCATAAAATCGCAATGAAATTCATTATAAATAGAAACAAGCTCCTTTTTTGGAGTATTTGCCCCTAAATTAATCACTTTGTACCCCATCTTCTCTAAAATAGCAATAGCAATCTTCCCACCTAAAAAATGATATTCATCTTTTGCACCTGCTATTATAATTGTTTTGTTTTGTTGCTTTTGTGTAGGAAATTGTTCCAAAAGAGCAAAGGCAGTTTTTTCAATAATACTACTACTAAGATGCTCTTTAGCCACACTTAAACTATTTATCTCCCATTGATAACCAACATATTTTGTAATATTGGATATATGAGTTGAAAAAAAATCACAAAATGCAGATATCGTAAGACAATGTTGCTTTGAGAGGGTCAAAAAAGAATCAAAATCACCACAAATAGCATATTGATACAATTCTTCTTCGAAAACATTATCTAATAATAATCTCTCTTCTAAACTTTGTTTTATAAATTGATGATGATTATTTATGAGCCAATCATAAATTTTATTAACTGTGATAAAACAAACAGGATCTAAAAACTTTTTGCTAATCATTTTCCAAATTTCATACTCACAAATAATATATTCTAAATCTATTTGACGATAAAAATAAACCCTATATCGCCACTCAATATATTGTTTTAGTAGATTCATCTCATTAAAATAAAAAAAGTTTTTTATCATCTCTTGATGAAATTTTAAATCTTGATATACAAATGGAAGTTTTAAATTTAATACATTTTTAGTAATAACCTCATTTTTTGAATCAATAATCGCTTGATTTACTTCAAGTAAAATTTCATGCTCATATTGAATATATGATTTGTAACATACAATAGGTATTATAAATTTAGTTTTCATTGTACTCTTTTACATATTCTAAAAAATCACTATATCCGAGTGGTTTTGAGTAATAGTATCCTTGAAGAAAATCACATCGTAACAACTCTAAAATTCTTTTCACTTCAAGATTTTCAACCCCTTCTGCTTGCACTTCTAATTTAAAAAAGTTACAAAGGTTGATAATTGATTTAACAATAGCTTCATCTTTTTCATTTGTGTTTAAATTGAGCACAAAAGATTTATCAATTTTAAGTTTATTGATAGGGAAAAGCTTGAGATAATTTAAAGAAGAATACCCCGTTCCAAAATCATCAATAGCGAGTTTAAATCCAGCACTTTTGAGTTGTTCAAGTTTCTTTATTGCTAAATCATGATTTTTCATAATATAGGTTTCTGTTATCTCCAACTCAATATTTAATGGATTGATATGATATTCTTCAAGAAGAGCTATCAAATTTTCCACATAATCTTCATTGAAAAATTCTTTTGATGAAACATTGATTGCAAAAACAAACTCATCATTTTGAAGAGTATGGAGGATATTTGGAACAACTTGAAATACTTTTTTCATAAGATTTTTATCTAAAATCCCTATTGTTCCATTACTTTCTGCTATTTTAATAAAACTGTCAGGAGAGATAAACCCTTTACTTTTATGAAACCATCTAGCAAGAACTTCACAACTTGTAATTTTTTTTGTAGCCATATCATACACAGGTTGGAAATAGGGTTCTATATCATCATCTAAAAGTGCTTTTTTTAAATCTGTTTGAAGTGAGATTTTTTCCAAAAGTTTTTCTGTCATTTTGGTATGATAGATCATAGCACCATCTCTACCATTTTTCTTCACTTCATACATGGCACTATCAGCATTTTTGATAAGAGCAATTTTATCCTCTCCATCTTTTGGATAGATAGCAATTCCAACAGATAAAGAGACATTACAATTATGATTTTCTATAATAATAGGCTCTTTTAAAGCCTCTACCAAACTATTTGCTACTTTTAAAACATCTTCATCACTTTTGGTATTATCTAAGATGATATTAAATTCATCTCCACCAATTCTTGCAATAATATCCTCTTTTCTGAGTTTTTTTTGAAAGATACTAGCTACTGTTTTAAGAAGCATATCCCCAATATTGTGTCCATACGTATCATTTACCTCTTTAAAATGGTCTAAATCTACAAACAATAATGCAAACATTTTATTATTTCGTTTAGCACTATTAATCGTATGATTTAAAATATTTTCAAATTGATTTTTATTTAAAAGTCCAGTAAGTGCATCGTGATTTGCATAAAATTTTATTTTTTGGTCAGCTTCTTTGATAGAAGAGATATCTGTAAAAAGTGCTAAATAATTCACATCTCCTGTGACTGGATCTTTTGAAGAAGTTATAGAGAGCCATTCAGGATACACTTCTGAATTTTTTCTACGATTCCAAATCTCCCCTTGCCATTTTCCGTGATATTTGAGCATATCCCACATATGTTCATAAAAATCTTTAGTATGCAATCCAGAGTTTAAAATACTAATAGGTTTTCCTAAAGCCTCTTCAAATGTGTATCCAGTGATTTTTGAAAAAGCTTCATTAATCGAGACAACAATCCCTTTTTTATCAACAATTGCCAATCCCTCACTTGTATTTTCAAAAAATAAAGCTTCCCTTTGAAGATTAATCGTTGTTGTTTTTTCATGTGTTATATCGACACAAATATGGGCAATATAACTTTTATCGGAAATAAAATAAAAGTAAGAACGATACCATTTGTCTCCTTGCTTACTTTGACTCTCCAAAGAGTCATTTCGTTGTAAAGTATTCAAAATATCATCAAAAGAGAGGCTACAATTTGTCATATCTCTAAAATAGAGTTCATTCTTTGTATCATTGATTTTATTTGCCAAAAGATATTTGATATTTGCATAAACTAAACACCCCTTCAAATCATAAACTGCCATCCTAAATGGAGAATCTTGAACAGTTTTTGCTAAAATATCTCTTCTTGATTTGATATAGTTTTCTTTTTGGATATCAACTATAAAACTATTAAACATCCTTTTAAGATGAATTGTATCGATAGGCTTTGCAAGAGTAAAAAAATATTTATACTGATGATATTTTGTATTTTTCATATCATAAGAACTGATAAAAATAATTTTTTTATCACTATTTATGTCGATATTTTCTAGCTTATTTATATCATTTTTTGAACCAATATCAAACAACAATATATCACTATTTGAAAAATTTTCATTACTCAAATCATCAAAAAGCAACTCTCCAATAACCATAATTTCAAGCGATTGCAAAAGTTCTTTATAAAGTTCTATTGTAGATAATTTTGAAGCAATTATTGTAATTTGTATCGGTTGAAAATTATTTTTCATACTATATCTTTATACTAATCGTATTTTGAATAAGTTCAAATGAAATCAGCTCAAAACTCTTATTCATTTGGTCAAGATATGGAATAATAATTGGAGAAAATGCTGTTTCAAAACTTTCCAACGTAAGTGTTATTAGAATTCGTTCCCCAACCATTTCATTTGAAATTATAAGTTTGTAACCATCTTTAAAACACTCTTTTTGTATAAATATTGCTAAATCAATAATCGAATAAAAGAGTTCTTTACTGGTAATAGTATTAACCCTTTTATCAAATTGTTCATGAAGTTTGTTTTCTACTCTAATATTATTTTCTACAAAGATAGTTTGAAATAAACTAAAATTATATAATAACTCTTCTATAATACTTTTTCTTTCAAAATAGATTTTTTTAGTGTAAAAATCAATAGTGCTTTCTAAACTTTTAGCACTTTGAGTGATTACATTTTGAAGTTTTTCTAAAGTATTTGGATTTTCTTTATTTTCTAAAATCAAAACTAATTCATTGATATCATTTTTAAAATTTGCAACAATATCATAAATAATCAATTCTAAAAACTTATCTCTATTTGAGTTTATAGCATACCGCTTATCCTCTAAAGTTTTTTTATAAAAATCAATATCATCTTTTTGTGCTTGTTGACTTGTAAGATTTTCTATACAAAATACTGCCCCTTCAAACATACCAAGTGGGTCAAAAATAGGTGCTCCACTTACAGAAAGATAGAGTTTTTTCTCTTTGATTTCTACTGTATGCAAAATATTGTAAACAGGCTCATAGGTTTTTTTGATAAGAGAAAAAGGCAACTCCTCTTTTGGCATAGCATTTCCTTCAAAAGAGGCTATTCTCAAAGTAGTTGAATCATAATGAAGTTTGAGAGATTCATCTTTTGTAATCCCAAAAAGTGTTAAAGCAAAGCTATTTGCAAATTTAATTTTCCCCTCTTTATCTACCATAGTGATAGCAATAGGTGCTGTATCAATAATCGCTTCTGTTAAATCTTTTTGAGCTCTAAGGTCTTTTGTTTTTTCATTAAACTTCTCCATCAAAGCTTCAAGTTGAGTTGTTCTTTTGTCCTTATCGTCGTATAAAACTCTCAGTTCACTATATGCTGTTTGTAACTCCTCGTTTGTACTTTGTAGCTCTTCATTTGTAGTTTCAAGTTCTTCATTACTACTTTGTAACTCTTCGTTACTACTTTGAAGTTCTTCATTTAAACTTTGCATCTCCTCATAAGAGGTTTCAAGCTCCTCAATTACATTTTGTAGATGGGTTTTTGTACTTTCAAGTTCTAAATTTAAACTTGCAATTAATTCATTGTCATCAGTTACTAAAAGTCTATTGGCTTTTGCATTTTGTGTATCTTCTGTTTGAAAGAAGAGCACATTGAGCCAATCATCACTTTTTTCATCTTGAATAGGAACAACCATCACTCGTACAAATTTTATAATATCATCATATATATTAATAGCCCTATAATCAGTAAGAGCATATTTTTTTGTTTTATTTGCTTCATTAATAGCACTTCTTAAATCCAAAGATAACTCATCTGATACAAGTTTAAAAATATTATTTGTCACTCTCCCTTGAGGATGATTTATAAAAGGGATTTTCCCTTTTGTATAGAGAAGGTCATTTGAGCTATTAATCACAACACATTGATTTAAAACTGTTGAACTTAGGGCTTGAATAATTTTTTCCTCTAAAAGTTCTGTATCATCTTTATATTTTTTTATTTTTGGTTCATCATAACCTTTGAGTGTTGTAGAGTAATTAAAAAGTTTTGGTGGTTCTTTTATCCCTGTAAATTGAGCTTTGTAGATTTTTCCATTTTTATCAATAATACTAAATAAATCAATAAAATTTCCAATACTTTCAGATTTTCCCAAAATTAAAATACCATTTTCTTTAAGAGCATAATGTACAACAGGGAAAAATTTATTTTGTAAATTTTGATTAAAATAGATAAGCATATTTCGACATGAAATCAAATCAAGTCTTAAAAATGGCGAATCACTCACAATATTGTGTCTTGAAAAGATGACAAGCTCCCTAATACTTTTTCTCACCTCATATTGATTTTTTTGAATAGAAAAATATTTTTGAATAATCCTTTTATCAACACCATCCAAAGATGTTTCAGAGTAAACACCCATTCTTGCAATTTTAAGTGACTCATCATCTATATCTGTTGCAAAAATTTTAATTTTGTATTTGCTTATCTTATCACCCAAAACTTCATAGAGTAAGATAGCTATAGAGTATGCTTCTTCACCAGTAGAACATCCTATACTCCAAAATCGTATCTCTTCCCCTTGCTCTTTTTTTTCAACAATCGCTTCAATATAAGTTTGAAGTGATTCAAATGCCTCTTTATCTCTAAAAAATGCCGTGACACCTATTAAAATATCGTGATAAAGATTCGAAATCTCCTCTTTTGAAAGTAAAATATGGTCAAGGTAATCTTTAAGATTTTGCATCTTTAGAGCTGCCATTCGTCTCTCAATTCTTCTTATAATAGTTGTCTTTTTATACTGAGAAAAATCAACCCCATATTCTTCAAAAAGAAGCTTATAGATTTGTTGTAAAATCCTTTCACTTATAGAAGATTCTATATCCAAATCAAGTGTTTTTGAAATTCGCTCAATCTCACTTGCTAGATTTTCAATCGATACAACCAAATCAACTTTCCCTGTATTTATAGCACTTAAAGGCATTCCATCATATTTTGAACTATCAGGAGATTGAGCTATAGTGATACCACCCTCTGCTTTAATGGCTCGTATCCCATAAGCACCATCACTACCTGTTCCACTTAAAATTATCCCAATCGCTTTTTGTTTAAATTCAGAAGCGAGTGAACTAAAAAAATAGTTCACAGATGGTTTTGGTCCAAATGCTTGTTCTATATTTTTGAGATAAATTTTTCCATCTTTTACAAAAATATCTGTATTTTCAGGGGTCATATAGACTGTTTTTGGCTTTATTTTAAGTCCGTTGGAAGCTTCAATTACAGGAAGATTTGTGACACGATTTAAAAGCTCCACCATCATACTTTTATGAGTTGGACTTAAATGTTGAGCGATGATATACGAACAATTGTCTATATCTTGTAAATTTGATAATAAAACCTGTAAAGCTTCTAAACCACCAGCACTCGAACCAATCCCAACAACAATCAAATCTTTCGACATCTATTCTCCCTTATAGACTGGTACTTTCATCGTAAAAAGTACACTATTTTCCTCTTTTATATTTTTTACTTCAATAGAGCCACCTAAATGCTCTTTGACTATCTTTTCAACGATATAAAGTCCGATTCCGCTCCCACCCATATCTTTTTTTGTTGTGAAGTTTGATTGAAAAATAAACTCCAGAACTTCCTCAGGAATCAAACCGCCATTATTTTTTATTTCAAAAATTATATCCTCTTTATCATGATAAATATGAAGGGATATTTTTCGCATCATTTCCTCTGGAAGCCTCGATAACTCATCTTTTGCATTATTAATAATATTCATCAATACTTGACAAACATCATGGCTAAAAGACAAAATAGTATAATCACCATCATCTAAATAGCTTACTTCCATTATAATCTCGTTTTTTTTCAAAGCTGCTTGGGTAAATTTTATAGCTCTAGTAACACAATCTTTTACATTGAATAATTGCTTCACTTTATCCGGGTTAAAATATTCTTTGAAATCATCTATAGTCTCAGACATATACTGAACTTGCTCTTCTATTTGTTTGCTGTATTCTAAGAATTTTTCTTTATCAAGTTGTCCTAAGTCAAAATAAAATTCCATACTAGAATTGACGATAGAGATAACAGAGAGTGGTTGTTTCCACTGATGGGTAATCATACTCACCATCTCTCCCATTGCTGCATTTTTTGCTTGAGCTAAAAGGAGTGCTTCTTGTTTTTTTTCTAAACTAACATCTACAATTGAGAGAAAATATTTATCATCCTTTTTTGTGATATCAACTCGTCCATATAGCTCACATTTTGACAAAAAACTCATCACAGAAGTTCCGTAGTTTTCATCTTTGAGTTGATTTTGAAGTTTGATAAACAACATAAGGTCACAAGAGGATACAAGAAGTGAAAAAGGTTTATTTTTAAAAAAATAAAGATTTTGATCAGCAAAGAATTTTTGTGCAAAACTATTGTATCGCAAGATATGAAACTTGTTATCTAACTCTAAATATGCAACTGGGGCTAGATTGAAAAGTGTTTCAAACTCTGTTCTTGACTCGATAATTTCCTCTTCTTTATCTAAAAGTTCTTGGTTTTGAGCTAATAGTTCTGCTTGGTAGATATCTGTTGTTTGGATAAGTTCAATAACATTGAGTTTTTCAAATTTCTCTTTTGTAGAAAGTTTCGTATCTTGTAAGATTGAAAGAATCTCATCTCGTTTGGTTGCATATTGACTTTTAGTTGACATACAATCCCCTTTTTTTAATTTTGGACAATTATATATATTGTAATCAAATTAAATTTCATTTAGTCTGCAAAAAATGGTCATTTTATAATCACTTGCAATCTTCAAAATAGACCAACTTATCTAAAATAAAAAATAGTAAGTATAATAACAATCTAAAAATAATAACTTATAAATTACCTTCTATAAATTTTTATTTAATCTTAACTTAATGATTCCTTACTTTACTCTCTAAAATAAATTTTAGAAACACAAATGAGTAAAAATGCAACTCACAAGATTCCTAATCTTTGTAATATAGCAATGATTAGAAATTATATGTAATATTTACTATTCAATTTTTCATTAAGAAATCAATTTTATAATGACACAAAAATAGGAGGAATTTATATGACACGAATATTATTATTTTTATTGACCAATGTCGCTATTATGGTGGTTATGAGTTTTTTTATCAGTGTTTTTGGTGCTGATAAATATTTAAGTAGCAACGGGATTGATTATGGAACACTTTTAGTATTTTCAGCCATTATTGGATTTTCAGGTTCTATTATCTCCCTTTTGATGTCAAAACAGATGGCAAAACTTTCTGTTGGGGCTAGAGTTATCGAAAATCCAACCAATAGTGAAGAGGCTTGGCTTATCGATACTGTGGAGCGACTTTCAAGAAAAGCTGGGATAAAAATGCCTGAAGTTGCTATATTTGAAGATTATTCTCCAAATGCTTTTGCTACTGGTGCTTTTAGAGATGATGCTTTGGTAGCGGTGAGTCGTGGACTTATCAATCATATGAATGAGCATGAAATAGAAGCAGTTCTTGGGCATGAGATTGGGCATATTGCAAATGGAGATATGGTAACCTTAACCCTACTTCAAGGGGTAGTTAATACTTTTGTTGTATTTTTTGCAAGGATTATTGGATATTTTGTCGATAGAGTTCTATTAAAAAATCGAAGTGATGAAGTTGGGATTGGATATACGATTGCTAGCATCGTTGCTGAGATAGTTTTAGGAATATTAGCATCTATGATAGTGTTTGCTTTTTCAAGATACCGAGAGTATAGAGCTGATGAAGCAGGTGCAAGATTATCAAGCAGATACAATATGATAGCAGCACTTGAAGCACTCAAAAGAGTCAAAGAGGAACCACATCTTCCAGATGGAGTCAAAGCATTTGGAATCAATGGAAAATCTTTAATAGAACTTTTTAGTACTCATCCTACTTTAGAGAGTAGAATTGAAAATCTTAAAAGAAAAAGTGTATAATCGTTTATGAATTTAAAAAAATCTATTAAATAAGGTGATTTTATGACAAAGTTTATTCCTCATACCCAAGAAGAATTAGAAGAGTTTGGAATAAAAGAGAACCAAACTTATAAAATAGAATATTTCAACAAAGATTATTTTAATGGTGAAGCTACCTTAGAGATTGCAACTGCAACTGCGATTATTAATAACGGGAAAATCACATTTTTAGTCCCTGACCCTTATGGGATGGATAGATTTATAGATAATGTTAGAATAATCAAAAACTAAAATTGGACAATTTTTTGCAGATACAACTTCATCATAAACAAACTATTTTTTTTCTTATTTTTTGTGCCTTTTTCTTTTATGGTTGTACAGCAACACAACAGCCATACAAAAACTTTAAAAGTATCTCCCAAGGAAATCTTAAAAAAGCTGACTGGAATGAGTTACAAGAGTTTCCCTCTGACAATTTAGATGAGGCTTTGAGTGTTTTTAAAAAAGGGTGTCAAAGTTCTAAAAATAATTTAAAAAATATGTGTGCCCTAGCCCAAGATACGAATGATTCTAAAAGTTTTTTTATCTCCAATTTTGAACCTTACAAGCTTTATGATAATTCAAACAATGATAAAGGGCTTATTACAGGCTATTATGAACCACTTTTATATGGAAGCCGTACACAAACTGAAACATATAAATACCCAATCTATAAAATTCCAAAAGATTTAGTAACTATCAATTTAGAACAATTTTCCTCTGAACTTCCAAAAAAAAGATTGATGGGAAAAATCGTAAACAATAAGTTTATCCCTTATGATACAAGGGAAGAGGTAAACAAAAGAGAGGATTTAGAAGCAATTTGTTATGTTGATAATAAAGTTGATTTGTTTTTTTTACATATTCAAGGAAGTGGTCGTGTACA
>RRZT010388610.1_pt1 | contig 15163 bp, 11 predicted proteins | sample 2165551 | NCBI WGS metagenome assembly RRZT01 (sample SAMN10456910, study PRJNA506462) | wastewater metagenome | biome: wastewater; feature: sludge; material: wastewater sludge; isolation source: wastewater sludge with Escherichia coli K12::gfp cells carrying plasmid... | place: USA: Moscow, Idaho... | reverse complement strand
TGATCGCGGCGGTCGCCAAGGAGCTGAACCTCGACGAGGCGAAGGTCACCGCCGCCGTCGACGAGGCCCGCGCCGCGCGCACGGCGGAGCGGGAGGCGTCGCAGAAGGAGAAGCTGGACGCCGCCGTCACCGACGGCAAGCTCACCCAGGCAGAGGCCGACGCCGTCCAGAAGGCGCTCGACGCGGGCATCGTCGAACTGCGCGGAAGAGGGCGCTGACTAGGGTCCATTGGTTTCGACACGCCGGCTCGCTGGCGCTCGCGCGGCGGCTCAACCAGCGGTCAACTATCCCTGTAGGCCTGGTACCTGTGCTCCCAGTTCAGGTACCAGGCCAGGGTCTTGTCCACCTGTTCCTGAATCCATCTGCCGTCGGTCTGGGCCGCGAGGTCGTTCAGCTCGTGCGGGTCCTCGACGAGGTTGTAGACCTCGTCGCGCCGGTCGCCGAAGTGATGGATGACCTTCATGTCGCCCTCCATCGTCGCCGCACAGCGCCCTCGGGCGTAGCAGGTGGCGAGCGCGGGCGGCTGCGGCTCGCCGCTCAGCAGCGACGGGTAGTACTCGTCGACGCTGACCAGGTCGAAGCCCGCGGCGTCGACCATCGTCGGCAGCACGGCCAGCTGGCTCACCGGCCCGTTGATCAGCCTGCCGGCGCGGGACGGATCGATCACGAGGTACGGGATGCGGAGCCCCTCCTCGTAGATGGTGTTGTCGTGCTGGTAGACCCGATGTTCGCCGAAGCCCTCGCCGTGGTCGCCGGTGATCACGAAGACGGTGTCGTCGTAGAGTCCGAGCTCCTTGAACATGTCGAGGACCTTGCCGACGAACCGGTCCTGGTAGTGGATGGCGTTCAGGTAGCGGTTCAGCAGCGGGTCGTCGACGAAGTCGATGGGCTCGTAACCCTTCAACACGTAGTCGTGATGACCGGTGACCGTGAGCATGCCGAGCAGGAACGGCTGGTCGCGATGCTGCTTCAGCCAGGTGCGCTGCGGCGGCAGCATGATGTCGTCCTCGTAGCCGAAGTAGTTGGCCTTGTGATAGCCGAGCGTGTTCATAGTGTCGACGGCCATGAAGTCGTCGAAGCCGAGGTTCGCGGCGGTCCCCCGGCGGCGCTCGAAGCGCTCGGTCGCGGTCTGGAAGAAGCCCGTGGCGTAGCCCTGCTCCGCGAAGAGCTCCGGGAGGCAGCGGGCGGGGAGGCTGCCGGAATCCGCCTCGGAGTTCAGCATGTCGAGCGGCGGCGCGATGCCGCAATAGACCGCCGTCAGCGCCTTCGACGTGTGCGGCAGCACGCTGTAGCCGCGCTCCGGCATGATGCTGCTGTCGGCCAGCGCGTCGAGCACCGGGGTGACCGGCTGACCCGTGTCGGGCAGCGTCGAGGTGGCCCGGTGCGACTCCAGGGTGATGACGACGACGTTCTTCTGCCGCTCTCCCTCCCGCGGGACGATGCGGGTCTCCTCGGGCTGGGGGTTGACGTCGTCGGCCAGCGACTCGGGATAGGCCAGCGCCTCGCGCACCTCTCCCATGGCGATCTGGACCGGGGACGCGAGCGCGAACGCCGCCGACACCGTCGGGGCGCTCCACACGCTCGTCGCGAGCAGCGCGACGGCGCCGACAACGGCGAGGCGGCGGGTCCACCGTCCCGGCCTCCGCAGCAGCCGCTCGACGGCCCAACCCACCAGGAGGGGCATGACGAACACGCCGATCGCCACGCCGATCAGCAGCGCGGTCGACTCCGCGGTCGCCTGGGTGGCCAAGACCTCCGCGTACTCGCCGAACTGCTCGAACACCGTCACGAAGTAGTCCCAGGTGACGGGGCCGCCGGTGCGCATCATGTACTCGTGGTTGACCACGATCACCAGGTTCACCACGAGGGTGGCCACGTGCGCCAGGTAGAACAAGACGACCCTGAGCGCGCCGCGCGCCAGCTGGCAGGCCACCAGCCACAACAGCAGCCACGCCAGTCCGAACGCGAGGTCCGACGAGGTCTTCGCCGCGACGTCGAACAGGCTCGACCCGGGGTAGAACGCCCGAATCCGGACCAGCTTCAACCACACCCCGAGAATCGTCACGGGGACGAGCAGCACCAGGAGCCGCCCCCACATGTGTCGGGGACGGCTCGCGGTCGGCTGCGCGCGATCAGTCATCGCCCGCCATCGTATGCGACGGGTCCGACAGTCAGCGCTCGGCAGCCACGTCCGGCTGGATGTCGATCCGCCAACCGGTGAGGCGGGCGGCGAGGCGCGCGTTCTGGCCCTCGCGGCCGATGGCCAGCGAGAGCTGGTAGTCGGGGACGACGGCGCGGCAGGCGCGGGCGACCGGGTCGACGACGGTGACCGAGAGCACCTTCGCCGGCGACAGTGCCGCGGCGACGAACTTCGCGGGGTCCTCGGAGTAGTCGACGATGTCGATCTTCTCCTCCCCCAGTTCGTTGGTCACGGCGCGCACGCGCTGGCCCATCGGGCCGATGAAGGCGCCCTTGGCCGACACCGTCGGCTCGTGCGACACGACCGCGATCTTCGTGCGGTGGCCCGCCTCGCGCGCCACCTCCATGATCTCGACGACGCCCTTCTCGATCTCCGGCACCTCCAGCGCGAACAGCTTGCGCACCAGGTTGGGGTGCGTGCGCGAGACGATGACCTGCGGGCCGCGCAGCTCGCGGCGCACGGTCACGACGTAGACGCGCATGCGGCGGCCGTGCGAGTAGTCCTCGCCAGGCACCTGCTCGGCCAGCGGCATGACCGCCTCGAGCGAGCCGAGGTCGACCCGCACGGCGCGCGACTCGCGGTCCTGCTGCACGGTGCCGACGAGGATGTCGCCCTCGGCGCCGGAGAAGTGGCCGAACTTCTGGTCGTCCTCCGCCTCGCGGATGCGCTGGAAGATCACCTGGCGGGCCGTCGCGGCGGCGATGCGGCCGAAGTCCTCGGGGGTGTCGTCGAAGTACCCGATGACCTCGTCGTCGTCGTCGAACTCGGGCGCGAGCACCGAGACCTTCCCCGACTTGCGGTCCACCTCCACCTTGACGCCGCGCAGCGCGTGCGGCGTCTTGTGGTACGCGTTCAGCAGCGCGTCCTCCAGCGTCTTCAGGAGGTAGTCCATCGGGATGTCGCGGTCGCGCTCGATGGCCTTCAGTGCAGCAAGATCGACGTCCATGCTCAGTTGTCCTCTCCCTCTTCGTCGGCCGCGCGGTTGAGCTCGACCTGGACGACAGCCTTCGTGATATCCGCCAGCGGGACGCGGCGCTCGGCACCGTCCGCCTCGACGGTGACCGCGTCGTCCTCGACGCCGCGGATGCGCGCAACGGCCTCCTCGCCGTCCAGCCACAGCTTCACGAGCCGGCCGCGGTTGCGGCGGAAGTGCTTGGCCTCGGTGAGCGGCTTGCTCACCCCGCGCGAGCTGACCTCGAGCGTGTACGGCGCGTTGCCGACGGCGGGGCTGGCGTCGAGCGCCTCCGAGATCGCCGACGAGACCGCCGCGATGTCGTCCAGCAGCGGCCCGCGGCCCTCGGGGCCGTCGCCGTCGATGGTCACGCGGAGGACGGAGCGCTTGCCGATGGGGGTGACGTCGAGCCTGTCGAGCTCGAGCCCGTGCTCGGCGAGGATCGGCTCGATGACGGCGGCGAGCTGTGATTCCTGCATAAGTCTTGCTCCGTATCCGGTTGTGCGCCTGATTGTGAGAACGTGAGCGCCCAGCATACCCACCGCGCAGAGGGGTGGCGGCACCCTCGCCGCGGGCCCGCCGTGCGGCGGCGGTCCGGTAGGCGCCGCCCGTTAGGCTGTCTCCCATGCTCATCTCCCGACGCGCAGCGCTGGCGGCGGCCGGAGCCCTCGCGGTGGCGGGTTGCGCCAGCAGCCCGGTCGTGAACGGCGACCCCGCGACCGCGCCCTCGCCGCCCGCGATGCCGGACCCTCCGGTGCCGACGCAGGCGCCGGAGGCGGCATCGGCCCAGGCCGCGCTGGCCGCTCTCGAGGCCGAACTACGCCGGGCCGCCGGCCTGGATGCGTGGGAGAAGAGGGACTGGGCGCGCGACGCCGCCGACCAGTGCGCCGCGCACCTGGCGCTGCTCTCGCTGCCCGACCCGCTGTCGGCGGGCGAGCAGGAGCCGTTCGAGACGCCCGCGCCCGTCGTCGGCACCGCGACCGACGCCGAAGCCGTCGGCACGGAGCTGAAGGCGCGGGCGAAGGCGGCCGCCGAGGCCCTCGAGTCGGCCGCCACCGCGTCGAACACCCCCGATCTCCGGCTCACCTGGGCCTCGGCGGCGACCGCCGCATCCGCTCTCGCCGGGAAGCGGATCCCTCCCGTGCCCGGCGAGGCGACCCCCGGGAGGTTCTCGGCCCCGACGCGGGAGGCGGCGCTCGGCGTCGCCATCTCGCACGCCTGGGCGCTGGTCTACGGCCTGGGCGTCGGGCTCGGCCGACTGGGGTCGAAGGACCCGCTGTACGAGTGGGGCCTTTCGCGGCTGAACACCGCCAGGGAGCTGCGCAACGAGTTGCGGGCCGCGCTCGGGGCCGACACGCCCACCCAACCCGCGGCGTTCGAGCTGCCGACGGCGATGGACTCCGCGAAGACGATCACGGCCGGGTGGGCCGCACTCGAGCGCAACCTCCTCGAGGGCTACGCCACGGCGGTCGCCGGCGACGACGCCCCGCGCTGGCGCGCGCTGATGCGCGCCCAGGCCAAGCCCATGGCCGAGCTCGGCGCACCCCTGCCGTTCTGGCCCGGGTGGGTGGCCTGACCGCTAGTCTCTCGCCCATGAGCGTGGCGAAGAGCAGGGCCCCCTGGCAGGTGGCGTCGGCGGTGCTGCTGACCGCCGTCGTGGTGTGGACACTCGCGCCCACCTATCCAACTCACTGGGAGGGCTCCGACGGATACGGCGGCACGAACTACCACAGCTGGATCGACCCGCTGCTATTCGGGTATGCCCACTTCCACGCCATCCCCACAGTCGTCTGCGCCGCGATCGCCGCTGGTGGCGCCTGGTACGGACTCGCCGTCAGGCGCACCCGCCGAGCCCCGGCGTGGTGGGCTCTTGCGGGCGCGATCATCCTCGTCGGCTGGGAGCTCGTGTTGTCATCCTTCGAGTGGCAGCAGGCGGTCGCCCTCGTCGGGCTCCTCGGCGGCGCGGGCGCGGCCCTTCTTGCGGCCCGCGGCGCGCTCCCGCCCCTTCTCAAGTAGGTCGTAGAGCACCGGGACCAGCAGCAGCGTCAGCAGGGTCGAGCTGACGAGGCCGCCGATCACCACGATGGCCAGCGGCTTCGAGATGAACACGCCGCCGCCGGTGAGTCCGAGGCCCATCGGGATGAGCGCGAAGATCGTCGCCAGGGCCGTCATCACGATGGGGCGCAACCGCAGCCGCGCGCGCTGCTCGATGGCCTCGCGGACGCCGGCGCCGGCCGAGCGCAACTGGTTGATGAGGTCGATCAGGACGATGGCGTTGGTGACCACGACGCCGATCAGCATCAGCAGGCCGATCATGCTCGGCACGCCGATCGGCGTTCCCGTGAGCAGCGAGAGCCCGAGCGCGCCCGTGGCGGCGAACGGGATCGAGATCAGCAGGATCAGCGGCTGGAGCAGCGAGCCGAACGTCGCCACCATGATCAGGTAGACCACGAGCACGGCGACGACCATCGCGAGGCCCAGCTGGCCGAACGCCTCCTGCTGCCTCTCGGTGACGCCGCCGACGCGCACGGTGACGCCGTCGGGCAGGTCCAGCGCGTCGAGGCCGGCCTTAACCTCCGCCGTCGTCGTGCTGAGGTCGCCGCCCTCGACGCCGGCGGTCAGGGTCGCGGCGCGGACGCCGTTGACCCGGGTGATGGTTCCCGGCGAGCTGACGATGTCGACGTCGGCCACCTTGCTGAGCCGGATCGGCTTCGGGTTCAGCTCCTGGGCGGCCTTGGCGTCGTCGGCGAGCGCCTCCTGGTCGGCCTGGGAGGCAAGAGACGAGTCGCGCTGTTCCAGCACCGCGTCGATCTGATCGCCCAGCGCGTCGGCCTGGCCGTCCGCGGCGGCCACGCCCTGGGTCAGCTGGATGACCTGCTGGGTCATGGCGTCGATCTGCTTGGTCAGCTGGAACACCGAGACCGTCAGCGGCGGGTCGACCGGGGCGGCGGGTGGGACCGTGGCGTCGCCGGGGACGGCGGGCGTCGTCGGGGCAGGCGCCGTCTGCAGCGCCTGGAGCTGCTTCTGGAGCGCGGCGAGCTGGGTCTTCGCCTCCTTCAGCTGGTCGGCGGCCTTCGCGGACGCCTTCTTCGCCGTGGAGCGGGCGTCGCGGAGCGAGGCGACCTGCTCGTCGAAGGCATCGTCGGCCTTGGCCTTCGCGTCGGCCGTCATCTCCTCCTGGCGCTCCGTGACCTTCTCGGCGGCCTTCTTGCGCGCGTTCATGACCATGGTCTGGGTCACGGGCAGCTCGAGGTCGCGGAGCTCCTCGACGCTGCCGACGGGATCCTGCGAGCGCAGGTAGACGTCGAGGGTGGTGTCATCGTGCGTGAGGCTGCCGATCCGCTCGCCCCGGACCGCGCGCGCCACGACCTGGCCGATCTGGGCCTGCGTCATGCCCCGCTTCGCCGCGGCCTCCTTGTCGACGGTCACGGCGAGCATGTCGCTCTCGGTGGCGAGGTCGCTCGAGGGCGCGGAGAGCGAGTCGATGCCCTCCATCATCTGGAGCACCGTCGCGGCGCCCGCGGCAAGGGCCTCGGAGTCGCCGCTCTCGACGTAGAGCACCATCTGGCTCGACTGGTCGCTCATGCCGACGGCGACCTCGATGGTCCCCGCGTCGTCCAGCTCGGCCAGCTCGGCGCGCAGGGCGTCGGCGACCGATGTCCCGTCGCTGCCCGCCTTGAGGCTGACGGTGAACGTGGCCTCGTTGGCCGCGGTCTGACTGCCCATGAAGATCGACGACGAGCCGCCGATGGACGTCGAGTAGCTCTCCACCTCCGGCACGTCGGCCAGCACGGCCTCGACCCTCTCCGCGGCGGCGTCGGTGTCGGCCAGCGGCGTGCCGAGGGGCAGCTCCTGGGTGACCTGCACGCTGTCCATGCCCGCCGATCCGATGAAGTCGGTCTTGAGGTGCGGCGTCAGGGCGAGCGTGCCGCCGAAGATGGCCAGCGCGATCAGAAGGGTGAGGATGCGGTGCCGCAGCGACCACCCGAGCACGGGGTGATAGGCCTTGTGGAGCCAGGTGTTGGTCTCCTTGGCCTCCAGCGCCGCGTGGTCGACGCCGTCGGTCCTCGGCTTCATGAACCAGGACGCCAGCACCGGCACCACCGTCAGGGAGACCAGCAGCGAGGCCAGCAGCGCGATGGTGACCGTGAGCGCGAAGGGGCGGAACATCTGCCCCGCCTGGCCGCCGACGAGCCCGATCGGCAGGAACACCGCGACCGTGGTGAGCGTCGAGCTGGTGATCGCGCCGGCGACCTCCTTGACGGCGCCCACGATGGAGCCGCGCCCCTTCTCCCCCATCGACTGGTGTCGCTTGATGTTCTCGATGACGACGATGGAGTCGTCGACGACGCGGCCGATCGCCACGGTGAGCGCGCCGAGCGTCAGGATGTTCAGCGTGTACCCGCCGGCCCACAGGCCGAGCAGCGCCATCAGCAGCGCGAGCGGGATCGAGACGGCGGTGATCAGGGTGGGGCGGATCGAGCCGAGGAACACCATGATGACGAGCACCGCCATCGCGAGGCCGATGCCGCCTTCGACGGAGAGGTCGTGGATCGACTGCTCGATGAACGGGGCCTGGTTGAAGACGACGGCGACCGAGGCGTCGCCCGCGAGCTGGGGCAGCAGCGCGTCGAGCGCGTCGCTCACCTGGTGCGAGACGGTGACGGTGTTCGCGTCCGCCGTCTTGGTCACCGACAGCGTGAACGAGGGGCGGCCGTTGACCCGGCTGACGCTCGACGTCTCGACGGGCTGCTCGACGACGGTGGCGACGTCGCCCAGCGCCACCGGGCCGTCGGTCCCCTGCAGCATGAGGCCCTTCAGGTCCTCGATCGACGAGTAGGTGGTGCCGGTCTGCACGTCGAGGTTGGCGCTGTCGGTGTGCAGCGTCCCCGAGGGGATCGCCGTCGAGTTGGCCATGAAGAACTGGCCGATCGTGGCGGCGTCGACGCCGGCGTCGCTCAGCTTCTCGCGGTCGTAGGTGACGATGACCTCGCGGGTCTCCTGGCCGGACAGCGTCACGTCGCGCACGCCGGGCAGGGCGCGCAGCGCCGGGAGGACGACGTCGTTGGCCTGCTCTGAGACGATCGCAGCCTCGGCGTCGGACGACAGCGCGAGGATCATGACGGGCATGTCGTCGAGGCTGCCGGTGACCACGCGCGGGTCGACGGCGGAGGGGAGGGTGCCGGAGATCGCGTCGATGGCCGCGTTGACGTCCGAGGCGATCTTGTCGGAGGCCACGTCGTAGTCCCACTGGATGGAGACCTGGGAGACGGAGCTGGAGCTTGTCGAGGTGACGTCCGTGATGCCCTCGACGGCCTTGACGGCGGACTCGATCGGCTTGGAGACCTCCGCCTCGACCACCGCCGGGCTCGCGCCCGGGTAGACGGTGATGATCGCGCCCTGCGGCACGCTCATCGAGGGGATCAGCTCCTGCTTGAGCGCTCCCGCGGAGTACACGCCGAGCCCGATGGTCAGCAGCGCGAGGAGCATCACCACCGTGCGGTGGGCGAGGCTCAGTTGCGTGAGTCGGCTCATGGGGCTCCTCCGGCTGCGGGACTGCTTAGCACTACGCTAAGCATCGTGAAGGTTAGCACGATGCTAAGGAGTCCGCGGAACGCGCTCCGCGGATCTCCGCGGGCCTGCCGAACTCGTCGAGGTTCGGCCATGATGGACCCCATGAAGCGTCCACCGAGTACGGGAGATCCCGAGCGCGACGCCCTCATGGCCGAGATCATGAGCGTGAACGACCGGATCCACGCCCGGTCGATGGAGCTCTTCGGCCCCGTCGAGCTCCCCGAGGACCTGACGATGCAGCAGATGCGCGTCCTCGGTCTCGTCGGCCACGAGCCCGGCCTCACCGGCCAGGAGTTGAGCGCCCGCCTCGGGGTCAGCGCGCCGACCGCCAGCGGGATCGTCGACCGCCTCGTCGCGAAGGGCCTGCTCTCCCGCGTCGACGACCCCGACGACCGCCGCGTGCGCCGCATCGCGCTCACCCCCGACGGCAACCACCTGCTGAGCGGCATCGACTCGGTCTTCGACCAGCTCATCGAGAGCGTCGTCCCCGCCATCGCGCTGGACGACCTGCGCGCCATCCGCAACGGAAGCAGGGCCATGCTGAACGCCGTCGAGGGCGCGCTCGCGGCGCGGCGGTGACGATGACATCGCGCGTCCCGGAAAGGATCACCATGACGACCGACACCGCCTGGGCGGACCTCGTGCACGGGGTCGCCGAACTGGAGCCGACGGCTCGCGGAGTGCGCCCGCACCGGCTCCCGGCATGGGCGCGGCGGCAGTGCCCAGACCCGCAGCTGCTGGGCGCGGAGGCCCAGCCGTCCGGGGTGCGCGTCGCGTTCACGACGACGGCGACGACGGTGTCTCTCGCGACCCACGCCACCCGCTCCACCTTCACGGGGGTCGAGCGGCCGCGCGGCCGGTTCGACGCCTACGTCGACGGGGAGCCGTGGGCGAGCATCGAGGCGACCGGCGGTGACGTGACCGAGACGGACTTCGCCACCTTCGTCCCCACCCTGATCCCCGGGGCCGACGACGAGGTCCGCCTGGCGGGGCTCCCCGCCCGCGACAAGCTCGTCGAGATCTGGCTCCCGCACAACGAGCAGGTCGAGCTGTTGGCGCTGTCGTCCGACGCGCCGCTGCTGGCGTTCCGGGACCGGCGGCCGCGGTGGGTGCACTACGGGAGCTCGATCAGCCAGGGGTCGAACGCCGCCGGGCCGAGCCAGAGCTGGGTCGCCGTCGCCGCCAGGGCCTCGGGCGTCGACCTGCGCAACCTCGGCCTCAGCGGGAGCGCGCAGGTGGACCAGTTCGCGGCCCGGACCATCCGCGACCTGCCCGCCGACGTCATCAGCCTCGAGCTGGGCATCAACATCGCGAACCTGGACTCCATGGTGGCGCGCACCTTCTCGTCGGCCGTGCACGGCTTCCTCGACACGGTCCGCGACGGCCACTCGGACACGCCGATCCACGTCGTCTCGCCCTTCTACTGCCCCATCCACGAGCAGACGCCCGGCCCCGGCTCGCTCGACGCGGAGGCGCTCGCCCGCGGCCGGCTCCTGTTCCTCGCCACGGGCCGGCCCGGCCCGGGCAAGATCACCCTCGAGCTGACGCGCGAGCTCCTCTCCGAGGTCGTCGCCCGGCGGGACGACCCGAACCTGCACCTGATCGACGGCCTCGACCTCTACGGCCCCGACGACCTCGCCGAGCTCCCCATGGTCGACCAGCTCCACCCCGACACCGAGGCGCACGACCGCATCGGCCGCCGCTTCGCCGAGCGCGTGTTCCCCCGCCGCTGAGAGGATTGACCACCAACTCGGTCGAACTGGCAGCGCCGTGCCCGTTCGAGCCGGTTAGTGGCAGATCGTCTCAGGCGAGCGCCGCGAGGACCTCGGCGACAGCGTCGGCGACGGCCACCTCGCGCTTCTCGCCCGTGCGGCGGTCGCGCAGCTCGACCACGCCCCCGGCGAGGCCGCGGCCGACGACGACGATCACCGGCATGCCCATGATCTCGGCGTCGGCGAACTTCACGCCGGGGCTGGCCTTGCGGTCGTCGACCAGGACGTCGACGCCGCGGGCCTCGAGCTCGCGGGCGATCCGCTCGGCCTCGTCGAAGACCGCCTGGTCCTTGCCCGTGGCGACGACGTGCACCGGGTAGGGGGCGAGGGCGACGGGCCAGCAGAGGCCCTTGTCGTCGCAGGTCGCCTCGGCGACCGCGGCGACGGCGCGGGACACGCCGATGCCGTAGGAGCCCATGGTGACGGTGACGAGCTTGCCGTTCTGGTCGAGCACCTTCAGGCCCAGCGCGTCGGCGTACTTGCGGCCGAGCTGGAAGATGTGGCCCATCTCGATGCCGCGGGCCAGCGTCAGCGGGCCGGAGCCGTCGGGGGCGGGGTCGCCCTCGCGGACGTCGGCGACGTCGAGCACGCCGTCGGCGGTGAAGTCGCGGCCCGCGGTCACGCCGGTCAGGTGCTTGTCCTTGACGTTGGCTCCGGTGGCCCAGACCGTGCCGTCGACGACGCGGGGGTCGACGAGGTACTCGATCTTCGTGGCCGACTCCGCGCCCAGCACGCGGGTGCCGTCCAGGGAGACCGGCGAGATGAAGCCGACGACCAGGTCGGGGTACTTCGCGAAGTCCTCGGGGCTCAGCGGCTCGGCCGTGGCGGGCTCGAGCGCGGCGGCGAGGCGCTTGACGTCGACCTCGCGGTCGCCGGGAAGCCCGACGGCGAGCACGCGCGTCGTACCGTCGGCCTCGGTGACCTTGAACAGCACGTTCTTCAGCGTGTCGGCCCCGGTCCACTCGCGGCCGGGCACGTCGCGGTTCAGGATCTCGACGACGGCGGCGATGCTGCCCGCGTCGGGGGTGTCGACGAGCGCCATCTCGGGGGCGTCCTCGATGGGCAGGGCCTCGGGGGCCGCGAACCGCACGGCCTCGACGTTGGCCGCGTAGCCGCCGGGGGAACGCACGAAGGTGTCCTCGCCGTTGGCGGCCACCGCGAGGAACTCCTCGGACTTGGAGCCGCCCATGGCGCCCGCCATGGCCGAGACGATCACGAACTCGAAGCCGAGCCGCTCGAACACCCGCTGGTAGGCAGCGCGGTGCGCCTGGTAGCTGGCCTCGAGCCCTGCGTCGTCGACGTCGAACGAGTAGGAGTCCTTCATCACGAACTCGCGGCCGCGCAGCAGGCCGGCGCGCGGCCGCGCCTCGTCGCGGTACTTCGTCTGGATCTGGTACAGCGACAGCGGCAGGTCCTTGTACGAGGAGTACAGGTCCTTGACCAGCAGCGTGAACATCTCCTCGTGCGTGGGGCCGAGCAGCATATCGGCGTCCTTGCGGTCGGTGAGCCGGAACAGGTTGTCGCCGTAGTCGGTCCAGCGGCCGGTCAGCTCATAGGGCTCGCGCGGCAGCAGCGCCGGGAAGCGCACCTCCTGCGCGCCGATCGCGTCCATCTCCTCGCGGACGATCGTCTCCACCTTCTGCAGCACCTTCAACCCGAGCGGCAGCCAGGAGTAGACGCCCGGCGCGGCGCGCCGGATGTAGCCGGCGCGCACCAGCCAGCGGTGGCTGGGCACCTCGGCGTCGGCGGGATCCTCGCGCAGCGTGCGCACGAATAGGGACGACAGCTTGGCAATCACGGGCCAACTCTAGTGGTGTTTCAGTAGTGCACCGTCGCGAGGGCCCCGACCTCGGCGAACCCCAGGCGCTCGTAGGCGCGGATGGCCGGGATGTTGAAGTCGTTGACGTAGAGGCTGATCGACGGGAAGCGGCGCCTGGCCAGCCGCAGCATGCCCGAGAGGGCCGGGACGCTGAGGCCGCTGCCGCGCAGCTCCGGCGCGACCCACACCCCCTGGAGCTGGGCCTGGCGGCCGAGCTGTGGGCCGAGGTCCGCCTTGAAGATCACGCGCCCGGACCGGTCGACGACCCCGTACGCGTCGCCGCGGCGCAGGCGCTCCATCACGAACTTCTCGTACCCGCCGCCGTACTTGAACGGCGACGAGCCGATCTCGTCGGTGTACATGTGCACGGACGCGTCGAGATAGCTCGTGTAGTCCCGGGTGGTGAGGACGCGGACCCTCGCGTCCGGCTCGGGAGCGGGGTCGTCCCGCAGCAGCATCAGGGGCTGGCGCCGTCGGACGTTCACGACATTGCCCCACGAGCCCGGCCACCGCTCGCTCAGCCCGACGTGCAGGCCGAGCACGCTGATCGCCGGACCGAGGATGGACGTGCAGCGCCGGATCGGCCCCAGCTGGGAGACGAACGCGGGCAGCGCCTCGGGGTCGAAGCCGGCGACGAATACCGTCCCGCCGTCGAGCAGCAGCGCGCGAATCCGGCCGTCGCGCTCGAACGCGTGGATGCGCCCCAGCCGACGCCGATCCAACCCGAGCGAGGCGACCTTCGCGGCCAGGAACAGGTTCTCCGTCGGGCTCTCCGCGAGGAACGACGCCGCCAACTCCCGGTCCGCGGTGCCAAGGGTGCGCAGCCGGACGGTCATGGCTAAACCCTAAGAGACCGAGACCTCCGGCGCTCCCACTTCGCCCATCTCGGCGGCGATGCGGCGCGCCTCGACCAGCAGCGTCTCGACGATCTCGTCCTCCGGGACGGTCTTGATGACCTCGCCCTTGACGAAGATCTGGCCCTTTCCGTTGCCGGAGGCGACGCCGAGATCGGCCTCGCGGGCCTCTCCGGGGCCGTTGACAACGCAGCCCATGACCGCGACGCGCAGCGGCGCCTGCATGCCCTCGAGGCCCTTGGTGACCTGCTCGGCGAGCGTGTAGACGTCGACCTGGGCGCGGCCGCAGGACGGGCACGAGACGATGTCGAGCTTGCGCGGCTTGAGGTTCAGCGACTCGAGGATCTTGAGCCCCACCTTGACCTCCTCGGCGGGCGGCGCCGAGAGGGACACGCGGATGGTGTCGCCGATGCCCTGGCTGAGCAGCGCGCCGAACGCGACCGACGACTTGATGGTTCCCTGGAACGCGGGCCCGGCCTCGGTGACGCCGAGGTGCAGCGGGTACTGGCACCGCTCGCTCAGCAGCTCGTAGGCGCGCACCATGACGACCGGATCGTTGTGCTTGACGGAGATCTTGAAGTCGTAGAAGCCGACCTCCTCGAACAGCGACGCCTCCCACAGCGCCGACTCGACCAGAGCCTCGGGCGTCGGGGCGCCGTACTTGGCGAGCAGGCGCTTGTCGAGCGAGCCCGCGTTGACGCCGATGCGGAGGCTGACGCCCGCGTCGGCCGCGGCCTTCGCGATCTCGGCGACCTTGTCGTCGAACTGCTTGATGTTGCCGGGGTTGACGCGCACGGCCGCGCATCCGGCGTCGATGGCCGCGAACACGTAGCGCGGCTGGAAGTGGATGTCGGCGATGACGGGGATCTGCGACTTCATCGCGATGATGGGCAGCGCCTCGGCGTCGTCCTGGCTGGGCACGGCGACGCGGACGATGTCGCATCCGGTGGCCGTCAGCTCCGCGATCTGCTGCAGCGTCGCGTTGATGTCGGTGGTCTTCGTCGTCGTCATCGACTGCACGCTGATGGGCGCGTCGCCGCCGACCAGCACCTTCCCCACCTTGATCTGGCGGGTCGTGCGACGGGGGGCCAGGACGGGTGCGGGCGCGGCGGGCATACCGAGGTTCACGGACATGGGTGGCAGTTTATCCCTGTCAGAAGAGTTGGATGGGGCTGACGAGGTCGGCGACGATGAGCACGGCGCCGCCGATGAGCAGGAAGCCGCCTACGACGTAGGTCAGGGGCAGGGCCTTCGCGGTGTCGACGGGGCCGGGGTCCGTGCGCCCGCGGAGGCGGGCCGCCAGGCGGCGCAGCCACTCGTAGATCGCGCCCGCCACGTGGCCGCCGTCGAGCGGCAGCAGCGGGACGAGGTTCAGCAGCGCGACGAAGAGGTTGACGGAGCCGAGCAGCGAGAACCAGGTGGCCGCCTTGTCGCCGACGCCGAGCTGGTCGCTGGCGCCGATCTCGCCCGCCACGCGGGAGGCGCCGACGATGGAGACCGGCGAGTTCGGGTCGCGCGGCTGCCCGGTCACGAGGTCGGCGGCGACGGCGTACACCCGGACGGGGAAGCTCGCCAGCGCCACCGCCGACTGCTTGGTCAGCGTCCACATCTGCTGCACCGTGGCCACGGGGCCGCCGTGGACCAGCTCCTGGTTGGGCGACACGCCGAGGAAACCTGCCTCGACGTAGGTCGTCGGGTCGAGCCGGTCGGGCACGTGGTTGAGGACGGTGTTCACCGTCGGCAGCGCGACCTCCGCGCCCCCGCGCTCGACGACGACGGTGGCCGGGGCGTCGCGGTTCGCGCGGATGAGGTCCCCCATCTGCTCCCAGCTGGTGAGCGCGACGCCGTTGAAGCTGACGAGCGTGTCGCCGACCCGGATGCCGGCCGCCTTGGCGGGGGTGAGGGGGTCGGCGTCGGTGCAGGTCTGGTCCTCGCGGTCGGCGCGGATGGCGCACTCGGAGACGTGCGCCACCTCGAGGGTGGGCTGGTAGA
>RRZT011315161.1_pt1 | contig 15167 bp, 7 predicted proteins | sample 2165551 | NCBI WGS metagenome assembly RRZT01 (sample SAMN10456910, study PRJNA506462) | wastewater metagenome | biome: wastewater; feature: sludge; material: wastewater sludge; isolation source: wastewater sludge with Escherichia coli K12::gfp cells carrying plasmid... | place: USA: Moscow, Idaho ... | reverse complement strand
TGATCAACCTAAATGTATGTTCTGCCGCTTTCCAATCAAACGTTCCTGAACCACATTCACTCTCTGTCTGCATATACTTATAATACGGATATTTCTTGCGGATAGCAGGCAAAATCTGTCCTCCCCACCATTGAAATCCTAATCCTTCCACTGCATCTTTCATACGAGAATCTGACAGAATCTTATCTACAACATCAAAACGATTGGTATTGAGTGTTCCAAGAAAAAGTGAAACCTCCGGGTGTTGTTTCTTTAACTCCGGCGCCAAATATTCGACATTAAATCTTATAATCCCCTCAGGCGTCCATGCACAACCCGGATAAATGGTATATGCCCATGGTTCATTCTGAAACATCACTCTTGATATGGAAATATTCTCTTCCCGATAGGCAGAAACAAACCTACAGAAATAATTGGCATAGGTTTTCAAATAACGAGAATCCTGAATAAAATAATCATTCACAGCCAATTGCTTTGGATAATATGCAGCATCCTTCCCCGTAGTATTTTCATATAGAACAACATCAGACAAAGGAGACATTTTATTCTGTCCATTCCAACTACGTACTGAATAATAATGGTTAACCTTCATCCAGGACGGCGGTGACCAAGGAGATGCCCAAAAGATTACATCAGGATTACAGTGCAGAACTCTTTTACAGAAAGGTATAATTGTCTTCTTATCACGTTCTATAGAAAAGTACTTTAACTGAAAATCACCGGACACTTCATCACAACTATACCAGTCCCGTGCATAATCATTGGCATTCATCGGTATACGCCCCATGGAAAAACGTAAAGCGCCTTCTTTCGAAAAAAGATTACTTAATACTTCCTTCTGTTGTTCAAAGGGCAACAAATTCAAAGCATCCCATCCCAGTTCGTTGAGACAAGTTCCCCATCTTTTGAATACCTGAATGCTTTCTGTTGTATCCACCTTTAAAGCGGGTTCCTTATCAGGCTTTAATTGTAATCTGATTTTCGATTCTTTCCACATATTTCCTTCCGTGCTGTAGATCCATGTGCAGGACTGGGCAAATACACTTTCCACCCCCATCAACAAAACTATAAATATAAAAGTTATTCTTTTCATTTTCTCCTTTTTTAGAATATTTCAATTAACTAAAAATCAGATAAATCTATCCGAGATACCCCCTCGATACCTGGCAACATAATCCCATCAGCCTGTTGAACTTTTATGACGATAATATGTTCCTCCGCGGTCTGATATACATGTGACGGAGTGTTTTTTCCTGCAAACATCTCAGATTTATCATCTCCCCATTGAATATTACCAGACAGTTTACTGCCTGTAAATTCAAGAAAACCAAATGATTTCCCGCTATGCTCTATTGTTACAAGGCAATAGTCCTTAAAAGGGTCTTCTTCCGGTCCCTCCTGCAAAATATCCTCTCCACCGCTACATGAATATACCATGAAAAAAATTAAAGTCAGTCCAATATATTTCAATATCTCCTTCATATTCTCCTATTTCTTATTTTGATTACCTATTGCAAAACGTATTCTTTTTTCTTCATACTCGTCTTCATCCTCTATTTTCTTCCGGAGCACAATGACATACTCTCTGTCAATCAACTCACTTGTATCAATCCGAATCTCCGGGTTATCATCATTAGTAATTCCTGAAAATACCACGTTATTAGTTAGTGAGAGCACCTGATACTCTACCTGGGGACAAGTCTTCAGACTAATCTTCTTATTTTTCTTATCATAAGCAAAACTGGTCATTTTTTCCAAAGGCATATCTTCCTCCTTGAGAATAATTTCAGATTTCAATAGTGAGCCACCCCGCAAATATTCCCAATCCTCTGAATATTTACCCTTGTAATATACTCTAATCCGATCTCCGGCCTTTATTGGTAGGGTTATTTTACAGAAACAGTCTGTTTCACTATGGTAAGAGTCTGCCGGATACTTAACAGGGATTTCCTCGGATATATATTCTTTTATAGTTCCGTTCTTGCCTACTAAAGCTATTCTCAGGTTTCCGTCAAAAGCTGACCGTCCGATGTTGTTAACAGCTCCTATACTTATTTTAAATTCTTGTTCTGGCTGAATATTAACAGCATCCATTACAAGTCCTTCATAATAGACACCATTCACTTCCTTCCTAATAAGAACCAAATTATCTGTAAAAGCAGAGGTGCCATCCTTATCTGGTATCAAGTTAAAAAAAGCAGCTTGCTCTTGAGTGTATCCACCGCTAGAACTGCCGGAACCCGGATTTGACGGATCCATAACAGTCAATAAGTAATAACCATTCGAACTTCCACTCCACCCCCAATTAACATGATAATAATTTTCCTGGGTATAGCCATCTATTACAAACATATGCCCTCCACCGGATTTAGTAGAAGCTGTATATAGAATCGGCCTTTTTGCATCAAGTTCTTTCCTTAACATCTGATGCCATTCACTCATAACACGGGTAGCCCGATTCTGCATATGAGTCCCCTTATTATATTTCATATACTTTATCATACCTTCCAGTGCATTCTCGTAATATGCCCACGTAGACTTCCTGCCAAACTGTGACTTTGAAATAATGCCACAATCATATATAAGAGTTGCAACCTCATCCTTTATATCAGTATCCGAATTCTTATCAACTTTTACCGGCATCTTGCTCCAAACATAAGGACGATCAAAAGTTTTGCTTGGTATCTGGGTATTCTTATCAGCTTGTAGAGTATAAGCAGGTACAGTTCCTACACCCTGATCCGGCCATTGATAATATTGCATAATAATCGCCATTGCAGTAGCTACACAGCCGGTAATTGACTTTCCGTCACTGGTTGTCGGAGATAGTCTGTTGAAAGGCGCTTGCTGGTCCCACAAGGCTGTGGTTAATTTCACTATTGGCGTACCAATAGCGTCTGATGCCCGCGTCCAAGCTTTCGAAATATAAGAAGTGCCCACAACATGTTCCTCCCGGACCGCATTAATCTGATTGCGTAATTCATCCATCCAATCAAGCAAGTTGGGAGGCATATTTTCAACTACAAAATGATTCGAGCAAGAGTATCCTAATATCGGCATGGTAACATCATCTCCCGAGATAATCACAAACCCATCACTATCCATACGGTTAAACACATAAAATGCGGGAGATGATCCACCTCTCGTAGTAGTACTTTCACCATCCCAGACGAGCTGAAGTCTGGGAATTCCACCACGGGATCGTATCGTTTCACAAAAAAAACTCATAGCCACTTTTCTAGCCTGCTCCATTGTAATTTCATTAGCAAGAAGAATATGCTTTGAGGAAAATAATATAAGAAAGAAAAGAATATATTTCATAAAAAAAGTATCAGATCACATTGCTGTAGTTAAGAACAGGATATTGGAGTATTCTCTCCTGCCGGGGAGACACTCCAATATTATTTTTATAATTACCATCCGGGATTCTGTCCCAAATTCGGATTTTTAAAGCGTTCTGTATTGGGTATAGGATAAAAATACATATTATCAGTTACCGCACGGGTTTCGAGTAAGAATTTCTCATAACTGATTACCTCATTATTCTTCGTTATTTTTACTCCATATATATTGGCCGTCTGTCCCAGTTCCTTCCAGCGACGTACATCCCAAAAACGATGACCTTCAAAAGCTAACTCAACACGACGCTCATTCTTCAGGCGTTTAACGAAATCTTTTTCTGTAATATCCGACGGAAAACCGGGCAACGAAATATTTGTACGACCACGAATCTGATTTACCGCTTCACGCGCACTCATATTGTAAACAGCATCTTTATAGTTGGGATCATGAAAAGCATTAATCATAGCTTCTGCATAATTAAGCAAAATCTCACCATAACGGAACAATACCCAATTATGCTGTTTTTTCGTAACAGTGCTGCCAGCCTCGAAACTAATCGTGTTATTTACATACTTTTTCAAATAGTATCCTGTAGTAGTGGCATTCTGCAATGGCAATCCGTTAGTTCCTCCTTCCCATATTTCCACAGGGTCTACAGGCCATTTCATTTCATTGCAAACAATCGTATATTTCATACGAGGATCACGATTATCGTATGGATCTGACTGATTATTCCATACAAAAGGAGTACCATCCTTCATATCATACGCTTCCATCAAGTTTTGTGTCGGACAGGTAGATGTCTTTCCACCCTCCACTCCAATAGGAAAATTAGCCTTCTCAAAGTCACCGCTCTCACCTGTCGGACGATACAATATCACCTCAGCTTTCTGATTATTAACGTCATTAAATATTTGAGGATAAGGAACCAAGTCCAAGCCTAAATCTGTTTTCTGTTTAATAATATCATAAGCAGCTTCTGCGGCTTGTTTCCATTTATCTTCACTATCTTCTGAAAATAAAGGGCTGGCCATATACAACGTAACACGCGATTTTAATGCCATAGCAGCTGCCCGCGTAACACGTCCTTTCTCTTTTGTACTGAAATTATCATAATTCACAGGCAAAATCTGTGCAAGATCCGAACATTCATCCACGATGAATTTAGCAATCTTCTCATAAGATTCAGGATTTACCCCGTTAGCTTCATTCTGTGCCAAGACATCTAGTACAAAAGGAATATTGCGATAACGCTTGATTAATTCAAAATAGAAATATGCTCTAAGGAAACGGACTTCATATTGATAATTAGTAAACTCTTTCATTATAGCCTCATAATCATCCGAATATTTCCATTCATCAAATGTCAGTCCGGCAGTTTCCTTCAAATAGAAGTTGGCTGCCCGAATTCCTTCGTAATAATGTCCCCATACATTATCCACCAAATTATTGGCAGACCATGTACCATCCACAAACCGCTGGATATTGGAAGACTTGTAAATATGGACGGCATCATCCGTAGCCGCATCCAGCATGGCCCCATCTATAGAACAAAAGTCCGCTTTTAAGAAACCATATACATTGGTTGCCAGTTGCTTCACACGATTATAGCTATCAAGCACCTCTTGTTTGGTAAAGTTATCAGACTCATCACAATCCATAAAACCACATCCTGTCATCATCAATAAAGATAGAAGCAGTACTATATTTTTAATCTTTATTTTTTTTATCATTGTCTCTCCAATTTAGAATTGTAAATTAAAACCAAATGTATATTGTTTCATCGCAGGATGAGTAACTCCCAACGCCTCCGGATCAGCAATATCAATGCCATCCAGACATAACAGGTCGTGTCCGCGAACATAAAGTTTCACCGATTTCACAACATTCTGCCTACGTAGCCATTTATCAGGTAATTGATAATAAACTTCTAATGTTCGTAATTTCAAAAACGAAGCATCTGTCACCCATAATGAGTTATTATTATAATTATTCGCTGATCCTAATGTAGTTAGCCTGGGTAATGTCCCATTCGGATTATTCTCGCTCCAACGATTTTCCCAATAATATCTGGAAATTGTATTATTGTTAATCAATGGTCGGTACACACTTCGTGTATCCAGCACCTGGCTATAATTGGCCACTCCCTGAAATTGCGCCAAAACTCCCAAGCCCTTGTATTCAGCACCTAAATTGAAACCATAATAAATCTCCGGACAGGTAGCGTTATATCCCATGGCAACTTGATCATATTGATCGATACGTTTATCACCATTCTGATCTTTGAGTTTTAGATCACCGGGACGTACCTCCGACAAATATTGTTTTACCTCACGTTGGTTTATTTCTTCCTGATTCTTATAGATTCCCTCTACTTCATAACCAAATATTTGACCGACACGACACCCTGTACGCTCCAAATAATCATACGGACGGTATTCTTCATTCATGTTGATAATTTTACTCCGATTGAAGGAGAATTGCCCGCTTATCTGATAAGTGAACTCGCCTATCCGATCATTCCAACCTGCCATTAATTCCACTCCATAGTTATTGACAACACCATCATTACGCTTGGGAACGGTCATTCCGAACACAGAAGAAATCGCATTACCACCATCTACCAGAATATCAGTCCGATGATCATAATATCCATCAATAGTTAATGACAACTTCTTCCATACCATGAAATCCATACCAACATTCAACTTATGCGACTTTTCATAAGTAAGCCCGTCTACAGCAATTTGCTTTTCAGTCATACCACTTTGGCTGGCCGGAGTATCCTTGAAATAATAACTATTACCACTTCCCATATAATACTTATACAGATTTACCCCAAAATCCGCCCTTCCAACTATACCATAAGATGCTCTCAATTTTAAGAAATCAACCGATTTTCCTTTCATCCAGCTTTCTTCTGAAAGAATCCAACCAGCACCTATTGACGGAAATATTCCCCAACGATGATTCGGTTCCAAAACACTGGATGCCGAACCCGATAAAGCAAAATCAAGTAAATAACGGTTTTTATAGCTATAATGCGCTTGTCCAACCATATCCATATATGCCCGGGAAGCATTCTGTCCATCACGATCCATCCGGTCCATAGCATAAAGTAAAACTGTATTCAGCCGATGTAATCCCCAATTTCTATCATAATTTAATTGGGCATTAAAGTTAAAGCGGCGGACAATTTCTCCTGTACTGCTGCTAAAACTCAAAGCAGATTCATTACGCAAGTTTTTATATTGGTCTTCTTCTCCATCCCATCCTTTCACTGAAGACTCATAAGCAAAGTTACGAGTATTGGAATCCCAGTAACTAGCATCGCTGTCAAGCCCCACTCGGACTGAAGCAGATAGACCGGGAGTAAGAGTACTCAAATCCTGTTGAATATTCATATCGGCATACAAAGCACGATTTTGTGAACGCGCATATCCCTTACCTGAAATGAGAGCAATAGGATTATTGGAATAAATAGTAGAACCTCCCCATACCTCATTCTTTGTTTTAACAGGAAACACTCCTGAAGGAACCTGGTACAAGGCTGTGAAGATATCATCTATCTGTGCACCTGGACGATTGTGTTCTGAGAAATTACCTAGCATACTCAATTGCACTTTCGTGGTTTTGGTAGCCTGTATATCAAGATTAGTCCGTATATTCAACTTTGAGAATTTAAGCTGGGTGGAATAATCTTCATTGTCATTGGTCGGCTTCAGAATTCCCTGATCATTCAGATAATTCAACTGTGCATAATATTGTACCTTATCACCCCCTCCCTGAATGGAAAAGTTTGCATTCTGACCAAGGCTATGATTCCGCAAAGCCTCTCCCCACCAATCTACGTCCGGATAAAAGTCTGGGTAAGTACGATCTCTAAACGCGTCTAGTTCACGTTGAGTATAACGGGGGCTAAGATGATCATTTTTCAACCCTTCATTCAAAGCTTGGGCATAAGTATATCCATCTACCATTTCCGGTAAACGGACCGGAGTCCCCATATTAAACTCATAATTGAAATTAATTACCGGCTTGCCAGTCTTTCCACGTTTCGTGGTAACATAAACGACCCCATTAGCTCCTCGTATTCCATACAGTGCCAAAGCTACGGCATCTTTCAAGACAACCACAGATTCTATTTCTTGCACTGTCAGGTCTGATATGGAACGTACAAAGCCATCAACCAATATCAGCGGGCTTTTGCTGTTTGTAGTCCCCAAACCACGTACATACATAGTAGCACCATCTGCCCAGGAACTGCCGGCATTCTGTAACACATATAGTCCTGGAACAGAACCAAATAATGAGTTAGAAGGATTAACACTCGTTTTATGGGATAATTGCCCTGCTGTCACCATTCCTCCCGCAGTAGTAGATTCTTTCCAGTCAACCGAAATACCTCGACCGTACTGCTGTATGCTGTCCGTTTCCTGTGCCAGCATATTTGCCGACACCAGCAAACCTGTCATTACTAATTTTATAGCTTTATTCATAGTATTCTTTTATTTCTTTATTCATTGAATGATTTTCATGATCACCATCCCGGGTTCTGTACTAACCCGTATCCTTTATTCACTTCCTTATCAGGAAATGCACTCAGATACCATTTTGCAGAAAATCCTCCCGGCTTTTGCCATGCTCTTTCCGGCAACTGCGGAAAATCAAATTTATATTCTTTGGTAGTTTTATGGCGATACACATTAATTCCATGCAAATGTTTTGTAAAATCAGATTCACGTTTCCAACGTATCAAATCAAAGAAACGGTTTTCTTCCCATACAAATTCACAAGCGCGTTCTCGAAGTACTGCTTCGCGAAACTCTGTTTTCTCATCCAGTTTTCCTTTCAATACCAGCCCTGGCAAACCAACGCGTGCTCTAACTGCATTGATATACTGATATGCCTCACTGGTACGCCCACATTCATTCAATGCCTCTGCATAAGCAAGATATACTTCAGCCAAACGTAAATAAGGCCAATGAATTACACGGTTATTGTACTCCCCTTTCCGGTCAAGAGCGAATTTACGTCCGGCAATCCCTGTTGACAAACTCTTACTATCCAAATTGTTCTTATTCCAATCCGCACCTTTGGGATAATTCTTTTTATCATTAGCATCTTCCTTGAATACCTCAGCCTTTCTACCTTGAAAATCGTCACCATCCAATAAGATTGTTTCACACAACCGAGGATCACGATTTATAAAAGGATTTTTCTTATGAACAGGATTATCCCAATCAAAATCATCACCATTCGCCATCGGGAACAAGTCAAAACATTCTTTTGTCGGACACCATGCGCCCCAACGTAAACTTTGCAGCAACGTACTGATACCATTTGTCCTAAAATGCCTGCGTACAGAAATTAGGCTCTCTGTAGTACCCCTGGTATAATATGCATCCTGAAATGCCTGACGAATTGTATTTTTAGTTGCCGTTTCTTTTTGTACCAATTCATAAAAACCACCTTGTTTCCAAGATTTGAAAAAATCTTCCCCCGCTTTTGCCGCATCTTTCCAGCGTTGTTCACTATACCCGCCAAACCAAGTCATCAATTTATCAGAGGCTTCCCCCGGAAAATAAGGCTCGTCAGAATTGAACAACGGACTGGCTACGAACAACAGTACTCTTAGCTTTAATCCCATGGCAGCCGCCCCTGTCATACGTCCACTCTCATTACTCAGATCATCTTCCGGCAAAGCCCAAGGTAATTCTTTGCATGCAATAGCCTCATCCAACAACCGGGTTATGAAATCCACAGTCTGTTGCAAAGTGGCACGCTCCGGTAACCCCATTTCTTCCGGCATAATAGCATGGTCAACAATAGGTAAGGCTCCATAATGACGCAACATTTCAGAATACTGCACAGCAATGGTAATTTTGGCCTCCGCCTTCAAACGCAACTTCTCTTCCGCCGTCATATCCGGTACTCGGTCCACATTATTAATAAAGACCCATGCATGGCGAATCCCTTTCCAAGGATCACGTGCGTACATATTGTATTTAGTTGCATGATCCTCTCCACCTGATTCGTCTTCACTTCCGGCATTATAAAGTCCCGGATAATACAACTTATCCGCTCCTGCATAACCAACATATGACTGTGCCAGATCAGTCAACGATTCTATTGAACCCACACGCATCGAAGTCGAATTATTATAACCGGTAGAAAAGCCATAAGGCAATTTCGAATAAGCATACCATAATACTCTCCGGGCATACTCTGCCGTCGAAAAAATAGTGTCGATAGTAACATCCCCGCTAGGAGGTTTTTGAAGAAATTTCTCCCCTAAAGCAAAATCCTCGCATGATGTAAAAGAAACATATGAGAAGATCAGTAACAGATAAATATATTTTCTTATCTTTTTCATGACTAACTTTATTTTTATAAATTAAAATCCTACTTTCAAGCCCATATTTATCACCATTACTACCGGATACATTGCATTACCGTTGGGACGAGATTCCGGATCTACAATTTTCAATTTATCTAATGTCAACAAGTTATAACCTGTTGCAAAAACTCTCAGACTTCCAATATTGATTTTGCTCAATATTTTTTTAGGAAAATTATAACCAATCTCCACATTTTTCAAACGCAAGTAGGAAGCATCACGTAACCATAAATCCGAGTCTCTGTAATTATTTACTTTATTCGTAAACGAGATGGCAGGAGCTTTAGCTGAATTTCCTTTTTCCGGCGTCCACATGTCATCTATCATATATTTCATTAACGAACGAGAATCTGTGGCTCCAAACGGTTCACGAAAAATATCATCCAATAAGCGGGAAACTTTTGTTGCGCCGGACCATGTCATACTGAAATCGAATCCTTTATAGGAAAATCCCAAATTTATTCCTCCTGTAAGAAGTGGGTAAACTGGATAACCGATAGCGGCAACATCGTACTGGTCTATCTTATGGTCATTATTTAAATCCTTATATTTCACATCACCCGGCTTAGGAATATACCCTGTTCCATGATCCGGTATTGATTTACCACGTTCGGTCTCATACTTTGCCACATCTTCTTCCGAAAAGAATCCATCGTATTTATACCCCATCTGTTGCCCAACCGGCTTACCGGTCTTTCTCATATAATCGTAAGGATAGGGAACTTCATCTTGAAAGACGATCTTATTTTTAGCATAAGCCAGATTGAAACCTATATGATATCTAAAATCATGAATTCTATCTCTCCAGTTTACACTCAGTTCATATCCTTTATTATCAACTTTGCCAATATTGGCAATAGGCAAATTTGCTGCTAAATAAGTTGGCAGAACCTTACGATTTGTGAGAATATCCTTACGACGCTCAATAAAATAATCAAAATTAACTTTTAGTTTGCTGTTAATGAAATAAGCATCCACCCCATAATTCTGCTTTGCAGCCGTTTCCCAAGTTACGTCGGGATTACCAATCTTACTTTCCACTGCACCTTGCCATGCTGTAGATATGGAATTTCCAAAATAATAACTACCTGTCGACGGATTATAAGAATCCGGCAGATAAAGAAAACGATAGTTACCACTCACACGATCATTCCCCACTACACCATAGGAAGCACGAAGTTTAAAATAACTCAACCACGGTTTTAAAGGTTGCATAAAGTTTTCCTCTGTCAGAACCCAACCTGCTGATACTGCGGGAAAAAGACCAAACCGCTTACCTGGCGCAAAATTCTCAGAACCATTATACCCCACGTTCATTTCAACCATATAACGTGTTTTCCAGTCATAAGTAGCACGCCCAACTAAACCGATATAGCTTCGGGGAATAGATTTAAATTCATCCGGATTACTATCCGGATAATATTTCATTGTTTGATTGTACATAGCCAAGGCTGAAACATGATGATCACCAAAATCACGCTTATAATTCATGGCGACCTCCATATACCAGTCTCTGCTCCGGCTTGTACTCTCCGAATATTGAAGATTGGTCTGATCTCCCACTTTACGCAAATTCACTGTACCATCTTCATTTACTATCGTCTCATAATGAGGATAAGAAGTTTTACGCAACTTTTTCAAAGTCACACCGCTATTATAAGATGCTTTTACATGTGCCTTCAAACCTTTAGTGATGAAGTTCAATTTCTGCTCCAGCATAAAATCAAAATTCAGGATATTCCCTGCTGAAGTGTTATATCCTTTTCCATAATATGGATAAAGTCCGTCTCTTACAGTACCCGGCAGACTAAATTCTTTTGTATCAGGCCATATCCATTTTCCATCCATAATACCTACCCCCGACATTGGAATAGCCCAATAAATATCACGGAACAATAATCCGATATCACTACTTCCTTCATAATTCGGCGTACGCTTATCATTAACACGCCCACCTAAATTCATACGCATCAATGTGGTTTTCGTCAGGTCCAAATCCAGATTTATACGATAATTGTAACGGTTATATTTGAAATTACCATCATACTCTTTCTCAAACGACTTGAATAGACCATCTTGCGTCAACACACCCAAGGAAGCAAAATAACGGACTCCTCTTGTTCCTCCGGAAATAGAAAAATTATGTTGCGTTTGCAAAGCCACGTCCTTTATTAACATATCCACCCAATCCGTATCTGGATAAGCTAAAGGATTGCTGTGTGTCCGGTAGGCTTCAATCGCTTCATCCGTAAAAGCAAAGTTACTCTCTATTCCATCCCGACGCTGGGCATTGACATATGTACTTGCATACTCATAACTGTTGGCAAATTCCGGCATACGCGTTGGCATTTGTAAAGAATAAGAAGTAGATACATTTATTTTAGGTTTTCCTTCTTGTCCCCTTTTCGTTGTTACCAAAATAACACCATTAGCACCACGAACACCAAACACAGCCGTTGACGAAGCATCCTTCAAAATAGAAATATCTTCAATTTCATTAGGATCAAGTTGGTTGAACGAACGTTCTACTCCATCTACCAAAACAAGTGGTGACGATAATCCTTCTGTCAACGAACCGACACCACGGACATACATTGTTGCATCATCAGCTCCCGGCTGCCCAGTCTGCTGCACAGTAGACAACCCCGGTAATTTGCCGGTCAATGCATTGGATATACTTGAGACTGGTGATTTAAGAATTTCTTCTGTACCCACAGATGAAATAGCACCCGTCACTGTCACTTTCTTCGTTACGCCATACGCTACAACTTGTACTTCCTGCAACTGCAAAACATCTTCAGATAATTCAACTTTTAAAGTAGACTCGCCCTTATAAACAATTTCTTTACTATCATATCCGACATAAGATATGACAATTGTCGCACCAACAGGAACATCCAGTTTAAAATTCCCATCCATATCTGTTATAACACCTTTACCGGCATTCTTCACCACGACACTGGCACCTATTATAGGCTCGCCATTATCAGTTACCGTACCAACAACCGTCTTACTTTTCTGCTGCATAATATCTGCCGAAACAGCTATACTTTCCGTCACATAGTTCTCTGAAGAAAATGCCTGTTGTCCAAACACAAAAGACATCGCTAGCAGACATACCCATTTTTGGGGTATCTTCATTGGAGTGAAAAAGTCTTTCATTGCATTTAAATTTAAGTTACTAGAATGATTAAAAATTCATCAAATTGACTAAAAAAAACGACCTGACAAAAATGTTTATTCACACTGCGAATATAGTTAGAAAACCAAAAAAACAAAAACCAAAAACGTACATAAGAAGTATAAAAATTATCCTCCCAAGTTCTCTATTAATCATTGTACAAAAAAACACCCTTTTAGTACAAAAAAATCACCATTACAGCACTACTTCTGCACTGATTTACTCTTAGCTTCAATGTCGCAATCCCTTTTCCGCTTCAATGCTTCCAGAAAATAATAATCTGCATAAATCAAAGGGACATCTATTTCGTTTCCATGCGGATAACTTCCAACAGAATGCATCAATAAGAAATTGTGATTTTCACCAATCTTACTCCGATAATCCGATGATGACAAAGAATGCATTACCTTATCTGCCGTCTCTTTATACTTTGCTTTATTCGAATACATGCTCAATTCATACAAGGCGGCAGCCATAATAGCAGCAGCGGAAGCATCTCTTAATTCATGGGGAATATTCACTGCATCAAAATCCCAATAAGGAATCAAATCTTCAGGAAGATTGGGATGTGTACATACGAATTCATAGGCAGCTTCTGCCTGCTCAAGATATTTTAATTGACGTGTATACCTATAACACATTGTATATCCATAAATACCCCAGGCTTGCCCACGTGCCCAAGCTGATTCGTCGGAATATCCCTGAGCTGTGCAACGACTTCGCACCTTACCTGTTCTCATATCATAATCAACTACATGATAAGAGCTCCCATCCATACGAAAATGATTCTTTAAAGTCATATCTGCATGTGAAACCGCCATATTGTAAAAAGTAGAATCACCGGAAAGAGAAGTTGCCTCAAAAAGAATTTCCAAATTCATCATATTATCAATAATAACAGGACACTCCCAGCCTCTTTGTGCCTGCCATCCTGTACGGGTATTCCATGATTGGATAACTCCGGCTCCAGAACGAAACCGAGTGGAAAGGGACTTGGCCGCTTGCACGATAATTGTATCATATGCCTCCTGCCCCATACGCATACCATTTAAATAACTACATCCTATAATAAAGCCGACATCATGATGAGAAGTTATATATTGTTGTTGTTTCAGAGCTTCCGTATACTTTTTCGCCAATGTTTTCCATTTCTCATCTCCCGTAAGATTATACAAATACCAAAGGCTTCCCGCGAAAAAGCCCGAAGTCCAGTCCCATACGTTACGGGCATATACTATATTTCCTTTAGTATCTACCGTACGAGGTGCCCAAGGTTTACCATTTTTTTCCAGTTTTTCTATCAACAAATCATATTGCGCCGCTGCATACTCAACGTTTTCTGAAAGATAATTTTCCTCTACCCTTTCACAAGCACACACAAAAGTGAAAAACAAGGTTATACAAATTGAAATAATACTTTTCATAAATAATTCATATTATTTTGAGAAAACAAAAATACGCATGCTAATCACAAAAAAGGGATAATATATGTACAGAAAGAGGATGTCAAATATATACAATGAGACAAAAAGCAGCGATGTACAATAAACGACCTAAAATGTACAATAAACGACAAAAAAAGAAAATACACACATACTCTTTATTTAATAAAAACGATATATTTGTAATCTGTATAATAAGATCTAGAATATGAAAAGCAGGATTATAATCATTTTTTATTTACTAATATACACATTATCAGGAAAAGCACAAAGCATATCATTTCTTCATCTGACAACCGACGATGGCCTACCTAATAATTCCATTTCTTCCATTTATCAGGATGAACGTGAATTCATGTGGTTCGGTACTCGCAATGGAATCGGCGTATATAACGGGAGAAAAATTAAAATTTATCAAAAGGAGAAAGATATTTCCAACAGCATTTTATACAATGATATATATCATATTACCGGTGACCGGAACGGACATGTTTTTATTATGACCAACAGAGGTATTTCCGTTTATGATATAGAAAAAGATTTATTTAGTACGATAACCAGAAATAATATGAAAGCGCAGTTCTTCTCCGGTTATTTATACGCTGCAACATCCAAACAAATATTTAAATACAACGGCAACAAGCTGGAGCCTTTCTATAAATTTCCGGATAACGAAGGATATATCAGAAAATTATATATACATAATGATTCCATACTCATCGGAAGTGACCGGGGAGTATATATACTAACTCCCCAAAAAGAACTAACCCATCCTATTACAGCAGGGAATATTTCTGATATT
>RRZT011839883.1_pt1 | contig 15170 bp, 7 predicted proteins | sample 2165551 | NCBI WGS metagenome assembly RRZT01 (sample SAMN10456910, study PRJNA506462) | wastewater metagenome | biome: wastewater; feature: sludge; material: wastewater sludge; isolation source: wastewater sludge with Escherichia coli K12::gfp cells carrying plasmid... | place: USA: Moscow, Idaho ... | reverse complement strand
TTTGATATATAATTTTAAAAAATAGGAGTGATAATTTTTGGAAAGAAATTATTTTGGATATTTAAGAATTAGTACAAAAGAAGCAAGTGATAAACAAAGTTTTGCAAGACAAATAAAAGGATTAGAAAATTATGCAAAATCGAATAATATAGAATATACATTACGACTTAAAGATGATATTACAGGTTCAACTTTTGATAGACCTGAATGGAAAAGACTCGAGAAAATAGTTAGAGAGGGAGATACAATAGTTTTTAAAGAAATTTCCCGTTTTACAAGAGAAGCTGAAATAGGGTATAAGAAATACATGGAGCTTATGGAAAAGGGAATAAATCTAATTTTTATAGATAACCCTACTGTAAGTACAAATTATATAAGAAATCTTACTAAAATTGCAGAAGGCCAAAGTCTTGTTACCAAAACAGCTCTAGAAGGAACCATAAAGCTTCTTCTTATTGTTGAATTGGACAGAGTAGAACAAGAAAGAGAAATTATTGTAAAAAGAATTAAACAAGGTATGGAAGCTAGCACAAAAAAACCTGGAAGAAAGCCAGGGACAAAAGAAAAGCTGACTAAAGAACTTGAAGCAGATATAAAAAATTTTATAGAAAATGGTATTAAGAAGGGAATAAAACAAGTTGATTTGATGAAGAAGCATGGGGTTTCTAGGAATACTTTGAAGAGTTATATTAAAACCTTATTATCTAATTGAAGTACTTTTAACATTTGAAAGATAAAGATTCAACTTAAATTACCTAGAAAAAACACTATATAAATGGTATAATATAAGAAAATTAAATGCGAGGTGAAGAAATGAAAAAAATACCTATAGGAATAGATAACTTTTATAAATTGGTTGATGAAAACTATTATTTTGCAGATAAAACTCTTTTTATTAAAGAAATCATAGAAGAAAGCTCGCAAGTTTTATTAATTCCAAGACCAAGACGTTTTGGAAAATCTTTAAATATGTCTATGCTAAGATATTTCTTTACCAATAAAAACGCAGAAAAAAATAAAGAATTATTTAATGGATTAAAAATTGAAAAAGAAACTGAAATAATGAAGTTACAAGGAAAATATCCTTTAATATATATTAGTTTCAAAGATGTTAAAGAACTTTCTTGGGAAAATTGTTATAAGAAAACTGCATTGTTAATTTCTAACTTATTTAATGACTTTGAATATTTATTAAATAGTAATACTTTTAATAAGAAAATAAAAGGTCAATTTGAAAAAATTTGGATGAGAGAAGCAGAACAAGCTGATTATGAAAATAGCTTAAAATTTTTGTGCCAACTTTTATATGAATACCATGGTGAAAAACCAATAATCCTTATTGATGAATATGACCAACCAATAATTTCAGCGTATATGAATAGCTTCTATAAAGAAGGAATTAGCTTTTATAGAAATATTTTAAGCACCGTTTTAAAAGATAATGACTATTTAGAAAAAGCCGTTCTTACAGGAATTTTAAGAGTTGCAAAAGAAAGTATTTTTAGTGGCTTAAATAATCTTTATGTCGATTCCATTTTAACTAATCAATTTAATTATTTTGGTCTTTCTGAAGAAGAAGTTTTAGAAATACTAAAATATTATGAAAGAGATTATGAAATCCAGGAAGTTAAACAATGGTACAATGGATATACTTTTGGAAATAATTTAGTTTATAATCCTTGGTCTATTATTAATTTTATAAAAGCTGATGAATTAAAGTCTTTTTGGGTAAATACGAGTACTAATGATTTAATTAGAGACGGACTAAGTAATCTAAGTAAAAGTAATTATGATAATTTTGTAAAATTAACAAACGGAGAAAATATTGACATTGAGATAGAAGAAAACATCTCCTTTGAGATATTAGAAAGAGAAAGTACTGTTTGGAATCTTATGATGTTTAGTGGCTATCTATCTTTAACAGAAAATGCTCAAGTTAGGTTTGTTAATAAAGAAGTAAGAAACTTCTATACAAATGCTTTTAAAGAATTAGCCGGTAATGATATAGGTGAATTTAATAAGTTATTAAAATTTTTATTAAATAAAGATATTAAAAACTTTAAAGGCCTTTTACAAGAAATGTTCTACATAGCAGTTAGTTATTATGATGTAGGAAAAGAAGAAAAATATTATCACAATCTAATACTTGGATTTGTATTTGGTTTAAGTGATAAATATGAAATTCGTTCTAATAGAGAATATGGTACAGGTCGAGTAGATTTACTCTTAAAAGCAAAAGATAATACACTTCCAAACTATATATTTGAATTTAAAGTATCTAAGAAAAAAGAAGACTTAGAAAAAGATTGTAAAGAAGCTTTAAAACAAATAGAAAAAAGAAAATATGGTATTGAATTAAAAAATCCAGTAGAAATTGGAATGAGTTTCTTTGAAAAAGAATTTGAAATTTTAATAAAAGAATAAACTTCTGATTTAAATATCACATAAAGTTTTGTGAATAACACAGTTTTAGAACAAAATTTTTATAAATTTAATTTCAAAAGGACATTTTCATTTTTCTGTCAATCTGTTCTTTCCGAAGGAATAAATGAGCCTATGGAAGTTTTGGAGATTATTATGGAGTTATGGGGTAGATGTGAAAAGAATGAAGATATCCGAGCTATAGGAGTTTCTCTTGGGGAATTTAGAAAGTCAAAAGTAAAGCAAATTGCCTTGGGGGAAGATTATGACATGGAAAAGAAAACCAAGGTTGCTAATTTGAAAGAAGAGATTAGGAGTAGATTTGGGTACAAGGTTATTGAAGAGGTTATTGATAGTGAAAAGGAAAAAGATAAGTATGGTAGGGTGGTTAGGAGGACGTATTTGAGGATATAGGAAATCCCTGCGGGGTGCAGGGATTTTTAAATATTACGTATCCACTAGTTGAAAGTTCTTGACAAACTAAGTGATTCATTTCTATATAAAGTTTACTCCAAAAAATCAAATATTTTTACTTCACCAAATATTTTTTCTATCCCATTTTTAAAACTACTAATGTCATCCATGTAATAAATTCTAAGATTTTTAATAGCTCGTGAACAAGCAACATATAAAAGGTTCTTTGTATTTTCAAAATCAGATGGTACAGAAATTGTTCCATCAATATATTTAAAATAATTTGAAAATTTATTTGGGTTTTGTGTCCCGAAATTATTAGTCATTATTATTAATACATTTTCATACTCTTCTCCTTTAGTTCCATGATATGTATGGTAGTTTACTTCCTTTTTTACTTTTCTTTTTAAAAAATCAAACCAATTATAGTACTCCGTCCAGCAAAAGTCTAAAATTTTCTCAATGTCTTCCTTTTCAGTATTTTCTTCAAAAAGTTCAGACTTAATATAATTTAAAAAACCTTGATAACTTAATTCTTCTATATCTAGTAAATTTTCAACAAGTACTTTTATATTTTTATTATCTCCATTCTCATAAATAGAAAGGATATTCTGAATATATTCTTTGAAAGTATTTTGATTTATTTGACGTAAGAGTATTATAGTATTTTTAATATCCTCAATAGACAAATTCATTCCTTTTTCTTTAAAAATAAGAGTAAGTGAAGATGAATCATTTAAAATTATTTGTCTAAAATCTAAAATTTTATAAAATAATAAGGGAACTCTTCCTATTTTTTTGGTATCTTCATTTAATAATTCAGTATTCAAAGATTTATAATTTTTTTTATAATAAGGCGTTTTCGAAAAGTAATCATAAAAGTTTGAAAACTCGTTATACTCCGCCACAAGTTTATTGGTTAATAACAGGCAATCCAGATGATTCTCTAAAGAAATATTCCAATCATTTTTACACTTTTCTATAAATTGGTCTTTATTTAGCTCATTACCCACAAAAAATTCTACAGAACCCCCTGTAGCATTAGAATAAATAGATTCTTGAATTATTGTGTCGTTTCTAATCAGATTTATTTTATTAATTATTTCAGTATAAGACCTTCTGTTAAATTCCTTATTTATGGATAAAAGGTTGTTGTGTATATTCCATATTTTATTTCCAATTCCTTCATCATAGATATTTTGAACTGTATCACCAAAGTAACCTATTAATGGTTTTATATTAGCTAACCTACCGTAAGAATCCAAAAGTTCCATAATTTTAATAACATTTTCATGAGTATCCTGATACTCATCAATAAAAATAACTGGATATTTATCAATTATTATTTTCTTTAGTATGTCATACTTTTCAATTAAAAAGAATGCGTATTCTAAGAGGCTATCATGACTTATTCTCATTTTGTGAAGGCTATCATTATTATATCGTGCATCATATCTAAATTTTTTATAATGTGCACTATTTGGTTTTTCTATTTCTCTCAAAGTCTCTTGAAAATTTTCTATGTTATATAAAGAATTTACTATTTTTTTAAAATTATTAGTATTATTTAGAATATCAAATTTTTTTAGTTTGTCTTTAAAAGTAGATTTAATCAAAATTGCAGAACTATTATACACACTATAAAACAATGATTTATTTATTATCATAATTTCTTTAAATTCCATTTTCATATCACTATCTAATAAAAAAAACTTTCTAAAATCACTATCTTCGTTATTGTTTTGAAATAAATCAAAAGATAGTTTTTCTATTGATTTTTTTAGTTTTTTAGAGTGTATTTCAGTTAGTTCTTTTTTATAAGGAGATATTATTTCCCATAAGATTTCATGTATTGTTGAAGCTATTACTAATTCAGAATTTCCCATTCTTTTTTTAATTTCTTTTACAGCTACATTAGTATAAGTAATACAAAGTATATTTTGATTGTTAGAGAGAAGCCTCTTACCATAATTATTAACAGTATATTTTAAACTTTCTATTAAAGCATAGGTTTTTCCTGCTCCTGCTCCTGCATTAAAAATAAAACTTACTTTTTTATCTATAGCATTATATAGTAACTTCTGTACTTCTGATTCCCGAGCCAAAGTTGCTTCACATATTTTAAATTTTTCTGACATATGCATATTATTTAGCCTCTCTTCCAATCATTTTCTTTAACCATTCAAGAGCATTTTTAATATAGTTTGGAAGTTCTAAATCTGGTTTATCAGCTAATAATAAATAATAAAGTAAATTGTTAGAAAAATCACTTTTACTTTTAGATAATTTTGATTGTAATTTAAATGAATTGATTAATAGCTCATTTTTATTAATTGTTTCCCCTACAATTTCTTTATATATTTCTGGCTTAGTCTCTTTTAATGCATTATTTATTACGTCACTACTAAAATTTTCCAAAATCAAAGCTTCTTCAAAACTTGATGCATAATACTCTCCAATTTTTTTAAATTGTGTAGTTATGTACAAATTCTCGTCAATAAATACGTTTCTAATATCTCCTATTTCTTCTTTTTTATTATAATGTACAAGTGTTTTATTTGTTGTTAGCCTTTTGCTCAAACTGGTAATTTGTGCATAACATTTATCTACCCTATCTCCTTCATTTTTTTCATGTTTTTCCCTTTTAATATCCAAATCAGTTATTATTAATGAAGGAATTTTTAACAACTTGATAAGTGAATGATAAACTAAACCATGTGCTCCATTTATATTGAAAATAGATATATAATACTTACTTAAATTGGGGTCATTGTCAATAAAATAATTTAATAGAGTTTCCTCTGTCACTCCTTCAACAAGAATTACTGCATCTGAAAAAAATAACTCTGATACTTTATATTTTATATGCTTTTTTAAAAACTTAATGCTATCTGCTGCTATATCATTATTAATTTTCCTAATAATTTTGTTATCATTTAAGGCTTCTACACAAATACTGCTATTTAAAGTTGTTACATAATTTATATTATTAAAGCTGTTTCCTGTATGTATCTTACTGTTAAGTATGTGAGAGGAATGTGTTGTTATTATGAGTTGACTATTAATTCTTTTATTACTACCTTTTAAAAGTTCAGAAAATGCATCATTAATATTTTTTATAAATAATTCCTGCATTTGTATATGCATAAATGCTTCTGGTTCTTCAATAAATATCATATTAATTTTACTGTTTCTATTTTGCTCTGGGTATTCTTCCACATATTCTATCAATTCACCTATTATCATCATCAAATTAGAATACCCTAAACCAAATTGACTTTCTGGAATACATAAATCTTTTTCTTGGTACTGGTATTTGACAACATTAGCCATTAATTTTTCAAATGTTAAATCTGAAGTTAAATTAATATTTAAATGCTCTTTATTCTGAATTGCTTCAATAATATTTTCTACAGAATTTCCTTTAATTGTTTTTAAGTGCTTATCAATTTCTAAATTAATATTTTCAATTTTCTCACTTATCTCATTTTTATGTCCATGATTATTTATATTTTCATATTTCAGTTTTATTATTTTACCAAAGATTTTAGATAAGCTACCATTGTCGATATTTTTATTTGCTCCCAGTATTTTTACATTTAAAAGCTTATCTAACTTAAAATCTGTAATCTCTTCATTTTCTTTATAGTATTTTAATTTGAAATTAGTGTGAGATAGTAAATCCAAAAATTTATTAAATCTATTCTTATCGCTCTTACTTATTTTTTTTACTTCATCTATGAAAATACTTTGTTCTTTTAAAGAGTATTTAATATCAATTACAACTTCTAATTTATTTTTATTTTCATTCTCGATATTTAAGTTTCCAATATACATAAAAGGAATTAAATTTGTCATTAAATCATCTTTATTTTCTGCTTCAATAATTAGTTGAAAAGATAATTCAGGAAATAATTCAAATTTTTCATCTTTGTATTGCTGTAAAAGTTCTCTTAAGTAAAACAAATTGAAATCAGTATGGTAAAAGGTATTTTTACAAATTTTATCTAAAGCTAATCCTATTGTTGTTTTACCTGAATTGTTCTTACCAACAATTAATGTTGTGGATGTTGCAATGTTTATTCCTTCATTATTAGTACTTGTTGTATCTAAACTAGATTGAACAAATTCAATAATGTTATTAGTCTTTCTAAACTTTCTAAAATTTTCAATTTTAAAACTTTTTAAGTACATTTATTCCTCCCAAAGTCAAAATTTCACTTCATTCAATTAAGTATTTATCCGATTTCTACAATCCATATTTTACCCTCAAAAGGTTCTCATCCTTAGAATTTTTTTTAATTTTTATACTTTCTAGCACTCTTTTTTCAACCTCTGGTGTCCAGTAAATTTTTAGATTTTCTTTAGCTCTTGTTATAGCTGTATAAAGTATATTATGAGATATCATTTCTTCTACATCTTCCGTTACAACAACTTTAACAGAGTTATACTCTAAGCCTTGAGCCTTATGTATAGACACTGCATATGATACCTGAAAGGGGACTACTGAGCTTTTGTCCAAATCTTCATCATCATCTACATTATTTGGTTTATATACTGAAAATTGAATAAGAGATTTTTCATTTTCTGAATTACCTATTAATTCAAAATTTTGTACATCCATTTCATTTATAACTTTATCAATTTCTATAGTAAATTTTATTTCATCATCAAACTTATCAATACTTTTTATTATGCCCTTTAGATTATTATAAATTGCAGAACCAAAATTATCTGTTTCATTAAATAAAATAGGGTCATTTATTTTATAGGTTTGTATCCCCCATTGTATTACTTCATTTTTATTATTCCCTTGTAAAAATTTATTTATATTATTTATTCCATATAGGCCATCATAATTTAGGCAGAGTATTATTTCATCAGTATTTGCATACTCAAAAATAGAATTGTTTAAAGTAGCTGAATAGTTTTCTCTAGCTATATGTTCAAGAATATCATCATCCATTTTACGGACTTTATCCCATAATTTAAGTAATTTTTCACTTTTAGTTCTATAAGGTTTTTCTAATTCAAAAATGGAATATGAAGGTAAAAAAGATTTTGCTAGACTAAACCAATTTCCAAAATTTATAGCTTCAATTTGAAAAGTATCTCCAACTAAAACCAATAATTCAAACTCTGCATTATTCAATACACTTAACATATCAGCATTATTTATAGTACTACATTCGTCAATTATCAAAATATCATAATTAAAATCATAATTTTTAGAACTTATAAATTTTGCAACAGTCTTATAAGTACAATTAGAGGCTTTAACTTTTCTTTTTAAATTATCTACAGCAGGATTTGTATTTGCCAAAAATAATTTGCTTTTGTCATTAAAAAAATTAGATATATGATTTATTAAAGTTGATTTGCCTGTTCCTGCGGAACCATAAATAAGTGCAACCTGAGAACTTTCGAACATTTTTTGTAATGCTGCTTTTTTATCTATGCAATCTATATTATGAGGAACAGTATTTAACCAATTGTTGAAATCACTTGTATAATTTTCTTTACCATTTTGTGCTAATATTTTTAATTTTTCAATAATATTTTTAGAATCTTCTTCATAACCTCTTATATAAAAATTATTCTTATAAGTATCCAATAATCTATGAGAATGTCTTTTCGTATAGACTAAAGAATTATACTTATTAGCTAGGATATCTATATTTCCCATGTTTTCTAGATCTTTTTTTGCTGTATATAAACATCCGTTAATTTCTGTATTGTTATGTATCAGTTTTGCAAGTAATTCATGTTCTCTATTCTTGTTATCTATACACTCTAATAAATCTCTAAGCTTAGGATTATGTCCTATCAAAGAAGAACAATAAGGCATAACATCAAAAGGTATACATCCCCACTCTAAATTTAAATCAGAAAGCAAATTACAAGTAGAACCATATTGTTTTTTTATTACTTTATTATTCATTCTATAAAGTAAATATCTTAAAATATTTGAGCCCTCTAAATTATTATTTATTATTTCATAACATCTTTCAAGACCTGTAAATATATGTTTTTTCTTTTCACCTTTAAGTATATCCTCAACAATCCTATCGTATTCATCCCTTGGCAACTTCATTAAATCTAATAAACTAAAACCAGATTCTGTTAAAAAAACCATTAAATTTGTATACTCATCTGTTTGAGTATTTATAGGTCTAAATTGTCCTAATATTTTATTGAAATTATTAAATTCACAAAATCTTATTGCTGTAATCCATTCTGTTATAATTAAAATTGGCATAGTATTATCTCTTAGTCTTATATTTTTTTCAACAAATCTTAATTTTACTGCATAATTATGTGGAATATCAAATTTTGTAAAAGCAATATGTCTATTAAATTTACTTACATTATCTCTTGAGGCTGTAAATGTAATTTCATAGTAAATTTCGTTATTTATAAAAAATGGTTTAATTTTTTGTATATAACATCTTCCACCCCAACCTTTAGGAGTTTTGTAATGATTAATTTTTTCAGCTATTTTTTCATAATATTCTTTAAGAGTAGAATCTTGAGATAAGGGGAATTTTTCTAAATTTTCTAAAACATCCATATTATATTTTTCTTTTAGATACTTTTTTAGTTTAAGAAGATACTCATAATATTTCAACATTAAACGAGTTGAATTTTCTGGTTCAAGGGTATAGTGAGAAGTTGTAATTTGCAATAATTTATGGAATTGTTTCAAAAGTTTAAATTTGCCGTTATTTTCTACATATTTATTTCCTTGTTGTAAATTTTCAAAAGTAATATCTAAGTCTTTCCCATTACAATATTCTTTGAAAGAAATATGTTCAACAAGATTTCTAAGTTGACTTAGAATATTTTGAGAAAGCAGTCCTCTTTCAAGGACTTCTTTCATTTCTATATTTTGACAAATTGCTTGATTTATTACTAAAATTTTTTCATCTACTTTAAGCATTGTGACCTCATTTCATATTATATCCTTTATCTCCTTCATAGACCTAGCATATATATCAACATCCCCAAGATTACTTATTAATCCCATGGTAAAATCTCTAAATCTATTATTTTCATCAATTATATCTATTCCTGCACCTAAAAAAACTCCGAATTGATTTGTAACAATATATCTATCATGAGGTAAACTATTTTTCCCACAGCCAAATTTAACTGTAAGGTTTAAACCAAAACTTAAACCAATATTTATTATATCTACCTCTAAATTATTAAGGTCATTTTTTAATGTTTGCCTTTCTAGTGCATTCATAAGTCTTATTTCTTTGGGTAATTTAATAGAAGAATATATTTCCACTCTTAAATTACTATCTACATTATATTCTTTAATTTTCGAGAAAAAAACTCTAATCCCCTCTTATAATTATCTTTTAATTCTATTTTTCCCTCTGGACACAACAATAATCTATCAATAAGTTTTATTAATTTTTTCTTAATTCTATAGAAACTATAGGAGAATATTCAACAACCCATTTATAAATAGTAGTATAACAAACTTTAATTCCTCTTTCAAATAATAATTCTTGAACATCTCTATAGCTTAAAGAACATTTCAAATACCAGTAAACTGATTGAATTATTATTTCTTCTGAAAAGTGTTTCCATTTATATAGATTTTGAATAAAAGTTTCCTTGATTAATACATATTTTCAGTATTATACTAAGTTAAACATTTTTTTGCAACAGAGCCCGTACCACAATAGTAAAATCAAGGTAATGAGATATAAAAAATAGGTGTTTCAAAATGTTTACTTTTTGGAACGGTTGGCTGTTTTTTACACGAATCGTTGACTGATACCTATTTGATATAAATTTCTAGTATTATATCCCTTTTGCTCTTTGTATTAAAGAATACTATCTCTCAACATATAACTAGTAGATGAATTATTCTCTATTAAAAAGTTGAGAATATATATCACTTTATTTTTTTTATACAAATCTTTTTTAATTAATTCATGATTATAATATAAATATTTCCTAATATATTTTTCTAGATAAAAAACTGTGTTATCCTCAAGTTTTATATTGCTATAATCATTTTGTGTGAGAATTATATCTATCCAATCAATTCCATTTTCTAAATATACAAAACCAACTCCTGTTAAAAATTTTGAAATAAAAAATAATACTGAGGGACAATGTCCTAATTTTTTACAAATTTCTTTAAAGAATCTTTTTCTTTCATTAGTAAAAGGATGCCATTTACTCGCATTTTCTTTCCATAAAATTGAAGCAAACAAATAACTATCTATAATCTCATCACTGTACCTTCTAGGTTTATTCTCTTTTAATTCATCAAAAAGAATTAATTTTAATTTATCCCAAATTCCCCAAAATCTAATAGTTGTTTTTATTTTATCTTCTTCATAGATTATATTTTTAATGATATCTGAATAAAATCTTTCTAAAGTAAAATTATCTAGAAGAGGTTGAATAATTGATTCAAATTTATCTTCTGAAATTTCTAATAGTATCTGTGAATATTTTCTTGAAAATGAATTTTGGGTATAGTAATTAATATCTCTTCTCATATCATCTTGTTTATATTCAGTTAAAAATGCTTTAATAAGTTGTTTTATAAGCTCAAATAATTCTTCGGTAATGTAATTAATATTTATAAGTTTAAACGGTATTATTAAATCATCAAGATTTAATAATGCAATATTAATTTTATCAAAAGAGTTTTCATTATCTAAATCACTTTCCAACTCATTTCCAAACTTCTCTAAAAATTTATTCAAAATTTCATTTCTATGATTCTTTTCATAACCTAATTCTTTATATATATTCTCTTTTATTTGATTATAATAATTTTTAAATTTAAAATAATTAAATAATATACTATATACTTCGCCTGAAAAATCTCCATATATATGAGTATGTATTCCTAGAATAGTAAAATCATATAAATAACTTCCGTTTCCAATACTTTTTTCATCCAATAAAGTATATAATAGTAGAAATTTTATTTCTTTTGCTTCTTCTGGATAGTATTTTAATAACAAAGGTAACGTTATTAAACACTCTTCTAGCCCATCTCCATATTGAAAATTATAATTATTATTAATAATTGAAGTGCATAAATCAAAAATTATTTCTTTACAATATTTTTGTTCATCTTGAGATAGTTTTTCAAAATAATCTCTAAGTAGAACCGAGCAAACTATTCCAGGTATTCCGCGGTTAAGCAAGTAATAATCGTAATCGCCTTTTTCAAATTCAGTAATTATCTCTCTAACACTATTTAAAGCTAATGATAGATTTTCAGAAAAGGAATTATAATTTTTATATTTTTCATCTTTCTTAAATTTGAAATTTGCCCATAAATTTAGAGACAAATGCTTGTGTTTTTCATCATATTTTTCTTTCGAATTTTTGCTATATTCTTCAACCTCTTTTTTTAACTCAGGATGGAAATGAAACTCAACGTTATTTTCAGATTGTTTAGTCTTAATTTTCATTTTTCTTCTGTCCATTCTTGATAAAAATATTTCCCAGGTTAAATCATCATCTGTTTTATCTTTTATTTTTTCATTATCTTTATAATAATTGTCCAATATTTTCCAAAGTTCGTCCTGTCTTCTTTTAAATTCTTGTTCAGAAACTCCTTCATTTTTAATTAATTGATATTTAAAAAATTGGTCTTCTAAGGAATTTTTTCTAAAATCATTCTTACAAGTAGCAAGTCTTTCATCTTGAAATAGTTTATGGTTATAATTTAATCCATGTCCCATTCCATAAAGAGATTCTAGATTTCTTTCATTATATTCTCTTGTTTTATCCAAAAGAAAAAATTCTTTTATTTTAAACAATATACTCGCAACATTAAAAGTTTTATCAGGATAAGCCAAAATAACACTTGTAACAATCGATGTTATTGAAGCTGATTTAGATTTCTTTAGTAAATAGATAAGAAAGTTCTCTAATATTTCTTGTTTAGTATTTTCAGCACGCTCCAATAGTTGTTTTTCAAAAGCCATATGAATTGATTTTAATAAATCGGGTGCAACATCAAAACCTCTATATAATCCCCAAAGTTTAGCATTCGAATATTGTATTATTTCTTCATCGTCAATTTTTAATACAGATTTATAAAAATACTTTTCTCCCTGGTTTTTAACCAAAGACTCTATACATTTATTTGTAAATTCAATAAAAAAATCAACTGAACTATTCCAGTTGGCATTGAATAATATATAAAATGGTGTTTGATAAGCACTTGCAGGGAAATAATCAAATTTAAATGAACTAACAATTCCAAATTCTCTATTTTTTTCTTGTAAAGGGTCATCATAACTAAAATTACTGAATCTACCATTTGATTTAGGAATCTTGTGAATCCAAAAGCTATCGATTAACTTCAATATTTCTTTTGGCAATGTCCAAAAGATTGGGCTCGCTTTAAAGTTTTTATTCTCTAATATATAGGATATAAAATTATCGTGTATGGTTTGACTCTGTTCATCATATTCAGTTCGTATATTATCAAGTAACCCTGTAAGTTCTTTTTTTATTTCCAACGAACAGTTTAAAATGATATTATAAATCTCAGAATTTCCATCTCTAGAAAGATACTTTTTATTATTTATTGAGTGCATATAATATTCTAGACCTATTAATCCACAGTACTTAGTTATATTTCCTTTTCTTATTTTTTCCGACCATTCATTTAATAACGGAATAAACGTTTTTATATTATTGGTTCCTATAATAGTCCTGTTATCAAATAAAAATTTTATATATTCTTCCCATCCTTTACCTTTAGGTATAGTTGGAGTGTATAGTTCCGAAATATCTTCTTTTTTCAGAGGTAATCCTTTTAAAAAATCATAGTCTATTTCTTTACAAGCTAATCTTAGTAAAAAGCTAATCTTTTTCAGCCATTTTGCTTCTTCCTTTAATAAATCCTCTTTAAAATATTCAAAAAATTTGCCTGAATATTCTGAAAGCAAAACAGATACTAAAATTTCATCTAGCCAAAAGGATTCAATTCCTTTATTTTCAAAAATATCCTCAATAAATTCTTTTATAAATTCATTTTCTAATAACAGTTGCTCTGAAATCCAATTTTTTAGAGCTCTTCGCATTGGAAGAGAGTTCCCTATTTCGGAAAAAAAATTGCTTATAGATACCCTCTTACTAAAGTTCATTTCAACTATTTTTTCCAAAGCCCACTCTTCATAAATATCATGAGTTATAAAATATCCTGAAGTTTCATACCCCAAAATACCATCTTTAACCAAACTATCTTTAAATTCATCATACCCATTAATATCAACAAAAAAAGTCCCTTTATTAGCTCTATCAAAAGAAAGTTTTAAAAAACACTGCTCTCTACTTGGTAAAGCTTTTGATATATCGTTTATCCATAAATTTTCCTTAAACTCTTTATATGTCCTTGTATTGGTATTTCTCAGGTAGTATTTCAAATATTGACTTAAATAAAAAGGATTCTTAATTAATTCCTTTAACTTTTTATCTTTTGGTAAATTAAAGTCATTTTCTAAAGCAATATTTTCTAATTCTTCCTCATTCAAATTTTCAATAGAAATTCGTAATGGTGAAATCTTATATATTTCAGCAAATCTATAGTTTAAAGTCTCAAGATAATTGTTCCTTGTAGTGAAAATAATTTTCCAATTATACTTCATTAAGGTTGAAATAAATTCTTTAATTGGCTCTTCATTTTTTAGATCCAATAATTTCTCACTTGAATCTAAAACAATTATTTTATCATTAATTTCCTTATGAAAATTCAAAAAATCTAAAAAAGTTAAATTTTTGAATTTTTCATCAATACAATTAATATTAAATTCACTTGCTTTAAACACATAAAAATAATTACTTGTCTGTTTATTTTCGTATAATTTTTTAATTATAGCCGTTTTTCCTGCTCCACCTACCCCCGAGATAACTACTGAATTATTTTTAGTCATTTCTAAATCTTTCAAATAGCCTTCTCTAGATATTATTATTTCTTTATCACGATATCTCATACTAGCATTAATATCTCTTAATATATTTTCTGTATGATGCTTAAAATGTTCAATCAAATCAAAAATACTGTTGTCAGCAGAAAAAAAATGTTTACTTATTAATTCATTTTTAATTGTTACAAATTCACTTTCAAAAAAACTGAGTAATTTCCACTCTATTTTTATTTCGAATTCTTTTGCCTTTTCTTCTATTTCTTGTTTAGATTTAGGTTCTGTTCCCTTATATTGACCAAACTCTTGATTTGAATAAAAATGGTATTGAGTAATCAACGGATATTTTTTTTTAGCTTTTTCAAGAGATTCAATAATTTCATCCTTGTTATCCGATAGGGACGTGCCATA
>RRZT010114677.1_pt1 | contig 15171 bp, 11 predicted proteins | sample 2165551 | NCBI WGS metagenome assembly RRZT01 (sample SAMN10456910, study PRJNA506462) | wastewater metagenome | biome: wastewater; feature: sludge; material: wastewater sludge; isolation source: wastewater sludge with Escherichia coli K12::gfp cells carrying plasmid... | place: USA: Moscow, Idaho... | reverse complement strand
GGCATCGAATTAGGCGCGGTTTTAGAAGGAGTTGTAATTTTTCAAAAAAGATTGAAAACCATTTTAAAGCTTTCGACTTAACCTTTTTTTACATCAATAATGGCTTCATTTAATGTCAGCATACTTTTTGAAACACCACCGAAAATATTATTTGCAAAGAAAAAGCATATAAACAATTATTTATATCTACCCACAACTTAGAGTTTTTTAAATATCTAAGAAAATTAACTATTCCTAAAAAGAAAACACATATTAAGAGTTGCAGTGATCCTTCTTGCACTTCAACAAAGAAAAAAGATAATGAAGATCTATCCTTTTATCTTATTAATAAAGAAAATAATATCAGCAAATTAGATGTTCTTCCAAATTATTTAAGAAAATATAATACTGAGTTTAACTATTTATTTTCACAAATATGGAACTGTGCTCATGCAGCAACTGAATTAGGCCCAGATCAAATTTATAATTTTAGCAATAATATGAGAAAGTTTTTTGAGGTCTATACTTATTTTAAATACCCTTCTGACCAAGATAAGTCTGTATTTAGAGAGAAGTTCTTTGATTCAGAAAATAATCTTAATCATTTTAAGCTTGTGGATAGAATTGCAAATGAGTATTCACATGCCGAAGAAATATTTGATAGAACAATGAGACCAATTTCTTCACAAGAAATGATTACTGCTGCAAAATTTATATTGGACAGATTGAAAGCTAATGACGTAACTCAATATGATGCTTTGGTACAAAGTACTAAAGACATACGTGAAGAAAATTAATGAAACATTATTTTTTAGGAAATAAATTAAATTTGGTCTACGAGGGACAAAGATAACTGGTAGACCATGAATAACTATTAGATTTGATCATTTTTTGTTAAATTTAAATACATTTCATAAGCATGAGTATATGAAAAGTGATCGTCTCTTTTGCCCAAATGACATAAAGATTTTTCGATAAGTTCAACTTCGTCTATGAATACAACATGTTTACAAGGTATAGCATGTACATATGCTTCAAAAAACTCTTTTAAAGTAGGAGGTAGAAGCTGTAATTGGGGTAAATTAAAAACTTGCTCTAATACCGTCAATGAACAAATCTTAAGATTGAAAAAATATCCCGAATAGCTCATATCAACAGCTTCATTCAAGAACAAAATAAATACTGTTAGAGTATCTAAAGGATATTTTTTAGATAACTTTGTTAGTAATTCAAATATTTCACTATTTTTATAAAAAATTCGTTTTACAAACCTAAGCTCAAAAGATGATCTTTCAGCTAAATGAAGAAAATGACGGCTAACTTCAGGGGCTAAGCCAAGTATAATTCTATCGGTCTCAATAGCAGAACGTGAATCAAAATTGAAAATATTCCAAATTGGATGATGAAACCAGATAGCGGTTTCTGGATACTTCAATGCCACTATTTCTACACGTTCTGGTCTTGGAGAAGCCTCACCGTGCTCATAGCGATCCCACAATCTTGGTTTTTGATCTACTGGCTCTAAATGCTGAAATTTTTCAGGTTCAAAAAAGAGTTCTAATTGCGATGCCGATAAGCCACCTGAATAATATTTCATGAGGTGGAACCAAATCATTGTTCTGATTCCTCTAACTTTCTTTCGAAAGTTCTTTTGCCGTTGTATATAACTTTTTTGATCCATAATTCTTTGGCGTAAATTGTGACAGAAGAAATCTATCAAATCACAATAAAAATTTCATGAGTTTTCGTTTTTTAGTCATCCGCAACTTTCCTAAAAAACACTATTTATATAAATCAGTAACTTAACATGAAAGTTATGGCTATTTTGTACTTAAAATTTAAGAAAAAAATTCGGGTTCTCAAGCGTCATTATTTTTTTCATAATATAAAAAATCCAACACCACTGAACAAATATGGACACGACCAAACAACATCAGAATTTTGCAGATGAACTCGAGCAAAAATTTGGAAAAATTGTAGGAGGAACGGAATTAACGAAACTGCTAGGCTATCCAAGTACTGATGCTTTTCGGCAAGCAATGAAAAGAGAACAATTACCAATAGATGTTTTTTCTATACCTCATCGTCGTGGATATTTTGCCTATTGTCGAGATGTTGCTCAATGGTTAGAGAATTTACCTAAAAAATAGAGGATTACTTACATGAGATATTTCAAGGAGAAGTACTAGTGATTTGATTTACCTGACTTTTATAATCTCTAGGTAAGGCACAATAGTTTATGCTCTGCAAAGCATAAACTATTGCAATAAAACGATGTCTTGAGCAGACCTTTTTATTTTGTGCATTTTTTGAAGTAATGTCAATTCGCTTTGTCTTATGCCATAACGCCTTACCATAAATATTCAACTATATCATTCAATTAGAAGCTTTTACTATGATGTAAAGGTTAGGAATTTTTATGCGTATACCTTATGAAAAACAACGTGAAATTATCCGTTTACTATCTACAAATAAGTTAAGTAATCGTGAGATTGCTAGAATTGTTCATGTTTCACATAACACGGTAAAACTTTTAAGAACAAAGTTTATGAAAAGCGGTGAAACATGGGAAAGCATTTCTTCTTTACCTGTACAAGAATTCTATCAACGACTTCCAAAAACTACTAAAAAACAGTTACATGAGCCTAGAAAGCATATGCCTGATTGGGAATATATTAAACAGGAATTATCACGTAAAAATATGACTTTAGAACTTCTTTGGCAAGAATACAGAGAAGAATTCGGCTTTAATGGTTATTCATACTCATGGTTTGTTAAATTATTCAATCAATGGTGTAAAGTTCAAAAAAAGAGCATGAAGCAATTTTATAATGCTGGTGAATTTTTATTTGTGGACTTTTGTGGACAAACCATTCCAATTTATGATGCCAAAACGAATATGGAAAAATTTAAAGCCCAAATTTTCGTTGGTGTGATGTGTAACTCTTCTTATAACGTTATACATGCAGTTCCAGATCAAAAGATTAAATCTTGGATTGAATGTCATATTGAAGCATTTAAGCAATTAGGAGGGGTTCCGCAATATATTATGCCAGACAATTTAAAGGCTGCTGTCATAAAACATACTCGTTCTGAAATTATTATCCAAAAGGATTTTAACGAGTTCGCTGAACATTATAATTTCATTGTTTATCCTGCTCGCTCACGAGAACCACAAGATAAAGCATTAGCTGAGAAAGGTGTTCAAATCATTCAAACTCAGATTCTCGCTAGACTAAGAAATCAGCGTTTTTATTCATTGACTGAATTGAATAAAGAACTCTATATACATAACCAAAAAATCAATGAAAAACAAACTAAGACCTTTCCTATGGGGAGGACACAGCTATTTTTACAAACTGACAAAGTTGCACTATCACCATTACCAGAACTGCCATTTGAGATATGTGAACGTAAGTATGATGTACGTGTTAATGAATTTGGTCTGATTGAGTGGAATAAGCATTTTTATTCAGTACCTCATCAATATGTACATTGCCTAGTTGATCTTAAAGTGACACAACATATGATTGAAATTACACATCAGCGTCAATTTATTGCCCAACATTTATTAAATGATCAAACTGGTGGCCATACGATTTCATCCGAGCATATGACTGAGACACAACGAGCTTATAAAGAATTAACTTTACCTTATCTAATCGAATGGGCAGAAAAAACAGGCCCATATACGACTGAATTTGTCCAAAAGAAAATTTCGGAGAGACGTGATTTTGCGAACGGTATCCGTACAGTACAACGATTAAAGCAATGGTCTAATCAATCAGGATACACAAGTGAAGATTTAGAGTCTGCTTTGCAATATGCTATAAAAATTAATGCTTTAACTTTTGACAGAATAAAATCAATTATCCAAAAAAAAGTATATGGTAATCCTAGGGATACACCTACTACTAAACTCACTTTACATCATAATATCCGAGGTGCCGATTATTTTAATATCAACAAATTAGGAGATAAATGATGCTATCACCTGATTTAAGAAATAAATTAGTTCAACTCAGATTATCAGCTATGGTCAAAGTTTTGGATTTACATTTGGTTGACCCAAAATTTTTAGAATTAACGTTTGAGCAACAACTCACTCATATCGCCGATGCTGAAATTTCAGATCGTGCCAATAGAAAAATTAGTCGATTATTAAAAAATGCAAGCCTGAGATACCCTCGCGCATCAATAGATAATATTGACTATCACTCAGAAAGAGGCATTCAGAGACGCCAAATTTCAACATTATTTGATAATAAATGGATTCAGCATCGTCAAAATTTAATTATTCTTGGTGCAACTGGAACAGGAAAAAGTTGGTTAGGTTGTGCCTTTGCAACACATGCTTGTCGCCATCATTATAGCGTTTTGTATTTCAATACCAATACTCTGTTTGAGGCACTAGCTCTTGCTGTAGCTGATCGAACGCTACCGCAGTTAAGACGTAAGTTGATTAATACTAATCTATTAATTATTGATGACTTTGGCTTGGGAAGCATAGATTCGCATTTAGCATCCATATTTCTGGATATTATTGACTTACAGGCCGTAAACGGATCATTACTTCTAACAAGTCAGTACCCTACGTCTGTATGGCATAGTCGATTTGAAGATCCCACATTGGGAGATGCTGTTTTAGATCGGATCGTGCATAAAGCTCATCTTGTAGAGTTACAGGGAGAATCTATGAGAAAAAGACAAGGCAAAAATACAAATTAATTTTTAGGGAGACTGAAATATGTCTCCTTTATTTTATGTATGAAAAAATGGTCAGGTTAGAAAGATTTTATCTGGTCATATCAAAAGAGCATGAGTGGTCAGGTCAATAGATATTTTGCATTATAAATGGCTAATTGGCGAATTTTTTACAATTACCCTAAGTAACAGAGATAAAAAATTTACTCATGAAAACTGCCTCATTCCTATGTACAAAACATTTAATTTAATGAATAATTTAAATAAGTTGCTTAACTTTAAAGTTTATATTACTGGATAATAAAAAATTTATTTCTGCATGTTTATTCTTATCATAAACAGACTATTGTGGTTCTTATTTTCGTATTGAATTTGCCCTGCATGAGCTAAAACTATAGCATGAACAACTGAGAGACCTAAGCCAGTCCCACCAAACTCCCTATTCCTAGATTGCTCAACTCTAAAAAAAGGTGTGAATAGTTCATTTTGATATTGAACTGGAATACCTGGTCCATCATCTTGAACTTCCAATATCCACATATTTTCTTTCACAACAGATCTAATCCTAATTACTCCAGGATTCGCATATCGTATAGCATTATCTATGAGTGCAATAAGTATTTGTTCTATACGACGTTGATCGCAATAAATTAAATCATCTGATACCTCTGATAAGATTTCAATTCTTGCATTAGATAATTTTTCAGAAAACATTATTTTTATTTTATTTACAGATTCCTCAAAGTTCACAGGTTCTATTTTTAATTTAAGTTGTTGATTTTCAAACAAACTTAATGTTCTCAAATCTTCAACCAAATACGACAATCCTTCAACTTGATGTAGTAAGCTTTTCATTAGAGAATGATTCGGTTCGAATACTTCATCAACCACTCCTTGCAATCGACCTTGAAGTATAGTGATTGGGGTCCTCAGCTCATGCGCAATAGCAGCATTCCAAATATGAGCATTATTATTTGACACTTCAAACTTTTGCGCCATATCGTTAAAATTATTGATCAATTCTAAAATTTCATTAGAAGTGTCTACAGGCTCAGGGACTCGGGTTGCTAACTCACCTTGGCTAATTTTTCTTGTAGCAATTGCTAAAGATTGTAAAGGCACAATTAAACGGCTTGCATGCTTCACACCTAGAAATATTGATAAAGCAGAGCCTATAAATAAGACTGATAATATCCATAACCAGTCTAAAAGATGGAACCAAGGCCAGCTATGATATAATTGTTCTAAAGTTACAAATTTTGATTTAAGTGCTATTCCATAAATTGCAATGCCTATAATGCAGGCGATACAAATAATGCTGAAATTAAAAATACACAATGTATAAATCAGCTGCTTACTGACTCCATATTTATTTTTCATTAATTTGATCTAGGCGGTAGCCTACCCCCCGAATATTGATTAACATTTGGCAATCCATTTTTTCTTCAAGTTTCTTCCTTAACTTACTCACATGACTATCTACAGTGCGTTCTAAAGCATTACCATCTGGTAAACAATGGTTCATTAACTCACTACGCGTAAATACTTTATAAGGATAATCAATCATTAACACTAAAATTTTATATTCAGTCAATGTGAGATTTAGTAAAGTTTTCTTATTGAGTTGATGTATATAAACACTATGAACATCAGTATCAATTTCAATATTTTTGTACTTTAAATTTTTGTTGGGAATCTGAGTGCTTTGATTTGTCCGTCTAAGTACAGCATGAACCCGTGCAACAACTTCATTTGGGTTAAAAGGTTTGATCACAAAATCATCTGCCCCCATTCTCAATGCAGTGACCTTATCAACATCCTGATCCAGTGCTGTTAGCATAATTACTGGTGTTCGTTGATTGCTCTGACGTATTCTTTTTAAAACCTCCCAACCATTTAATTCTGGTAACTTTATGTCCAAAAGTATGAGATCTATTGATTGTGTTGCATTAATTTCTATAGCCTGTTTTCCATTCATAGCGCGAATAACTCGCATACCTTCTCGCTGTAAATAATGCTCAATGATATCCCCAATATCATACTCATCTTCAACAACAAGAATAAGTCTATCTTGAACATCTAAAGAGTAAGGGTTTTCAAACATAGCGATGAAATCTTAATAATACTTTACTTATCATATCGTCATTTTTCTTGCAATCTCCACACTTTTTCCATCTTTTATCAACGCTTCTTCCACACTTATTAAAAATAATATAAATATCAAAACTCCAAGGTTTGAATAATATGCAAAAAAATTTATTACTCCCATTATGTTTGTCTGTCGCACTTGCTCTACAAGGCTGTGGTTCAGATGAGGCCGCTCAGAATGAAACGCCGACGAGTAAAGTCAGTGTGCTCAGCATTCAACCACAATCTGTAAACTTCAGTGAAAACCTTCCAGCACGCGTACATGCTTTCCGTGTTGCAGAAATTCGCCCACAAGTCGGTGGAATTATTGAAAAAGTATTATTTAGACAAGGAAGTGAGGTTAAAGCAGGACAAGCCTTATATAAAATTAACTCAGAAACTTTCCAAGCCGATGTAAATAGTAATCAAGCTTCACTCAAAAAAGCAGAAGCAGAAGCCGCCCGTTTAAGAGTTCAATTGGAGCGTTATCAACAATTGCTCCCAAGTAACGCCATTAGTAAACAAGAAGTTAGTAATGTTCAGGCTGAATATAATCAAGCCCTAGCTGATGTCGCTCAAATGAAAGCTTTGCTTACACGACAAAACCTGAACTTGCAATATGCCACAGTTCGGGCCCCTATCTCTGGCCGTATTGGACAATCTTTTGTCACTGAAGGAGCTTTGGTTAGCCAAGGTGATGCCAACACCATGGCAACGGTACAGCAAATCGATAAAGTCTATGTCGATGTGAAGCAATCGATCAGTGAATATGAACGTCTACAGGCAGCATTACAAAGTGGAGAGCTCGCTGTAAATAGCGAAAATACGGTTCGTATTACCAATAGTCACGGACAACCTTATAATGTCGTAGCAAAAATGCTATTTGAAGATATCAATGTTGATCCTGAAACAGGTAACGTGACCATTCGCATTGAAGTCAATAATGCTGAACGAAAACTCCTTCCGGGCATGTATGTTCGCGTCAATATTGATCGTGCAAGTGTACCTCAAGCATTACTCATTCCCGCACAAGCTATTCAACGTAATATTAATGGCGATCCGCAAGTCTATGTGATTAACGCCAAAGGCATGGCTGACATTCGCCCGATTGAGCTTGGCCCACAATATGAACAGTATTACATTGCCAGCAAAGGTCTGAAAACTGGAGACAAAGTAGTTGTCGAAGGTATTGACCGTATTCAGCCCAATCAAAAATTAGAACTGGCGACTTGGAAAGTTCCTACATCAACGAATAAAGCTGTATCTACTGAGGCTCAAAAACCCAATGCACAAGGAGCTCAATGATGATGTCACAATTCTTCATTCGCCGCCCTATCTTTGCATGGGTGATTGCGATTTTTATTATTCTCTTTGGTTTACTCAGTATTCCTAAGCTCCCGATTGCACGTTTTCCAAGTGTTGCACCACCTCAAGTTGTTATCACAGCGACTTATCCTGGTGCAACTCCAAAAGCCATTAATGACAGTGTCGTCACTCTAATTGAACGTGAATTATCTGGTGTTAAAGACCTGCTTTACTATAGTGCCACTACAGATACTTCAGGGATTGCGCAAATTACTGCGACCTTTAGGCCTGGTACAGATCCCGATATGGCTCAAGTAAATGTACAAAACAAAATTAAAGCTGTTGAAGCCCGATTACCTCAAGTTGTTCGTCAACAAGGTTTATTAGTAGAAGCGTCATCCTCTGGTTTTTTAATGCTAGTCAGTCTTAGCTCTCCAAATGGAAAATATTCAGAAATCGACTTAAGTGACTATTTGGTTCGTAATGCCGTTGAAGAACTTAAGCGTGTTGAAGGTGTTGGTAAAGTCCAATCTTTCGGTGCTGAAAAAGCCATGCGAATTTGGGTCGATCCAAATAAACTGGTGTCTTATGGTTTATCCATTAGCGATGTCAACAACGCAATTCGTTACAATAATGTCGAAATTGCCCCAGGTCGTTTAGGGGATGTGCCTTCAGAAAAAGGACAATTGATTACGATTCCACTCTCTGCTCAAGGGCAATTAAATAGTGTTGAAGAGTTCAATAATATTAGTTTAAAAGGCAAGCTGAGTGGTAGTTCGATTAAATTATCAGATGTTGCTCATGTTGAAATGGGTTCTCAAGCTTACAATTTTGCTATTTTACAAAATGGTAAACCAGCCACTGCTGCTGCCATCCAGTTAAGTCCTGGGGCGAATGCGGTCAAAACAGCAGATGGTGTGCAAGCCAAAATCGAAGAATTAAGAGCAAATTTACCAGAAGGGATGCAAGTCGATATTCCTTATAACACGGCGCCTTTTGTTAAAATCTCGATTGAAAAAGTAATTTATACTTTACTTGAAGCCATGGTTTTGGTTTTCATTGTGATGTATTTATTCTTACACAATGTTCGCTATACACTTATTCCAGCCATTGTCGCGCCGATTGCCCTGTTGGGTACTTTTGCTGTCATGCTGATTGCGGGTTACTCGATTAACGTACTCACCATGTTTGGTATGGTGCTCGCAATCGGGATTATCGTCGATGATGCGATTGTGGTGGTTGAAAACGTCGAGCGGATTATGGCGACCGAAGGTTTGTCTCCGAAAGAGGCAACCTCTAAAGCCATGAAAGAAATTACCAGTCCAATTATTGGGATTACGCTGGTTCTTGCCGCGGTATTTTTACCGATGGCTTTTGCCAGTGGTTCAGTCGGAATTATCTATCGTCAATTTACAGTGACGATGTCCGTGTCGATTCTATTCTCAGCACTTTTAGCACTGATTCTAACGCCAGCGCTGTGCGCTACCATTTTAAAACCAATCGATGGTCATCATCAGAAAAAAGGCTTCTTTGCTTGGTTCGACCGCACTTTTGACAAAGTGACGACCAAATATGAAATGATTTTGGTCAAAGTCATTAAACATAGCATTCCAATGATGATTGCTTTTGTGGTCATCACAGGTCTCACTTTTGCAGGCATGAAATATTGGCCAACGGCATTTATGCCAGAGGAAGACCAAGGCTGGTTCTTAACCACATTCCAATTACCATCCGATGCAACACGTGAAAGAACGCAAAACATTGTTCAAGATTTTGAAGGTAATTTATCCGGAAAATCAGATATTAAGAATAATATTTCAATTCTTGGATGGGGGTTTGGTGGTGCTGGGCAAAACGTGGGCGTGTCATTCACGACACTCAAAGATTTTGATGAGAGAACAACGCCTTCATCTGAATATGCCAACTCATTAAATACCGTAATGGCAAAAAGCGGTGAAGGCAGTGTGATGTCGATCCTTCCACCGCCAATTGATGAATTAGGTACATATTCTGGTTTTAGTTTACGTTTACAAGACAAAGCCAATTTAGGTATGCCAGCACTCATCAAGGCCAAAGAGCAACTCCTTGAAATGGCCGCTAAGAATGAGAAATTCTATATGGTGTGGGCTGAAGGTTTACCAGAGGGTAATAGCGTTAGCTTAAAAATCGATCGGGAAAAATTAAATACTCTCGGTGTTAATTTTGCTGATGTCTCAGATATCATCTCAACTTCTATGGGTTCAATGTATATCAATGACTTTCCAAATCAGGGTCGTATGCAACAAGTCATTGTTCAAGTCGATGCTAAATCACGAATGCAACTTGAAGATATTTTGAATTTAAAAGTGGCAGGTGCAAGTGGGCAATTGGTTTCTTTGTCTGAAGTGGTTAGTCCTCAATGGAGTAAAGCACCTCAACAATATAACCGTTATAACGGTCGACCTTCATTAAGCATTGCAGGTATTCCCAATATTGGAACTTCATCAGGTGATGCAATGCGTGAAATGGAACAATTGGTTGCCAAGCTACCTAAAGGTATTGGCTATGAATGGACAGGAATTTCCCTGCAAGAAAAGCAGTCTGAATCACAAATCGCATTTTTACTGGCTTTATCGATGTTGGTCATTTTTCTTGTACTCGCTGCGCTGTATGAAAGCTGGGCTATTCCTTTGTCGGTCATGTTAGTCGTACCACTGGGTATTTTTGGTGCAGTGGTTGCCATTATGTCGCGAGGCATGATGAATGACGTGTTCTTTAAAATTGGTCTGATTACGATTATTGGTTTATCAGCCAAAAATGCCATCCTGATTGTTGAGTTTGCAAAAATGCTACGAGAAGAAGGCATGAGCTTAATTGAAGCAACTGTTCAAGCATCAAAACTTCGATTACGCCCAATTCTAATGACATCACTCGCCTTTACTTGCGGTGTAGTCCCATTGGTCATTGCATCAGGGGCAAGTTCTGAAACTCAACATGCTTTAGGTACTGGTGTATTTGGTGGCATGATTTCCGCAACCATTCTGGCGATTTTCTTTGTACCAGTCTTCTTCATCTTTGTATTAGGCACTGTGGAAAAACTGTTCTCTTCCAAAAAGAAAACCTCATCCTAATTTGAATTAATCGGAGGAAATATAAAAGTTTCCTCCGATGCCATTTATTCCTAAACACTTTTATTATTTGGAAAATACCATGTTTAAATCGACTACTTTAAATCGAGGACTACTGGTCTCCACACTTTCAATGGCACTCACTGCCTGTGTGAGTATGCAAGCTCCTCTACCCACAATCAAATCAGATATACCACAGAACTACGACAATACAACCAATGGAACCTCAATTGCAGCGCAAGGCTATAAAGAATTCTTTTCAGACTCACAGTTACTACAAGTCATTGAAATTAGTTTAAATAACAACCGTGATTTACGTACAGCGACTTTGAATATTCAGCGTGCACAGCAACAATATCAAATCACTAAAAATGACCAACTCCCTACGATTGGTGCATCAGGTAGCGCTGTACGACAGGTCAGTCCTTCTGTAAACCCCAATAATCCGTATTCTACCTTTCAAGTGGGATTAGGTGTCACTGCCTACGAATTAGATTTTTGGGGTCGTGTGCAAAGTCTAAAAGACGCTGCTTTGAATAATTACTTTGCCACTCAAAGTGCAAAGGATGCGACACAAATCAGCTTAGTCAGCCAAGTTACACAAGCATGGTTGAATTATGCTTTTGCAAATGCAAATTTAACCCTTGCTGAACAAACATTAAAAGCACAGCTGGACTCTTACAACCTGAACAAGAAACGTTTTGATGTGGGTATTGATAGTGAAATCCCCCTCCGTCAGGCACAAATTTCGGTTGAAACAGCACGCAATGATGTTGCGAATTATAAAACTCAAGCAGCTCAAGCACAGAATTTGTTAAATCTATTGGCGGGACAATCCATTCCTCAAAACCTACTACCCAATCATGCAATTAAAAACATCACCTCTGAGACGGCTTTTGCAACAGGTTTACCGAGTGATTTACTTAATCATCGTCCAGACCTAAAAGCTAGTGAGTACCAACTGCGTGCTGCTGGCGCGAATATTGGTGCAGCCAAAGCAAGGCTCTTCCCCACGATTAGTCTGACAGGATCTGCTGGTTATGCATCGACTGAACTAAATGACTTATTTAAATCAGGTGGTTTCGCTTGGTCGGTTGGACCGAGTATTGATGTTCCAATTTTTGATTGGGGAACTCGTAAAGCCAATATACAAATTTCTGAAATAGATCAAAAAATTGCACTTGCTGACTATGAGAAAGCCATTCAATCTGCTTTTCGTGAAGTCAATGATGCGCTTGCAGCCCATGCACATATTGATGATCGTTTAAGTGCACAGCAACGCTTAGTCTCAGCCACGGATACGACTTATAAACTATCTAGCGCCCGGTTTAGAGCCGGTATTGATAACTATTTAACGGTCTTGGATGCACAACGTTCTGCTTATGCAGCCCAACAAGGGCTACTGATCCTTGAGCAAACTAAACTGAATAATCAGATTGAACTATATAAAGCGCTAGGAGGTGGATTAAATAAAAAATGAATTAAACACTTTCAAAAATATTTTAAGGGCTAATCAAATACATGATTCGCCCTTGACTTAAATAGTTTCTAAAAACTAATTAATACAAAATATTCTGACCCTATATGTAATTAAGTAATTTTAGAGTTTTTAGCCACACCTTGCTTACGAGGTTTATCTATGAAAATACGAGTATTTATTCTGAACCAATATCTATTAGCATTCACATTATGCAGTATAACTGCTCTCAGCGGGTGCCAACTTGTCAGCCTGAAGCAACAAACCCTTCACACAACACTTGCTAATGAACGTAATAGCATACTTACGCAAAATAAATTGAGTGAAGCAAGCCTCAATGTTATATATATGTCGAATAAAGACGTTAAAACATGTATACAGGCCCCAAAAGAATGTATAGACACATTAAAAAAGATACCCCAATTACAAGATGAACAATTATTATCTACTGCTAGTGAATTATATCTATCAAAAGCAATTGCTCTTTCAGAGTCTTATGAGTGTGAAAGTAATAAACTTATAAAAGCTAAAACAGAAGAAGGGCAAAAACATTTAAAATGTTTAGATGAACAACTTGATGCATTAGATAAAAGTATCCGTTATAGTTATGCTTTTTTGTTTAAAACATCACGTCAACCACAAGATCGTATATTTGATAATCGTCAAATTCAAATCCGAGATTTTTATAATCAAGCACTAACAGAACTAATTAACGCTTATAGTGTAAGAAGCGTATCCAATACTATCCCACCAAAAATAAAAATAGGTAAAAGTACATATTCAATTGATACTCAATCATATCAAAAACTACAAGATATGGAGCTTGAAAAATTCACATCAAGCTATAATATGAACTTTTCAGGTTTAAGAACCATTAATCGTCGTGATGGTTTTGGATCTGATTTTGTTGCAGTACTTTCCAGTAAAACTGATCCTTCTAAAATTGAAAATAAGTATATTTTAGATCCATTAACATATAATTATCCAAATGGGGTTAATCCAAATATTCATAAAGCTAGATATCTATCATCGACTTTAATTGCCCAACCAAAAAATAAAATAGAAACATTGGATGAGGTATTAAATAGTCCAGATTTTGAAATAAAAATTTACGACCCTTACAACATAGCAAAAGTCAATATTGCGGGAAAGGATTATTCACTTGCTGCAAACTTCTCAGCTCCATATGGTTTATGGTTATCTGAAAATAATTTAAGCCTAACCGCTTATCTTTCTCTTATTGATTATAAACAAAAAGTGACCATGCCCCAACTATATATGCTTGAACCTTACAATCCAAACAAAAAAGTCATTGTATTAATACATGGCCTTGCTAGTAGCCCACAAGCATGGATTACCCTTACAAATGACATAATGGGAGACACAACTCTTCGTGAAAATTATCAAGTTTGGCAAGTATTTTATTCAACGAATATGCCAATCTTAGAAAGTCGTTTTCAAGTGTATGCATTATTAAAACAAACCTTTGCCACCCTTAATCCTCAAGATTCAGCCGCAAAAAATGCTGTACTTATTGGTCATAGCATGGGAGGAATCATCAGTCGTCTTTTAATGAGTAATGCTGATATTTCACAAGAGGCATTACCAATGATGAATAGTCACGAACTTGCTCGGATGAAAGAACATCCCGCAGTTGGCGAACGGTTAAAAATGACTCCAATTCCAAACTTTGACCGTGTTATTTTTCTTGCTACTCCACATCATGGAACAAGGTACGCAGATCGTTGGTTCACATTAACTGCTCGCAAGATTATTCGTTTACCTTCTAAATTCTTAACAACATTAACAGATACATTAAATAGTGATGATACTAACCTTAGAGATTTCGTTAAAATTCTTAATGATAATACTCTTCAAAATGGTCCAAGCGACCTCAGTACCAAATCAGAGTTTATGCAACTTACTACAAATATACCTCTTAAAGAAGGCTTAGCTTTTCATTCTATTATAGGCAATATCACAAAGAGTGATGATCCCAGTGTGATTACCGATGGTGTTGTTCCCTATACAAGCGCCCACTTAGAAGGAGCTATTTCAGAAAAAATATTTAGAGGCGGTCATTCTATTCAGGAAGAGCCTGAAACCGTTTTAGAGCTTCGTCATCTCTTACGTCAGCATTTAGTTGATCATGGCTTATATAAACCGAAAAACTGAAACTAATAAGTTTCCAAATATGAAATATACCCTGAACAGGCTAAAGTGTTATCATCCTAGCCTGTTATTTTAATCTACGATCACTCGCGCCTATCTAGCATCAAGGTATAAGCTGGCGTTTAAAAAGCTTAAAAGCACAGTGCCAGCGTTAAATGCCTAGGGTCTGTTGACATTTCAAGTATAGAATTTACCCGATAAAGGTAGCCAAATAAATATACAAGCTAATGCAACTGCCCCCTCATAGCTACACTTTAGCTTATCATATCGTGTTGCTATTCCTCTGAACTGCTTTAACCT
>RRZT011083716.1_pt1 | contig 15172 bp, 14 predicted proteins | sample 2165551 | NCBI WGS metagenome assembly RRZT01 (sample SAMN10456910, study PRJNA506462) | wastewater metagenome | biome: wastewater; feature: sludge; material: wastewater sludge; isolation source: wastewater sludge with Escherichia coli K12::gfp cells carrying plasmid... | place: USA: Moscow, Idaho... | reverse complement strand
TCTCGGTCTGGCAAAAACAGAACACCCTGTGGGGGTGGCAGGTTGAAGATACCCAGCAGGTTAATCAGTATGGATACCCGCTGGTCCTCGAGTGTGGAGAAGCGCCGACGAGGGCTGCGGCGGCACACCCTGCGGCGGCACACCCTGCGGCGGCACCGGCCAGGATCCTGGCCCCTGCTGGGCGGACGACCCTCCCGACGTCGGATCCGGGGGACGGCGCCAGAGCTGATCGTCGCTCATGCGTGGCTCCTTTCCGTCGGCCACGGGCGCGCACCACTCGGGGAGCGTGGCTGCGGAACGACGAACGGGGGATGGATACAGGCTGACCTTATCGGCCCGGCGGCGCTCGGCGTCCACCCCGGCGACCGCGGCAACGGGCGGGGAATGCCCCGGCGCCGAGCGGGGTTGTAGGGATGTGGCCGGTAGTCTGGCCGCACCACCCAGCACGAGGAACACACTCATGAGCGACGTCCGCGAAGTCATCGTCATCGGCTCCGGCCCCACCGGCTACACCGCCGCGGTCTACACCGCGCGCGCCAACCTGGCCCCGCTGGTGTTCACCGGGTCCGTCGAGGCCGGTGGCGCGCTGATGAATACCACCGAGGTCGAGAACTTCCCCGGCTTCCCCGAGGGCATCATGGGCCCCGACCTGATGATGAACATGCGCGCCCAGGCCGAACGGTTCGGGGCGGAACTCATCGAAGAAGACGTGGTCGAGGTCGACCTGACCGGTCCCATCAAGGTCGTCAAGGACGCCAACGGCGACGAGTACCGCGCGAAGGCCGTCATCTTGGCCATGGGCTCCGGCTACCGCCACCTGCACATCCCGGGCGAGGACAAGCTGTCCGGCAAGGGGGTCTCGTGGTGCGCGACGTGCGACGGCTTCTTCTTCCGCAACAAGAACATCGCGGTCATCGGCGGCGGTGATTCGGCCGTCGAGGAGGCCACCTTCCTGAGCCGCTTCGGAGACACCGTCACCATGATCGTCCGCCGCGACGAGCTCCGTGCCAGCAAGATCATGGCCGAGCGCGCCGCCGCCGACCCGAAGATCAGCATCGTGTGGGACTCGGTCCCCGAGACGATCAACGGCGAGAACAACGTCACCTCGCTCACCGTCCGCAACGTCAAGACCGACGAGACGACCGACATCCCCGTCCAGGGCGTGTTCGTCGCGATCGGTCACGACCCCCGTTCGGCGCTGGTCCGCGGCCAGGTCGACCTGGACGACGCCGGCTACGTGCTGGTCAAGCCGGGCACCCAGGAGACGAACCTGCCGGGCGTGTTCGCGGCCGGTGACCTGGTGGATCACACCTACCGGCAGGCGATCACCGCGGCGGGCACCGGGTGCGCCGCCGCCTTGGATGCCGAGCGCTACCTGGCCTCCCTGGGCGACGTGACCGCCGCTGAGGGCTTGGCCGCCGCCCTGGCGAACCTCTGAGAGCCCGCCGCACACGCTGCTCGTCGCGAGTGAGCCGCGTGGAGCCCACATCGCGCCAGCAGCACGGACCCCCTCTCCCTCCTCACAAGGGCATTTGACCTTGACGCGACGTCAATCTTTATGGTTCAGGCTTAGGAGGTCGAACAACCATGACGAACAACACTGATCGACTCATCGCCCAGCTCACCGACCCGGACGGCACGAACCGGCGGCACGCCGCCCTCGCGCTGGGGCGCGAGCAGGACCCGAGCGGCACCACGGCGACCGCGCTCGTCGAGCGCCTCGCCACCGAGGCCGACTCCTGCGTCCGCGAGGATCTGACCTGGGCCACCGTGCAGCACATCGACACGGCCCTGCCGCAGGTGCTGGGGATGCTGACCGCGCAGGACGCCGACACCCGGCGCACCGGCGCTCACGTGCTGAGCAAGGTCGGCGACCCGGTGCACTTCGACGCGCTGGCACCCCTGGTGTCCGACGCGGCGTCCGATGTCGCCATCAAGGCCTACCGGGCCGTCGCCAACACCGGGCGTCCCGAGGCGCTGGCAGTGCTGGCCACCCGGCTCGGGGACGGTGACGCCCTGCAGCGCGACGCGCTCACCGGCGCGTTCGCCGGCTTCGGCGAGGCGGCGGTCCCGACCCTGGTCGAGGGGCTCGGCTCCTCGGACCGGGACGTGCGGGAGCACGCCGCCGACGCCCTGGGCCACCTGGGAGTCGATGCGGTCACCGCGACGGACACGCTCGGCGCCCTGGCGTCCGACCCGGACGCTGACGTGCGCCTGGCGGCGGTCGCCGCCCTGGGTCAGTTCGGCCCCGAGGCCGCTGCGGCGGTCGAGGGGTTCCGTTCGGATGCCGACCGGCGCGTCGCCGCCACGGCATCCCGGCTGACCGTTTCGTGACGACCTGACCGGTCCGCGCTGACGCAGGTCCCGCCCCCCTGGGTGCGGGACCTGCGTCGTCCTCGGGCGGCGCCGCTCCGCCGCAGCCTCGCCGTCACGGCGCCCCAACGGGGTTCGCGTGCTGGCGTGAGCGTGCGAAGCCGTAGGCGACGAGCCCGGCCGCCAGCGCCGTCAGCGCACCCCCGCCCCAGGTGACGGCGTCCTCGAACTGCGCCGCCTGCTGGGGCGTCCACCCGGGCGCCGCGATGCTCCCGGCGACGAACGCGGCGATCAGCGTCCCGGCGACGGCCACTCCGGCCCCGTTGGCCACCTCCGTGACGGTGTCGGTCAAGGCCGCGCCGACCGACGTCCTTGCGGCGGGCAGCCCGTCGAGGACGGTGATCGCCGCCACGACACCGATGACGCGCAGCCCGGCGGCGACGAGGGCGAGCGCCACCGCGACGCCTCCGTAGCCGACGCGGTTGAGGCCGGTGAACAGAGCCAGGCCCAGCACCACGGCCGAGGCGCTCACCCAGGCGGCGCGGGCCATCCCCCAGCGCGCGACCAGCGGGTTCACGAAGGGGCCAAGCGCCAGCAGCACGACCACCTGCGGCAGCATCCCGACCGCAGCCAGCGCCGGTGGCCACCCCCAGGCGAACTGCAACTGCAGGGTCACCAGGTAGGAGAGCCCGGCCGTGGCAAGGCCCGCGGCCGCCTTGAAGGCGAGACCGCTCGCCACCAGCGGGCTTCCCAGCAGGGCCAGGTCGATCAGGGGGTGGGAGGCGCGCCGCTCCTGGATCCAGAAGAGCCCGGCGGCCGCCAGGGCGCCGCCGAGCAACCCCCACGGAAGGGCGCTGCGCGGGCCGACCTCGACGAACCCGGTCGGCGCGAGGAGTGCCAGCACGATGGCGGCCGTGGCGAGGAGTGCCCCCACGACGTCCAGCGGTGCGCGATGCAGCGTCTCGGGGGCGTCCTGCCCGATCCCAGCTCGGATTCCGACGAGGGCGTAGAGGGCGATGGGGACGTTGACCAGCAGCAGCACCTGCCAGGGCGCCACGCCGAGGACGAGGCCTCCCATCGTGGGGCCGACGGCCAGCCCGATCAGCCCGACGGTCGAGATGACGGTCACCGCGCGCACGCGAGCGGCTTCCTCGTCGAACAGCCGGTAGGCCAGCGCCATGGAACCCGGAGTCGTCATGGCTGCAGCGATCCCCATCAGCCCCCGCAGGGCGATCAACTGCTCCGCCGTGGAGACCAGAACGGTCGCGGCGCTCGCGGTGGCCAGCAGGGCCAGCCCGATCAGCATCATGCGGCGGCGTCCGAATCGGTCGGCCAGCGAGCCGAACAGCAGCATGAGGCCTCCGAACAGGACGGCGTAGCTGCCGGTCACCCACTGCAACGCCGTGGCCGACGCGGCGAGGTCGCGTCCGATGGTGGGAAGCGCCACCGTGAGGATCGAGTTGTCGAGCATTTCGACCAGGAAGACCGCCGAGAGCGCGCTGAGGGGAAGCCAGGACGCTCGTAGCGAGATGGAACGGTGTTCGTTATGCACGAACATCGTTCTAACGCCCGAACGGCGTTCGTGTCAAGGTAGGGTGTGGACATGTCCTCCCCGCAACGGCGCCGCGACGCCCGACACGCATCCGGCGAACCCGCGGCGCCGCCGAAGGCCCCGCTCTCCGCCGAGCGCATCACCTCCGCAGCCTTGGCCCTCGTCGCCGAAGAGGGCTACGACGCGTTGACCATGCGCAGCCTCGCCACGCGCCTGGGCACCGGCCCGGCTTCGCTGTACGCCCACGTCGTCAACAAGGCCGACCTCGACGAACTGCTCATCGGACGCCTGTGCCGCGACGTCCTCCTGCCCACGCCCGAGCCGAACCGGTGGCGCGAGCAGATCACCGACGTATGCGTCCAGCTCCGCGACCGCTACCTGGCCTACCCCGGCATCTCCCGCGCAGCCCTGGCGATCGACGTGACCGACCTCGATGTCCTCCGGGTCAACGAAGGGATGCTGGCCATCCTGATCGGGGCGGGGATCGCGCCACAGACCGCGGCCTGGGCCATCGACGCACTGTTCCTCTATGTGGGCGCCTACGCGATGGATGTCGCCGCCGCCCAGGGGGGAGGCGGCGACTCACGTCACCACGGCTCCCGGCAGCGGGCCGACCTCATCGCCCGGTTCGAGAACCTCCCATCGGACCGCTTCCCCCAGATCCGCGCCCACGCTCGCGCCCTCACCTCCGGGACGGAGCACGAGCGGTTCTCGTTCACGCTCGACCTCCTGCTGCGGGGCCTCCCCGACTCCTCCGCGCAGGCGGCGCCGTCACCGACCGCGTGAGCCACCCGGCTCGACCGCACGGACACCGTTCACGGGCGCCCCTGCTCAGGACGCGCCCGGGAGAGGAGGGCCGTCGCCAGGGCGCCCGTCCTTCCCCCCGCTGCGGAGGCCAGGGCGAAAGCGGCGACGATGGGCTCGGCTGCGGGCAGCGCCGCCAGGGCCATCAGGGACGCGACCCGGACCTCCTCGTCGTCATCGCGGGTGGCCGCGACCAGCGCGTCCGTGCCCCGGGTGTCCTCCAGCAAGCCGAGCGTTTCGGCGGCATCCGCGCGGGTGGTCGCCTCCGAGGCCCCCAAAGCCACGAGGACCGGGCCGAAGGCGTCCGCGCCGAGGGCGCCCAGGGCCGTCACGGTCGTGCCGCGCTGGGACGCCGACCCACGACCCAGCGCCACCGCGAGCGCGGCGGCTGCCTCGGGGCCGCCGAGCTGACCCAGCGCTTGAGCCGCCTTCGCTGCCACCTCCGGGACCGGGTCGGCGAGCAGGCCGGTGAGCGCCCCGGCAGCGCGCGGGTCCCGGAGCTTGCCCAGCGCGTGAGCCATCTGCGTCCGGACGCCGGGGTCCGGGTCGGCCAGGTGCCCGATCAGCGCGTCGAAGGCCGTTCCGCCGCGCCGCACCAGCGCCCAGGTGGCGGCCTCCCGGACGCCGGGTTCCGGGTCGTCCCGCAGCAGCCCGATCAGGTCATCGGTGGTGATCGCATCGGGGGACTCCAGCGCCGCCCGGAACCGCACTCCCCCGTCGGGGTGCCGGACGCGTTCGCTCAGCTCGATCGCGGTCAGCACGTCGTCCCAGTCGTCATGGGACGCGGCGAGCAGCCCGCGTAGACGTGCCAGCAGTGCCTGTTCGGCGCTGATCCGCTCCTCGACCGCGTCGATGTGCTCGCGCAGCGTCGTCTGCGGATCCAGACCGTTCCGCAGCGCAGCCCCGATCTCCGTCAGACCCAGACCCAGCGATTTCAGGTGCTGGATGGCGAGCAGCCGCCGCACATCCTCGAGGGTGTATTGCCGGTAGTCGCCGCCGCTGCGGCCGCTGGGAACCAGCAGCCCGAGCGCGTCGTAGTGCCGCAGCGTCCGCGTCGTGAGCCCCGTGCGACGGGCGACCTCGCCGATCTGCATCCACTCCATGCCAGGAGCCTAATCGGGGACCGTGACCGACGCCGGATGGGGCGTCCCACGGTGTTCGCCCGTGTCGCGGGAAGAATCCGCGTCAGTGCCGACGTTTAGGATGTGACCGAACCGATCGATCATGCACGCGCGCCCCTCCCGCGAGCGCGCGGCACCACACAAGGAGTGAGAACCATGGGCGCAGTCCCCGCCGTCACCGACGCCTCGTTCGACCAGGATGTCCTGAAGTCCTCCAAGCCCGTGCTGGTGGACTACTGGGCCGACTGGTGCACCCCCTGCAAGCAGATCGCGCCGATCATCGAGGAACTGGCCGCCGAGCACGGCGACAAGATCAGCTTCGTCAAGCTGGACACCAACGACAACACGGCCGTTCCGACGCAGTACGGGATCATGAGCATCCCGACGCTGCAGCTCTTCGTCGGCGGCGAGGTCGCCACGCAGATCGTCGGCGCCCGCTCCAAGGGCGCCATCCTCAAGGCGCTCAACGAGTACCTCTGAGCGACTGCCGCCTCATCACGCCGCGGGCGGGGCCGTCCGGAAGGCGGGGGTGCTCCAGAACTCGCCGTTGACCCCACACGCCAGCACGTCGACGCCCTCCTGGGCGGCGGCGTGCTGCAGGGTCGTGACGCCCCCCGCGAGGATCGCCGTCGCCCACACGTCCGCGGTGACGATGTCGGGAGCGGAGACGCTGACCTGGCAGAACCGGTGGTCGGCGCCAGCGCGCCAGACGTGCTCGCCGCGCTCCGCCGTCCCCGATGTGGCCAGCGCCCGCGTGCCCTCGCCCAGGTCGAGGCCCGACAGCAACACCTGCCGGTCCCGGGGGTCGACAACCCCCGCATGCCATGGTCGCCCGTCGGGGGCATCCCCGCTCACCAGGATGTCGCCGCCCGCGTTCAGGCACCAGGCCTCGCACCCGGCATCCGTGAGGGCCTTCCCGGCCTCGTCGAGGGCCAGCGCCTTCACCAGGCCGGACAGGTCGATCGCCCCGTCGGGACGCCGCGGCCGAAACGCGTTGCCGGTCAGGAATCGCCACCGGGTCGCCTGGTCGTAGACGTCGTGGAACTCCGGCGAGGCGTCGCGCAGCGGCAGGTCGCGGCGGGCGACCCGGTCGCCCTCGCTGCCCAGCCGCCACAAGCTGAAGCGTGCGTCGTAGCGGTGGAACGCCCCCGCGACCTCCTGCTGCACGCCGACCGGGATGGCGTCGGGGGTGGTGAGACTCACGACGGTCCCCATCACGGGGAACACGAACCGGGCACTCATGCCGACGCCTCGTCGAGGGCCGACTGCAACGAGGTCAGGTACGCCTGTGAGGTGTAGGTGGCCCCCGAGACCGTGGCAACCCGCGCGCTGTCGGCGGCGAGGATCTCCTGCCGCAGGGTCGGGATCGCCGCCGCGTTGATCGAGCTGGATCGGCCGCCGCTCGACGCGCTCACCTGCTCCGACAGCGACGCGATCGCCCCGGAGCGGATCGTGACGGTCACGGTCACCTGCCCGTAGCGGTGGCTGACCGTGTCGCCGGTGTACGTGCCGTCGGTCAGGCTCGTGGCCGAACCCGACCCTGCGGCGGCCGTCGCGGACGGCGTCGCTGTGGCGCTCGCGCTCGGGACGCTGGTCGTCTGGGTGGACGTCGTGTCGTCGGTGGTCGTGACGTCCGCCGTACCGGTGACCGGCTGGTCGGTCGTCGGCGCCACCGGCAACGTGTAACCCTGAGCGGTGCCGTAGAGCCACCCCAGTCCCAGCACCCCGGTGGACGCGATCGCCGCCGCAACGGTGGCGCGTGTGCTCATGCGAGACTCCCTTCCTCAGCGGCACGGCAGGCGCCGCGCTGTACGTCGTGCGGGCCCGTCACCATGCGAACGCCTCCGCGTGGATCCGGGCGGGCGGCACACCCGCCACCAACGCCTCGCCGACGACCTGCTCGCGGACGGGACCCGGCCCGCAGACGTACAGGTCCGCGTCGGCCAGGTCGGGAGCGAGGTCGCGCAGGCTGGTGGCGCGGGCGCCCTCCGGCAGCCAGGACGCCGATCCGTCGGCGTGGCGGCGCCGCGGGCCGACCAGTTCGATCAGCCGGACGCCCCGCGTCGCCGCCAGGGTGTGCAGTTCGGCGCGGTGCGGGATCTCCTCGACGCTGCCCGCCCGCACGATCGCGGTCGCCGCGCCCGGACGCACCGGCAGATCTCCCATCAGCGACAGCACCGGGGCGATGCCGCTGCCCACCCCCACCAACACCACCCTGTCGGTGGTGCGCATGCGCTCGGTGAAGACCCCGTAGGGGCCGGCGAACAGCACCGGCGTCCCCGGACGCAGGCGCGTGGCGATCAGGTCCGTTCCGGCGCCGCTGCGGCGGACGGTGATCCGGACGCGCTGCCCGTCGGGGGTCGCTGACACCGAGAACGGGTGCCCGTGCCACCACAGCCCGGGGGCGAGGAAGCGCCAGGTGAAGAACTGGCCCGCCTCCAGGCCGATGCGATCGAGCCGGCGTCCGCTCATGTCGATGGCGACCGTGTCGCGGGCGACGGGGGTGACCGCGGTGACGACGAGCCGGTGTTCCAGCGTCGCGAAGAGCGGCAGGAACACGCGGTAGGTGAGGACGACGAACGCGGTCACCACCCAGACCGCCAGCCACCCTGCGGCGGCGAGCCCCGACGCGAACACCTCCCCCATCGTGAACTGGTGCGGGAGGCTCACGGCGACGGCGACGTAGGTGAGCAGGTGAATGCCGAACCACACCTCGTGCGGCAGGCGGGCGCGCGCCATCGCCACCGAACTGGCGGCCACCACGGCGAGGAGCAGGAGCCCCACCACGGCGAGGGCGGCGTCGTTCGTCGCCCACAGCTGCCCGAACTCCCCCCACCAGGTGAGGCCGTCGGCCAGCGCGTAGCCGGCCACCACGAACAGGCCGTGGAACACCAGCCCGAGAAAGGCCGGCTTGCCGAGGCTGGCGTGAATCCTGAGGGCCCGGTCGTGGCCCAGAACGCGTTCCACGGCCGGGACGCGGGCCGCCAGCCACAGCATCTCGACGACGATGGCGGTGGCGACCAGCCCGGAGAGGATCCCCGCGCCGGTCAGCAGCCCGGCCGGGGAGGAGGCGGCCTGGCTCACGCCGCCGGTGGCGAGCCAGGCGACGACGGGCACCGCTGGCCACACCCAGGCGAGGACGGTCAGGACGCCGCGCGCCCGGGCCGGGCCCCTGCCCCGCGGCGCGAGCCGGCTCGGCTCACCGGCCGGGGGCCGGACCGGCGCGGGGTGATCCGCGCGGATGTCGGCGGGTGCGGTGGTCTGCGTCATGCAGCCAGGGTTGAGGCGGTTCCTGTGTGCACGCTGTGCGTCACCCAAGACGGCGCCCTGACCTGTCCTCGCGAGGTGCGACGATAGGGGCGTGTTCCCCGACATCTGGGGCGCGTTGATCGCGTCATTGCAGTTGGTGGGCGACGTCCTGCGTCAGGACGCCGACCTGCCCGGCCACCTCGGCAGCGTGGACCTGTTCTGGTCCTCGGTCGGGGTGGCCGCCTTGGCGTTGCTGTCGATCGGCGTCGGACAGAGCGGGGTGTTGTTCCTCAACCGGGTGCGCGGCGTCCGGGCGGTCGTCTCCGGCGGGCTGGCGCTGGCCCTGCTCATCGGGCTGCGGCTCATGGAGGCGCTGGTGACGTGGGGGGTCGCGCTGGCCGTGACGCGGCGTCCCCTCCCCCTGATGACGATCCTGACGGTGTTCCTGCTGTCCCTGGCCCCGCACGTGTTCAACGCACTCACGTTCCTGCCGTTCGTCGGCCTGGGGATCGCCCGGGTGCTCGAACTGTGGTCGTTTCTGGTCTTGTTCGTGCTGCTGGGCGCGGCCTACGCGTTGCCCGGCTGGCTGGCACTGCTGATCGCCTTGTCGGGCTGGCTACTGATGCAGTTGCTGGCCCGGCTGCTGGCCGCGCCACTGGGCTGGGTGTCGTCACGGCTGTGGACGCTGGCCACGGGCGAGCCGGTCATCGTGACGGGGGCGAACATCCTCACCGGCGGGCCCTTCGTGCCGGTCGCCGCCTCGGCACCCGGCCACGGCGATTCCGAGCCCGCCGCCGGGGGACGCGCATGATCTGGTGGTTGCTGGGTGCCCTGGTCGCCCTCCTGGTCGTGTTCGCGCTGCTCGCCCCGCTGGAGTCGCTGCGCTGGTGGTCCTCTCAGGGGGCCGTGCAGGCCCGTCGGACCCTGGCGCTGACATCCGCGGACGCGCCTGGCGATGCGGCGGCTTCACGTGAGCTGACGGTCGCCGGGGAGCAGCCGGACCGGTACGTGGTCTACCTGTCCGGGATCGGGGTCGTCGACGGCGAGGGCATCTCGATGCGGGAGCAGGCGGTGTGGCATCGGGTCGAGCACGACCTGCCGCGCGTCCGCGTCATCGCCGGTGTGTTCCCGTACGCCGCCAACGACCTCAGCCTGCTGCAGCGAGCCACCTCAGGCCTGTGGACGTGGCTCAACAAGCGCCGCCGCGTCCGTCGCGAAAGCCTGGCCCCGTACCTGATCAATCTGCGCAACGTGCTCCAGGTGCTGGTCTCGGCCGACCCCCGCTACGGTCCCACCTTCAACGCTGGGCTGGCGCTCGCGATCTGGGACGCGTTGCGGCAGCACGGTTACGTGCCGGGCAGTCGCGTCCCCGTGACGCTGGTCGGGTTCAGCGGGGGCGGCCAGATGGCGGTCGGGGCGGCGTCCATGCTGTCGCTGCTGGGCGTCCCGGTGAGCGCGGTCTCCATCGGGGGCGTGTTCAACGCCGACCCGGGCTTCGACCACCTGCAGCACTTCTGGGACATTCGCGGTGGTCGCGACCGGCTTCGCCTGCTCGGGCCGCTCGTCTTCCCCGGGCGCTGGCCCTTCACCCCGAGTTCGCCGTGGCATCGCGCCATGAAGGACGGCCGGGTCACGATCTACGACGGTGGTCCTGTCGTGCACGAGGGCCGCAACAGCTACTTCGAAGGTCGTCGGGTCGGCAGCGACGGGGTCATGCCTGCCGACCGGCTCGTCGGCATCCTCAACGCGATCCTCGGCACGCCCGTCCCGCAGGCGCCCTTACCGCCCCCCTGCGATCGCGTCCCGGCCCAGGCGACCACGCGTCCCTGACTCGCCGAGGACTGAGCTTCAACCCGCCGAGGACTGACCCTCCGCGCGCCGAGGACTGAGGCCCAGAGTGTCGAGGACTGAGGCGCGACCTGGCCGTCAGTGCTGCACGGGGTTCAAAGGCAGCACCGTGCGCGGCTTGGGGCTGGGGATCAGCGGCTCCCGCTTGGGAACGTGCGCGCAGAACGGCTCCTCCGCCAGATAGTCGCCCGTCATGGCGTAGGCGCGGGCCCGGGAACCACCGCAGGCGTCCCGGTAGCCGCACACCCCGCACTTGCCCTTGAGCTGAGTGCGGTCCCGCAGCGCCTGGAACACGGGCGAGTTGCGGTAGATCTCGATGATGTCATCGTCGCGGATGTTGCCCGCGGACACCGGCAGGAAGCCGGAGGGGTACACGTCGCCGACGTGAGAGATGAAGACGAAGCCGTCGCCATCGTTGACGTTGCGGGCCCGCCCGATGCCGTCGGACTGCGAGTAGTGCATGCCCCGGGTCATCACCTCGGTGACATCCTCGTCGGCGCCCTCGCGCACCTCCGCGCGCTTGCGCTGCATCACGACCCGCGAATACTGCGGGGCCGCGGTCGCCTTGATGTCGAAGGGAGCCGTCTTGGACAGATCGTAGAGCTGGTGGAACACGTCCTCGAACTCGTCGGCCGACGCCACGTCCTCGGCCTTGGCCCGACCCATCGGAACGAGGAAGAACACCTCCCAGAACACGACGCCGAGCGTCGTCATCAGCTCGGTCATGGCGTGCATGTCGTCGATGTTCGCCTTGCGGATCACCGTGTTGACCTGCGTCGACAGGCCCACCTCCTGGGCCTCCCGCAGGACTCGCAGCCCGTGGTCGAAGGACCCCTTGACCTGGCGGAACTCGTCGTGGATCGCGGCGTTGGAACCATCCAAGGAGATCGCCACCCGCGTCAGGCCGACGTCACGGAGCTGGATCAGCAACTCCTTGGTGGCCAGCGAGGTGGTGGCGGGCGTGATGCCCATCCGCATGCCCAGCTTGGCCCCGTACTCGACCAGTTCGACGATGTCGGGACGCTTGAAGCAGTCGCCCCCGGAGAACACGAACACGATGGGCCCGAACTCGCGCAGCCGCTTCATCATCGCCTTCGCCTCGGCGGTGGTGAGCTCGCGATCGTCGCGCAGCGGCTGGGCGCTGGCCCGGCAGTGCTTACAGGCCAGATCGCACGCCTGCGTCGTCTCCCAAATGGCGATGAAGGGCGCGGAGTTGAAGTCGAGGTGGCGCCGCGACGGCGCCGAATGCGGATGCCCACCCCCGGGATGCCCGCCAGGATGTCCGCCGCGGGCTCCCGGGTGGCCGCCGGGGTGGCCAGGTCGGGCGGCGTCCGCAGGGCGATCAACGAGGTCGGTCATGCCCTCGACATTACTACGACAATGAGTAGTAAACCCGGCGCCCGTACACTTGCCCCGGTGAAACGGCGAGCATTCCTGGCGGGCGGGGGTGCGCTGCTGCTCGCAGGCTGCACCAGCACCCCGACCCCCGCCACCACCCCCGACGCGTCCGCCACCGCCGCCACCGCGGAGCCGACCCCCAGCCCGACGCCCGAGGCGTCCACGAAGACCCCTGCCACTCCCCCACCAGACGAGCGGAGCGGCGAGGGACTGGCCGTCCCCTACGAGGTCGACGGGATCATCGTCGTCAGCCCCGCCCATCGCGTCTCCGCCGCCTACGTGCCCGCCTGGGCCGAGCGCCCCAACGGCCTGCACCCCGACGCCGCCGCGGGGTTCACCGCCCTCGTCGCCGCCGCCCAGGCCGACGGGCTCGCGCTGAGCCTGCGCTCGGGCTACCGCAGCTATGCCACCCAGAAGGCCAGCTTCGAGCGCGCGCTGCGCACCTACCCCGAAGAGACCGCCCGCCGCTACTACGCCGAGCCGGGCGCGTCCGAGCATCAGACCGGCCTGGCGCTGGACGCCTGGGACGGCAGCAACCGGGGCTCCGCTTTCGCCCGGACGCCACAGGCCGCCTGGTTGGCCGCTCACGCGACGACGCACGGCTTCATCGTTCGCTACCCGCAGGACAAGACGACGATCACCGGCTACGCGTGGGAGTCGTGGCACCTGCGCTGGGTGGGCACCGAGGTGAGTGCCGCGTTCGCCCCCGACCCCTCGTTGACGCTGGAGGAGTTTCTCGGGCTAGCCTGACGCATGGACGTCGACCGACTCATCAGCGACACCGGCCAGCGGCTGCGTGTGCGCGGCGAACGCATGACTCCTGTCCGGCGCGCCGTCTTAGTGTGCCTGGCTGAGCGCCCCGACGCGGTCCGCGGCACCGACATCGTCGCCGACGCCACCGCGTCCGACCCGGGGTTGACCGCCGAGGGAGTGGCGCACGCGCTGGCCACCTTCGAGTCGATGGGCGTCATCACCCGCCACGGCGAGGGGGACGCCGCCCGCTACCAGCTCCATCCCGCCGCCTGCGCCGGGGCTGGGGCTCCCGGGCCGATCCTCGACGTCCCCCTCGTGACGATCTACGAGGAGTACGGCGCGGGCGCCGAAGCCATCGGCAAGCGGGTGGCGCGGCTGCTCGGCGTCCCGTTCATCGGCCAGTCGGTCAGCTCGGAGACCTTCGAGGCGGCCGCGCAACGCGATGCGGTGGAGGCGAACTTCTTCGAACGCTTCCTGCGGTCGTTCACGCCCATGCCGACCGACACGGACCTGGTGTGGGATCTCGCCTCACGCACCGATCACGAGATCGTGTCGGAGAACACCGAATCTCTGCTGTGGCTCGCCGCCGAGGGGGCCGTGATCGTGGGCCGCAACGCGACGAAGATCCTGCACCGCGAACCCCAGGCGCTGCACGTGAAGCTCACCGGTCCGGTGGAGGCTCGGGTGGCATACGCGTCCGCCAAGTCCGGGATCCCGCTCGATCAGGCACGGCGGCGGCAGGAGCGCGAGGACCGCGTCCGGGCGGATCTGGCACGTCGGCTGTACCGCTGGGACCCGACCCAATCGGAGCTGTTCGACCTGACGATCAACACTGCGTCCTTCACCGACGCGCACGCCGCCGACCTGATCGTGTCGGCCTTCCGGTTCGCCGTCGCGGACTTTCCCCAGGCCCCTGGCATCGGGGACTGACCGACGCATCCGGCGCGGGGACACTGCGGGCAGCACCAGCCGTCCTGGTTCCAGAGACCCCGGAACCAGGACGGCCAGGTCAGTCCTGCAGGACGGCGGCGATGGACTCGCTGACGTAGGCGATGTTGTCGTCATTCAGGGCCGCCACGCAGATCCGGCCGGTGTCGGTGCCGTAGACGGCGAACTCGGCACGCAGACGGTGCATCTGCTCTTTGGTGAGTCCCGAGAAGCTGAACATGCCGACCTGATCGGTGATGTACTCCCGGCCCTCGACGCCCGCGGCCACCAGCCCTGCGACCAGGGCGGTGCGCATCTGCTTGATCCGGTCTCGCATCTGCCCCAGCTCTGCGACCCACTGGGCGCGCAGCTCAGGATCGCCGAGCACCGTCTCCACGATGGCGGCACCATGGGTGGGCGGGTTGGAGTAGTTGGTGCGGATCACGATCTTGAGCTGCGAGAGGACGCGGGCAGCTTCTGCGGCGTCCGCGCACACCACCGACAGCGCCCCCACGCGCTCGCCGTACAGCGAGAAGCTCTTGCTGAACGAGGTGGACACCAGGAACGAATCGACCCGCTCGGCGAACGCTCGGACGACGGCACCATCTTCCTCGATGCCCTGGCTGAAACCCTGATAGGCCATGTCGAGGAATGCGGTCAGGCGGCCCTCGACGACGGCCTCGATCACGCGCTGCCAGTCGGCGGGCGCCAGATCGTAACCGGTCGGGTTGTGACAGCAGGCATGCAGCACGACGATGGTGCCGGGCGCCGCCGCCCGCAGGTCGGCGATCATGCCGTCCAGGTCGACGCCCTTGGCCTCGGCGTCGTAGTAGCGGTACTTCTCGACGGTGAACCCGGCGCGGGTGAACAGCGCCTGGTGGTTCTCCCAGCTCGGGTTGGAGATGAGGACCGTGGCGTCCGGGGACACCTGCCGCAGCAGGTCGGCGCCCAGCTTGAGCGCACCCGTGCCGCCAAGAGCCTGCGCCGTGATGACGCGGCCCTGCTCCAGCAGCGGGGAACCCGCCCCGAAGACCAGTTCCTTCACCTCGGTGTCATAGGTGGGGATTCCGTCGATGGCCAGGTAACCCTTCGCCTTCGGCGAGGCCGCCATGCGCTGCTCGGCGGTCTCGACGCACGCCAGGAGCGGAAGCTTGCCGGAGGCGTCCTGGTAGACGCCGACGCCCAAGTTCACCTTCTTCGGGTTGGT
>RRZT011737971.1_pt1 | contig 15173 bp, 10 predicted proteins | sample 2165551 | NCBI WGS metagenome assembly RRZT01 (sample SAMN10456910, study PRJNA506462) | wastewater metagenome | biome: wastewater; feature: sludge; material: wastewater sludge; isolation source: wastewater sludge with Escherichia coli K12::gfp cells carrying plasmid... | place: USA: Moscow, Idaho... | reverse complement strand
GAATATCTCCGTGATTACGACGAAAAATGGGCGGTAATCAGCTACAACGGACAGGAAGCCTACGTTTCCAGAGACTTTATCCGGCAGGTTTCGCAGTAATCAGCCAAAAAAGGAACCATACATGCAGTGATTCTTCTCCCTGACATACATGGTTCCTTTTCATTTTCTTTGTACAATGGTTCATCACTTTCGCAATTATACTTTCCGCAATGAATCCCTGAATTTACTCAACTCAACTTTTACTTCAAATCCCGAATTTTCTCCGCCAGCGGCACAATCTCCTCCAGCGAATTTAACTCATAGTCCGCCAGACTCCGGTCAAAGGAAAAACGGTTATCGATGAGCGCCGCCACTGTCATTCCCGCGCAGTGCCCCGCCGTGATGCCGACCGTCGAATCCTCAATCACAAGGCACTCCTCCGGCTGCAGGCCCATCTGCTCCGCCGTATAGAGGTAAACCGCCGGATCCGGCTTGCTGCGCTTGAACGTACTCGCACTGATCATCCGCTCCAGACGGGACGCCACGCCATTTTCCTTTAAAATGCGCTCCACCTGCTCAATATTCGTCGCGGATGCGACCGCCAGCCGGAAGCCCTCTGCTTTCAGGCGATCCATCACATCCAGAATCTCCGGGCGGAAGATCGAGAGATAATCAATCGAATTAAAAATGTCCGTCCAGCGCCCCAGATACTCGTCATGCAGCTCCTGCCAGGTCTGACCATTGTGGATCGCCTTCTCCACAACCATCCAGCAGTCCTGCTTCGTCGTCCCCACCGTCCCGTGCAGACTCTCCAGAGTCACCTCCGGATTTTTCGTTTTTGCATATTCATACAGATAATTCAGATAAATTCCTTCACTGTCAATGATGACCCCATCCATATCAAAGATGACTGCCTTTATCATATTCGTATCCTCTCTCTTTCTGCTCCAGATTATAACATCTTCCCCCAGTATACAGGAATCCCCCGCCAGCTGGCAAGCCCCTATTCCACCCTCCCGCCATTCTTTCGAAAAATTTATTACTGTTCACGCATCGTGCCCAGTAACGGAATTTACCGTGGCTTCGCATTTAAATACGGCAAATTCCTGCTGCCACCATGTTTTCTTACGGCACTTTCGGTTCCAAAAGTGCCTACCCGTAAACAGTAACAAAAATTTCACATATTTTTCCATTTCGCGCCTTTTCATGCTTCCCCGAAACTGTTATACTGGATAACGAAACGGAAACTTTAACATACAGAGCCGTTTCAAGGAAAATAGAACAAACGACCTCTTTACAAATTTATCACATAAAATGAAAGGCTGCAGCTGTACCACAACCTGACAGCCGCGAAAGGTTTTATATGACACAGAAAAAAACATATTTAAGCTGGCTTCTGGGGCTTATCTGTGCTTTCAGTCTGATGATCGTGTTTCTGATAACCTCGGTGGAAGCCGTCGCCTACTGGACGCCGCATTATTATGAAAATGAATATACCCGCTACCAGGTTGCCGATGATGTCCATATGGAGATGGACGACCTGCTTTACGTGACGGACGAGATGATGGCGTATCTGCGCGGCAGCCGCGACGATCTGAACATTGACACCGTCGTAGACGGGACGCCGCGCGAATTTTTCAACGCCAGGGAGAAGGCGCACATGGCGGATGTCCGCAACCTCTTTCTCGGAGGACTGGCGCTGCGCCGCCTCTGCCTGTTTCTGGCAGCGGCATCGGTTGCACTGCTGGCACTTTTCAAGGTTCCGTTAAAACACCTGCTGCCACGGATGCTCTGCGCCGGGACGGTTTTATTTCTGGGCGTGACCGCCCTGCTTGCCGGGATCATTTCCACTGATTTTACGAAATATTTTATTATTTTCCACAAAATCTTCTTTACCAACGATCTCTGGCAGCTCGATCCGCGGACCGATCTTCTGATCAACATCGTGCCGGAACCATTTTTCATGGACACCGCCGCCCGGATCGGCATCACCTTCTGCCTGATGACCGGCGCCCTGTTTCTTCTCTGCCTTGCATGTATCCTGCGGGAACACCGCAGGGGCAAATCAGGAGCAGAAAATTCCGGAAATTCCGGAGGCGGCAGCTCTCCAGGTAGTTCCAGCCACCCGGCTGCTCCGGATTTGCAGACGAAAATAGCTGGCAGCACAGGCAGCAAGTTGTCCTTGTTTTTAATTGGTACACTTTTGCTGTCCCTGCTCGCCGCCCCGATGCAGGCGCTTGCCTCCACTGAATGGCCGTCGGACATTTCGATTGACTCCGATGCCGGGATCGTCATGGACGCCAACACCGGAGTCGTTTTATATGGAAAAAACATCCACGAAACCTACTCTCCCGCCAGTATCACGAAGGTTCTGACCTCCCTCATCGTTCTGGATCACTGTTCCCTCGATGAGACGGTCACCTTTTCCGAGAACGCGGTCTACAACGTGGAGTCCAACAGCAGCAGCGCCGGATACGATACAGGCGATACTGCCAGCGTCAAGGACTGCCTCTACGCCCTGCTTTTAAAATCAGCCAATGAGGCTGCCAACGCCCTCGCCGAGCACGTTGCTGGCTCCGCTGATGCATTTGCTGTTTTGATGAATGAAAAAGCCGCCGAGCTTGGGTGCCAGGATTCGCATTTTGCAAATCCGAGCGGTCTGAATAACGAGGAACACTATGTCAGCGCCTACGGCATGGCGCTCATCACGCGGGCGGCATTTGAAAATCCTACGTTTGCCAAGATCGTCGAGACAACCTACTATAAACTGCCGCCGAACCAGAAAAATCCCGAGGGACAGGGCATCTCCCCGGGCAATAAGCTGGTCAAAAAGAACTGGCCGCAGTACTACCGTCCGGACGTTCTCGGCGGCAAAACCGGTTATACCTCCATCGCCCTCAACACACTGGTCAATGGTGCCAGACAGGGCGATACGACACTGATTACCGTCATCCTGCACAGCAACAACACGCAGTATGAGGATACCAGCCGGCTGCTCGACTTTGGATTTAACAATTTCCAGTCGGTCAAAATTGCAGATCATGATCGAACTTTTTCAAATATCGGAAAAGATTTGAAAATTGCAGATGTATCTACCGCCGGGGGCGAATCCCTGTCCATCGACCCAGATAGCCGCGTGGTACTTCCAAAAACAGCGTATTTCTCGGAGACAACGACCTCCTTCGACTATGAGATCCCGGCTGGCGCACCGGACGGCACGATCGCCTGTGTCACTTATTCGCTCGGCGATCACAAGGTTGGCCAGGCATATCTGACCCTCACCGACAGCAGCCAGACAGCGGCAGATATTCCCGAAAAGCTTGTATCCCAGGCGGCAACAGCTACCGCGCAGGACAGCTCCGACACTGCCCTTTCAGACGGCTCCTCGGAGGCCTTGCCGCTCTCCAATCCGCCCGAATCGGCTGCTAATCAGGAAAATAGTTCCACCGGTAAATCCTTTGGACAGCTATTTCATATTTCCGTCCGCGTTCCACCGGCATTCATCGCCGCTCTGACCGCCATTCTTGTCGTGATCGGCGCGGTCACCGCCGGCATCCGTTTTCTCCAGATGCAGCGCCGCCAGGAGGAGGACGCCCTCGCAGAACGCCGCAGACGGCGCGCGGAACGCCTGCGCGACAGCGGAATGTCCGAAGCAGATTTCGACCTGATGATGCAGGACCGCCGAAAGGCGCTGGCGAAAAAAAGGAAGAAACGATCGCATAAAATCCCATAACTGACACAAAAAGAGTTACCAGATGTGGAAATTCTCTTCTTTTACCTTACTCTAAACAGGCAGGAGAAACATTTCCATATCCAGTAACTCTTTTCTATGAATTTTTTCTTTTCTCTAATTCCTATTTCATACGCTCCATCCGCTCGGCTGCCTTCACCCTACTCGGCTGCTTCTGCCGCCTTTCCAGACTTCTTCGCCTTGTTGCGTTCCGCGCGCTTCTTCTTCGTTTCCTCCTTCTTCTGCTCCACGTAGGCCGCTCCCTCTTCACCGACCAGCTTCGTCGTCTTAACAGCAAAGAACGATCCGTCCTCCGACTTCTTCATCCGGATCTTTCCCTTCATATAACCGTGCTCCGGGCAGACCGCCAGACAGAAGTAAAATTTCTGGTTTGAGGAAAACCAGCGGATCTTTTTCCGCAAGGTCCGGCGGCATTTGTAACAAACCATCTCCGCCACACGCCGTTCCTCCAAAATCTCTTCCTTCGTCTCATGCTCACGCGACACAAATTTCGCATATTCTGGAAATTCCAGGTAGATCTCTTCCTCCTCCGTCAGCGGCGGCTGGTAATAATCCACTGAAACATACTCCATCATGCTGTAAAAGTCCATCTCACTCATGACACGCCCCGTGTAGTACGCATCATCCAGCGCCCGGTGGAACGGGCGGTCTTCCGTGAGGTGCAATTCCTCTACCACGGTATCTAACGACTCCTTTTGCTTGGTGCCGTGGATCAGGGCATAGATTTTCTGCAAATCATAATAGAGAAGCGGCGATGGAAACTGCAGCTCCATCCCGTGATATACCATATTCCGCTGCAATTCAGTCAGATCCATCGAGCCCCACGTACAGAACCGGTAATCATCCCCGCACCATTCTAAAAATTCGGTCATCGCACGCACAAAATCCTCGCCTTCTGTGTCAAGCTGCTCGATCGACATATGCGTCACTTCTGATATCTTATAATGCATCTGCCGGTACACCCGCGGGCGGATCAGACGGCGAAATTCCGAAATGATTTGAAGATTTTTATTTAATTTTACCGCGCCTATCTCAATAATCTCAAATGGAAGCCGGTTCATCGAGCCTTCCTTGCCCGCCGGACTCTGGTTCCATTCCAGATCCAATACTATAAACTGTCCCATAATTCTCGTCTCTTTGTAACGGTTCCGTTTTCTCCGCGTTACCTCTTACTTTTCTTTCTTCACGTTGTCACTGTCCATAACTTTACCACAAATCTGTGTATAAGTCCATATCAGGTTACCGGGCACACATGTGGGGACAGTAATATTTTTGTTACTATACACGGGTAGGCACTTTTGGAACCGAAAGTGCCGTAAGAAAACGTGGTGGCAGCAGGAATTTGCCGTATTTAAATGCGAAGCCACGGCAAATTCCGTTACTGGACACGTATGCGTGTACAGTAACATATTTTTTACATAGAACCACTGGCAGAGTGCTTCCATCTTTGCTATACTTCATGATAGAAAGAAGAAGCATTTCTTTTATCAGAATGCTTTCTTCTAAGCTTTATTATGCACCTTGGGAGGGGCTGCTTATGGATTTAATACAACAATTTATCGATACATACAAGATGAAATGGACATTCTACGACGCAGCCGGACGGCTCGCGGCAGAGAAACTCCAGCTCGCCCTGCAAAATGCCGGTATCCGGGCGATCGTGACCTCTCGCGCCAAGAATCCCGCCAGACTCCGCACAAAAGTGCAGCGGCGCAATTCCAGACGTGAAGAACCATACCAGACACTCGAGGAAATCTACGACGACATTGCCGATCTGTCCGGTGTACGCGTCTCCCTGTATTTCCCCGGTGACCGCGGCAAGGTAGATGCGATCATCTCGGAGCTTTTCAACATCCTGGAATTTAAACAGTTCCCGGAACAGTCGAAACCCCCGACTTACCACAAACGGTTTTCCGGCTATTGGGCGAACCATTACCGCGCGCGGATGCGCGATGAAATTTTGAATGAATCACAGAAAAAATACGGATCGGCGCGCATCGAGATCCAGGTGGCGTCCCTGATCATGCACGCCTGGTCCGAGGTTGAACATGATCTGATTTACAAGCCAATGCAGGGAACTTTATCCGAGGAAGAGCTGTCGATCTTAGATGAGTTAAATGGTCTGGTCCTTGCTGGCGAGATCGCGCTGGAACGCCTACAGGCAGCCGGAAATGAGCGGCTCCGCAGCCGCAATGCCGCGTTTGGAAGCCAGTACGAGCTGGCGTCCTATCTCTATAATTTCCTGAGCAGCCATCTCAAAACCGAGGACATCGAGCTTCGAATGGGAAATATTGCCCTGCTCTACCGGCTTTTGCAACGTTTACAGCTCACCGGTCTCAAAGATATTACCCCGATTCTGCGGTCTGTCAAATTTGAAAAGGATCGGCGCACCATTTCCCAGCAGATCATCGATCAGATTATCTCCGGCAATGAAAAGCGCTACCAGTGCTACCAGGAGCTGCGGACGGAACCGGAGACCGCCTCACCGGAAACCCTGCAGGCAGTCAACCAGTTCCTCGAGGAGTGGGTACCATTAGAGCGCCTGCTCAACAAAACTGCACGGCGCACCTCGACGCGTTCCCGCGGTGCCTTCAATATCAATACACTCAAGCGGATGGATCTCTTTGACAAAGAAATGATCAACCAGATTGTCCAGCTCCGCAAGCTGCGGAATGTCCTGATCCACGACATCGAGCTGCCGGACCAGACACAGATTCTCCGCTGTACGGAGGAAGCGAAAGCACTTCTGGCACAGCTGACCGGACAGCATGACGCAATGGCAGACGGAGAAAACGGTGAGAAAAACAGCCACGCAGAAAACACATAGGACACAAACGCGCCAATCACCAAAAATGCAAAACACCAGATAACAAAAAAACACAACGATAAAAGCCATCCAGTTTTTAGCCGGATGGCTTCTTTCTTTTACATATTTGATTCTTTTCAGAACCGCTTCCAACATCGAAACACGATGTTTTACATTCTAATTTTGCATTCTAAATTCAGAAGCTTCTTAAATTAGAAATCAACCTCTGTATCATAGAAGCAGCAGGTCAGAAGTTTCGCCATCTGCTCCGGATTGATCGAACGCGGGTTGGAACCGGTACATGCATCGCCAACTGCCAGCTCTGCCACGGTTGCCAGTTTGTCATTGAATTCTTTCTCGTCAATGATTCCGCCCTCATAGAGCTTAATGCTCGGAGCGATATTTAACTGCTTGTTCATCTCTTTGATCTCGGCGATCAGAGCGTCAACCAGAGCCTCGTCGCTATCTCCCTGTAAACCGATGAACTTCGCGATATCTGCATAACGGGAAGCTGCCTCTGGTTCCTTGGAGTTAAATTTAATAACCTTCGGAAGATACATCGCATTCGCTGCACCGTGAACGATATGTCCGCCGGAGTAAGCTGCACCTGTCTTGTGTGCCATGGAATGGACGATACCAAGCAGTGCATTGGAGAATGCCATACCTGCCAGGCATTGTGCGTTGTGCATACGTGCTCTCGCTTCTTTGTCGCCATTGTAAGATTTAACCAGATAGGTATGAATCATCTTGATTGCGTGAAGTGCCAGCGGGTCGGTGTAATCACAATGAAGTGTGGATACATACGCCTCGATCGCATGGGTCATCGCATCCATACCGGTGTTTGCGGTCAGCTTCTGCGGCATGGTCTCAGCCAGCTCCGGATCCACGATCGCTACATCTGGTGTGATATTGAAATCTGCTAACGGATATTTGATACCCTTATGATAATCGGTAATAACGCTGAATGCCGTAACCTCAGTTGCTGTACCAGAAGTAGACGGAATCGCGCAGAATTTTGCTTTTGTACGCAGTGTCGGGAAATTGAACGGAGTGATCAGATCCTCAAACTTGGTATCTGGATACTCGTAGAATGCCCACATCGCTTTCGCTGCATCAATTGGAGAACCACCGCCGATCGCTACGATCCAGTCCGGACCAAATTCCTGCATAAGCTTTGCGCCCTTCATAACGGTCTCAACGCTCGGATCTGGCTCTACTCCCTCAAACAGAGCCACTTCCATGCCAGCTTCTTTCAGATAATCTTCTACTTTCTGAAGGAAACCGAAGCGTTTCATGGAACCACCGCCAACGACAACGACTGCCTTTTTGCCTTTCAGATTTTTCAGTTCCGCTAAAGATCCTTCTCCATGATAGAGATCCCTCGGTAATGTAAATCTAGCCATATTGATACTACCTCCTGTTAATTTTTTAACCACCCTATGTCCAGATTATAGCACGCATTCTGGTGGATTTCAACTGTTTTAACTATTCACTTTTGATATATTTGTGTATTTTTCAAAAATTTTACATTTTATTACTTTGATTTCCATAGAAACTGCGTTCTTCGCTTGTCAATCATCCAACAAACTGCTTCTTTTCTCCATTTTGAACCGTTCCTTTTCTGTCTGCATAATCCCCCTGTGCCTTTGCCTCTATCATAAAGAATTCCTGCTGCCACTATGTTTCCTTACGGCACCTTCGCTTCCAAAAGTGCCTACCCGTAAACAGTAACGGAATTTCTCCACGCCTATTTCCATGCAAAATCTTATCTTGACATCCCTGTTTTTCCGTTTTATAACAAGGGCAAGCATAAGCCGCCTGTGCGCTTATGCCCGTTTCATAGCACCTTACAGATTATATCTGTACAAGACTGACACGGAGGACATTATAATATGAAACAAAACTCACGAATCCAACTGGAAAACACCTTGATCGGCGCACTTGGCGTTCTTTCCCTTGTACTTTTTATTCTCAGCTTCCTGCCAGGGCTGGGACTGGCAAACCGCGTCGGTATCCTTCTGGAAATGGGGCACATGGTACAGCGTGCCTTTTCTGTCGTGCTCTTCATCCTGACCTTCCAGCTTTGGAAACGGAAGCGCGCCGCCTGGAACATTGCTGTTCTCCTGCTGTTTTTAAGCTTTTTACGCGGGCTGACAGCACTTTCTTCGCCTTTGTATCTTCCATTTCATCTGGCAGAAGCCGTATTATTTCTGCTTCTCCTGTGTTTTCGGAAGGACTTCTGCTGCCCGTCTGACCGGCGCAGCCTCGGACGCTCTCTCCTGTTTCTGCTGCTGGCACTGGCAGGCATCATCGTCAATGCCGGTATCAGCTATCATTTTTCGGTAAAACCGCTAGGAGAAACCTCACTTGACTCACTGATGGATAGTCTCATTCAGGGTACTGCCATGATTTTCGGCATGGGAAATCCGAGCAATGTTTCACGTGAAACACATGTAGTCGAACTGGTTACATTCTGGTTCAGCTGGGGCTGCATCCTCGCCTCCATTCTGTATGCGGTCCGCCCATGGCTGCTGCATCCAGTCAGCCATGCTTCGGATTTGATGCATGCCCGCACCCTCGTCAACCTGTACAGCCAGAATCCCAGCGCCTATTTGACGCTGGAGGATGACAAGCTCCTATATTTCGGTCACAAGGTGGACGGCGTCATCCCCTACGGAGTCGTCGGCAGCACCATCGTTATCAACGGCGATCCTATCTGCGCGGACAGCGATTTTCCGGTTCTCCTGGCAGAATTTAAAGAATTTTGCCAGCGCAGCGCTCACAACCTGTTTTTTATCAGCGTCACTGACCATTTTCTGGAAGAATATAAGAAGCAGGGCTTTGGATGGGTCAAAAACGGGGAGGAAGCCCGTTTCCACCTTGCGGACTATGAAATCTCTGGCAAGAAAGGCGCCAAGATGCGTATGAACATCAACCACGCCCGGAAAGCCGGGGTCGTCGTCCATGAATACTGCCCGCTGAAACAGCGGGATGCACAGATTGAGGCAGATCTGAACCGCATCACGAACGAATGGCTGCAGCAGAAAAAGAGTTCGATGCTGACTTTCGTTATGGGAACTGTCGGGCTGGAAAATCCGATGGACAAGCGTTATTTCTACGCCACCGACGCCGACGGAAAAATCGTGGCATTCATCGTGTTTGTCCCATTTCTCGGCAAAAGAGGCTACATGGCGGACGTCACCCGCCATGGAACCGGCGCACCGAGCGGCGTGATGGAGACGATTCTTTACGACGCATTTCAGGTTTTCAAAGACGAGGGCATTGAGTATGGCAGCCTCGGTGTTGCCCCGCTCGCTGGCTTGGAAAATGACAGCCCTAATCCGGTCGAAAAGCTGCTCTGCTTCGCTTACGACCACCTGAATGACTGTTATGGATTCCGCGACCTCTACCGTGCCAAGGAAAAATACAGCCCGACCGAATGGGTTCCTTCCTATTATATTTACCTGCCGAAGATTCCAACACCAGACATGTTTTATGCCCTTGTGACGATTCAGAATCCGCATCAGATCCGCGAGGCAGCGGAGGATCTGGTAAAAGGATGGGCGCAGCGACTGAGAAACAAGAGGACTTCCCCGACACATCAGAGTAAACCATCTCGCCAGGTAAGTTGGGCTGCTTCTTCCAGCACGAAGCAGCCCGACACAAGAAAGCAGACAGATGCAGATAAAAAGGCAGACTAAACTCAGCTTTTATCATGCTGGATGCAGCCTGATAAATTTCATTTTTTTACCAGAAAAGAGGCGCTCTTACGATGAAACATTCCGGTTATCTCACCACCTCCGGCGCAGAAATCTACTATGAACAGTACGGCTGCGGCACACCGCTCCTTATCCTGCATGGAAACAGCCAGTCCCTTGCCGTCTTTTACCCATTTCTGCGCACGTTTCTGCCCGATTTTCAGGTGATTCTGATGGACAGCCGGGGACATGGGCGTTCCCGGCTGTCTGTCCACACAGCGCTCCACGGGTTCTCTACAGAGGATATGGCAGACGACGTTATCGCCCTGCTTAACCACTTACATCTTTCCTCCGTCCACCTGCTGGGATTCAGCGATGGTGCCAATATCGGGCTGGAGATCGCATGCAAATACCCGAAGCGGCTGAAAACGCTCATCTGTATCAGCGCCAACGCCTCACCGGACGGGCTGCTCACGCCGCTGCACCTTGCCGCCCAAATGCTGCACAGCATTTTAAATCTCCTGGGGAATCTCCTGCTGCCTGTTTTAAAATGCAGCTTCTCTTCTGCCTCTGCATCCTCCGGGTCCTCTGCGGTCTCTGCACTGTCCACCCCGAAAGTTTCCCTGCCATTTCAGAAGAATTTCTCTGTTTCCGCCACATCCGCAGTTTGTGCCGACAAAGAAAGGCAATGCCATTTCGGGTCAATTTTCCCCCGGATTCCGGCAGAACAAAAAAAGAAGCCTGACTTTCTTACCCGGCTGACGCACCGCGTCCTCCGCCGTCGAAATCTGACTTCTCTTTTACTTCACTCGCCCCGTTTAAGTGCCCGGAAATTGCAAACCATCTCCGTTCCTGTGCTGCTGATCGCCGGAACCCGGGATCTCATTAAGCCCTCACACTCCCGCTGGTTAGCAAGGCAGATTCCAACCAGTCGGCTTCTTTTAATGACCGGGGGACGGCATACTTCCATATTCCGGACACCGGCGCCTTATCTGCGCGCAATTCTGGCATTTCTGCGCCGCAGCTATAGTCTCCTCACTCTTCCTGCTGCTCCGCTTTCCTTGCTCCATTCACTTTTAGGTTCTATACTTTTCCTCTTCAAGCATCTCTACCGGACAGCATCCGCAGCTGCGGTGTTTCGAGCACTCAAAGCACCTCTCAGCACAACTTCCGCCCATTATCCACTTCTTCCTTCTGGCAGATCTCATCCAGCACCCAGTTTCCATCTTCCAGAACAAACCTCCAATATTCGAAGAAATCTTCCATTTTCCGGGAGCCCTTCAAAAGTTCTCCTGTTTCTTCGTGATACACATAGTCGATCATCTTTCCATGGATCAAATACCAGATATAGTCTCGGTGGTCGCCGTCTTCATTAACAGATTACACCAAAATCGCATCCAGAAGCTGGATTCCTTCCATGACAAACACCTCATGGCGCATCCTGCTCCACTCAAATTTCGTCTGAAACTCCTGCTGCATCTTCTGGCTCAGGTAAGGATGCCCTTTTTCCAGATCACGATCCCGCCAGCATTCCTGAATCCGGTAATATGATTCCCGCACCCGCTCCTGTATCTCACTCCGATCCCAATGATCTTCTCCGATGGAAAATTCTTTCAATTTTTCACGGGCTGCCGCCTGTTTCTTTTTTGCCCGGTGCAGGTATGTAATAGTTCCGGCACTTCCCAGAATCACAAAGGTTCCCGTAAGCAAAAGCGCCTGAAACGCACCCGCCCGTCCGCCTTGTCCCCGGCTGCTGCTTGTATGATGATGGGAAGAACCACCTCCGCCGCCTCCGCCGCCAGAAGCACCTCCCGCTCTGGCAAAGGCGGTAAAAGATCCAAGAACCATCATGGCTGCTGTCAGGCAAAGCAGGCGGACGAACGTTTTCCGGCACAGGCGACCTTTCTTTCCCAATCTGGAACCCACCCTGATTCCGCCGTTTTCATTTTCTCCCCTGCTTCTCCCCGTTGCTTTCACATCTCTCATATGAATTCTCCTAAAATCTCCCACACCTACTCGTGCTGCTGATCCTCCGGCTCCCTGCAGACATCCACCCAGCCTTTCGCTCCGGACACTTCTTCCAACTCCGGGATCGTGAGACGTACCGCGCTGTGGTCGTCTCCTGCTGCCGGATAAACCGTCTCAAAACGCTTCAGGCTCTCATCCAGATACACTTCAATTCCATCCTTGATACCAAACGGGCAGACCCCACCCGGCGCATGACCGGTAACCTCCTCCACCTGCTCAAACGGGATCATCTTTGCTTTCACGTGAAACGTATCTTTATATTTCCGGTTATCCACTTTCGCAGTACCTTCTGTCAAAATCAATACCGGCTGTTCTCCCTGCAAAAAAGACATCGTTTTCGCAATCATCCCCGGCTCCACGCCTAATGCCTCCGCTGCCAGCGCAACCGTCGCTGTGGACTCTTTTAACTCAATAACATGATCCAAAAATCCGGCTTCCTTTAAGTAACTTTCTGCTTTTTCCAGTGACATGGTTGTTTTCCTCCCGTATCCTCTATCGATTGATCTGCCGTATCAATTTCTTTTATATTTTAGAACTCATTCATCTTTCCCATCATATCACACTTTCATTTTCCATATCAATATTTCTATAGACGAAAAAAGACGGTTCCCTGCATTTGCCAGAGAACCGCCCCCTATTTCATTAATTCCTATTTTCAAGATCGTTCCGACCGCTTTTTGTAAAACCAACACAGATTTTTTGCAAATCTATCTCCAGATTTCAGATCCAAATTCCGACTTTGTTCGATTCCCTCTTATCCAGTTCCGTCCTGTATTTATCACTTCTCCCCGAAAAATAATTCCACATCGCTCTCCACGCTGTCAATTCCCGCGATTCCAAACTTTTCCACCAATACATTTACCACGTTCGGACTTAAAAATGCCGGAAGCGTCGGTCCAAGATGGATATTCTTGATACCGAGTGAGAGAAGCGCCAGAAGAACAATGACCGCCTTCTGCTCATACCAGGCAATGTTGTAAATAATCGGCAGGTCGTTGATGTCATCCAGCCCAAAAATCTCCTGCAGCTTCATCGCAATGACCGCCAGGGAATATGAATCATTGCACTGCCCCGCATCCAGGACACGCGGAATTCCTTCAATATCGCCCAGATTCAGCTTATTGTAGCGGTATTTCGCACAGCCAGCCGTCAGAATTACCGTGTCCTCCGGCAGCGCCTTTGCAAAATCGGTGTAGTAAGTGCGGCTCTTAGCACGCCCATCACACCCCGCCATGACGACAAACTTTCGGATTTTTCCCGATTTGACCGCATCCACTACCTTATCTGCCAACGCCAGCACCTGTGCATGGGCGAAGCCGCCGACAATCTGCCCCTGCTCAATCCCGGTCGGCGGCTCACAGCGCTTCGCATGCTGGATGATCACTGAAAAATCCTTCTTTCCTCCGATTCCACCGTTGATATACGTGCAGCCCGGATATCCCGCCGCACCGGTTGTGTAGAGGCGATCCTTGTAGCTATCCTTCGGCGGCACGATGCAGTTCGTCGTCATCAGGATCGGTCCATTGAACATCTCAAATTCCTCCTTCTGACGCCACCATGCATTGCCGTAATTACCCTTAAAATTCGGATATTTCTTAAATGCCGGATAATACTGCGCCGGAAGCATCTCTGAGTGCGTATATACATCGACGCCGGTTCCCTGCGTCTGCTCCAGAAGCATTTCCATATCGCGCAGATCATGTCCTGAAACAAGAATGCCCGGATTACTTCCGACACCGATATCAACCGTAGTAATCTCCGGATTTCCATAAGTCTCGGTGTTTGCTCGATCCAAAAGCGCCATTCCCCGGACACCATATTCGCCAGTTTCCAGCGTCAGGTGAATCAAATCATCCACACTCAGACCGTCATCCAGCGTCGCCGCAAGCGCCCGCTGTAAAAATGCATCCGCCTCCCGGTCCTCCTGCAGCAGGACGTTCGCATGCCGGGTATAGGCAGACAAACCTTTCAAGCCATACGTAATCAAGCTGCGAAGGGAAATAATATCCTCGTTCTGCCCGATCAGAACGCCCGCTTCCGACGCTTTTTTTATAAATTCAGACGGCTCACCTGTCCAGCCAGCCGCCTCCGGCAGATTGTCCCGACGTTCCAGCTGCTCCCACAGTGCCGTCTTCATTTCCAGCGTCTTTTCAATTCTTTTTTCAATCGCCGCCTTATCAAAATTGGCATTCGTGATCGTCGTAAACAGATTTTCGGTAACCAGATGGTTGACCTCATCTGCCACCGCACGTCCCTCCTCGCGAAGCCGTGTCGTCACCGCGCTGATACCTTTCGTCACCCACACAAGCAAATCCTGCATTGCCGCCACATCCGGCTGCTTACCGCAGACACCGACCACCGTACAGCCCTTGCATCCGGCCGTTTCCTGACATTGATAACAAAACATTTTCTGGTCCATTGTTCACTCCTCCTATCGCATCTATCGTGTCTTATATAATCTGCATTTCGCGTGATTTATATTCTTGATAGGGATAGATAACGAAGCTGCCTTCCATATTATCAGCGCCATGATTAACGCCGTCAGCGTCAAGAATAGCGTCATCCGTGGTGCTATTTGTCATCTGATTTAAAAGTTCCGGAAGGATTTTTGCAGCCTGATACAATTTTCTGTAATCTCCGCCATAATAAAAATATCTCCATCATTTCAAAAGAGAATGACGGAGATATTTCGCCCTGCTTATTCTTGTAGCAACCAATCGGCTATATCATGGATTTCGATTCCTTCATAACTATATTTTGGATGTTTGGTTCTGGCAATAATCATTTTCGGATAAGCATCTCGGATCTGAAGCAGAGGAGAGCATTCTCTCTCAAATGTTTCCTGCCCGGAAATGTTGTCGCTGACCTGAATATAAATCTTCTCGCTGCCTCTCTGAGCAACAAAGTCGAT
>RRZT011593520.1_pt1 | contig 15174 bp, 15 predicted proteins | sample 2165551 | NCBI WGS metagenome assembly RRZT01 (sample SAMN10456910, study PRJNA506462) | wastewater metagenome | biome: wastewater; feature: sludge; material: wastewater sludge; isolation source: wastewater sludge with Escherichia coli K12::gfp cells carrying plasmid... | place: USA: Moscow, Idaho... | reverse complement strand
GAGCGCAGGCCGCGCGCGCCGGTTTTGCGTGCCATTGCCAGCCGCGCAATACTGTGCAAGGCTTGCGGCTCGATTTCCAATTCCACGCCTTCCATGGCAAACAAGGCTTGGTATTGCTTGACCAATGCGTTTTTCGGCTCGGTGAGGATGTTCATCAGTGCGGCTTCGTCCAGCTCGGCCAAGGTGGCAATCACCGGCAGGCGGCCAATCAGCTCGGGAATCAGGCCGAATTTGATTAAATCTTCCGGCTCTACAGTTTCAAACAGCTTGCCCACGTCGATGGTTTCGTCTTTGCTGCTCACGCTGGCGCCAAAGCCGATGCCGCCTTTTTCGGTGCGCTGGCGGATGACTTTTTCCAAACCGGCAAAAGCACCGCCGCAAATAAACAGGATGTTGGTGGTGTCTACATTGATGAATTCCTGATTGGGGTGCTTGCGCCCGCCTTGGGGCGGCACCGAAGCCACGGTGCCTTCAATCAGTTTGAGCAAGGCTTGTTGCACGCCTTCGCCGGAAACATCGCGGGTAATCGAAGGGTTGTCGCTCTTGCGCGAGATTTTGTCGATTTCGTCGATATACACAATGCCGCGCTGGGCTTTTTCGACATCAAAATCGCAATTGCCCAACAGCTTGGTAATGATTTGCTCCACATCTTCACCCACATAGCCCGCTTCGGTAAGGGTGGTGGCATCGGCCATCACAAAGGGCACATCCAGCTTGCGCGCCAAGCTTTGCGCCAGCAAGGTTTTGCCGGAGCCGGTGGGGCCGATGAGCAGAATATTGGATTTAGACAGCTCCACTTCTTGGCTGCCGCGCGGATGGCGCAGGCGCTTGTAGTGGTTGTATACCGCCACCGCCAGCGATTTCTTGGCCATTTCTTGGCCAATCACATGCTGGTTGAGGTTGGCCACGATTTGCGCCGGCGTGGGCAGCTTTTCATCGTGGTCGGTGTTGGTTTCGGTGGCGGTTTCGGCTTCGTGCAGCATGGTGCTGCACACGTCTACGCATTCATTGCAAATCAGTGCCGATTTGCCTTCGATGTCGGCGCCTTCAATCAAATTATGCACTTCGTGCTCGGCCTTGCCGCAAAACGAACAATAACGGGTATTTTTACTCATGGTGGTGATCATTTCCGCCGGCCATAGCGGCCGGAATGCCCAGACAGGCTTTTTTTAGTAAACAGCAAAACATGGCCGGCGCGCCAGAGATGGCCGCCAGCCATAAACTGCGCCAAGTATAAAGGCTGTGCCGCGGCTTTTCAAACCCGAATGCCGCCGGTTTGGCCGCACATTGGCGGAAAAAAGCCGCTCAATAAACGCCAAATGGCCGCAAACTGTGTAAATTCAAGCATGGACGGCCATTTTTACATCGATGCGGGTTTACAAACAGGATGATTTTATTGACAATTCAGTCGCTCACTTAATAACACTTTTTCAGGGATGCCGTTTTATGTTGTTTCAGGCAGCCTGAAGGGCGGCCTGAAAGCCCGTTAAATAAAATCAACAATCAATATCGGGTTGCATGTGCAAAATAAATAAACCAAGGAGTGTTTAGAATAATGGCTAGGGTTTTTCAAAATAAAGCATGGCGTGCCGCGGTGGTGATGGCGGCAGCGCTGGGCTGCGCCTTACCGGCAGCGGCGGATGATTTGGATGTTTTGGGTCAATTTTTGGATCAAAATTTTCCCAATCAAAATGATCCTTTGGGTGCGTTTTTAATCAGCAACCCCAATGCCAATCTGCAAACCCAGGCCGCGGTGGCCGGGCCTTTGCTCAGCTCGCAATCGGCACTGATTATGAACAGCCGCACCGGCGAAGTGCTGTATCAGAAAAACATTCATCAGTTGCGTCCGATTGCGGCTATTTCCAAGCTGGTGTCGGCCATGGTGGTGCTCGACGGCGGTCAGAATATGAACGAGCAAATCACCATTACCGAGGCGGAAATCGACCGCTTGAAAGGCACCGGCAGCCGTCTGTCTATCGGCACCACACTGTCGCGGCGTGAATTGCTGCATCTGGGGCTGATGAGCAGCGAAAACCGTGCCATCCATGCTTTGGGGCGCAGCTATCCGGGCGGCATGGAAGCCTTTGTGGCGGCGATGAACCGCAAAGTGCAAAGCTTGGGCATGGCCAATTCGCGTTTTTATGAGCCCACCGGCTTGGATCCGCGCAATGTGTCCACCGCCAACGATTTGGGCTTGCTGGTGCGCGCGGCGGATAAATACCCGCTTATCCGCCAGTACAGCACCGATAATTACGGCTCGGTATACACCAGCGCCGGGCGTGCGCAAACCTACCGCAATTCCAATGCCTTGGTGCGCGAAGGCACTTGGCAGGTGGGCTTGCAAAAAACCGGCTATATCCGCGAGGCGGGGCGCTCGATGGTGGTGCAGGCCAATGTGCAAAACCAGCCTTTGGTGATTGTGCTGCTTAACTCGCCCACCTCGGCCACCCGCGTAAATGATGCGCGCAGTATCCAAACATGGATGATGAACCGCAGCCAGAGCCTGTAATTCGGCGTGGCGATTGCTTAAATCAAAAAAACCGGCTTTTGAAGCCGGTTTTTTAATGGGTGAAGTATTATTTTTCCACCGAATCAATGCTGCCGTGGTTTTGGTACAGCGTAAACAGCGGCACGCCTTCATTGCGGATATTGGTACCGCCGGGCAGATCGGTAAATTCCAGAATGGCGGCGGCCTCCACCACAGTAGCACCCATGCGCCGAATCAGGTTCACGCCCGCCATCATGGTGCCGCCGGTGGCCACCAAGTCGTCTACCAACAGCACGCGTGAGTCTTGTTTGAGCGCATCGGTGTGCATTTCAATGGTGGCGTGGCCGTATTCCAGCGCATAGCTTTCCGATACCGTGGTAAACGGCAGCTTGCCTTTTTTGCGAATCGGCACAAAGCCCACATTCAGTTGATAAGCCAAGGCCGCGCCGATAATAAAGCCGCGTGCGTCCAGCCCCGCCACCACATCGATTTTCTGGTTCATATAGCGGTACACCAGCAAATCCACCAGCAAGCGGAAGTATTGCGGGCTTTGCAGCACCGGCGTGATGTCGTGAAACAAAATGCCGTCTTGCGGCCAATGGGGGATTTTGCGGATTTTGGCTGCCAGCGCCTCAACGCCCATAACGTCGGGATGGGTGAGCATGGAATGGATTCCTTGAAAAAGGGTAGGATATAAACATAAATCAATGTTTTCAGGCTGCCTGAAAACATTTACTGCTTGTTTTTTGACAACCGCGGCGATTTATCACGTTTCAGGCAGCCTTATTTTAACGGCGCGCATCTTCAACAAAAGCCAAGCCGCATCGGTTTTTTGGCGCATCATATCACCAAACTAGGCCTTAGGCAGCCTGCACGGCAGTGCTTTTTTGGTTACAATGGCAGCTTATTTGTTTGCTGCGGTAATACCCTTATGGTTGCCACCCACGATACGCCCACCACGGCGGTTGAATCCGGCGATGCTTTTGCCTGGCTCAACCGGTATATTGCCAACCTGCCCGAAACCCACAGCCGCATGGTGCAGTCGGCGTGGCGCTTGGCGTGTGCGCACTATCCGGCCAAGGCGGCCACGCTGGCGGGCGAGCCTTTGCGCGATAATTTGCTGGCTTCGGCACAAGTGGTGGCCGACATGGATTTGCTGCCCGATGCGGTGGCGGCCACTTTGCTGGTGGACATCCCCAATTATCTGCCCGGCTGGAAAACCGAAGTGGCCGAATGCTGCGGCAGCGCCGTGGCGCAGCTGGTGGGCGGTTTGGATCAGGTGCAAAAGCTGACCAAATTCGCCAAAGTAGACCCCTTGGCCACGCCGGAAGAGCGCCATCAGCAGGCCGAAGCCATGCGGCAAATGCTACTGGCGATGGTGAGCGACATCCGCGTGGTGCTGATTAAGCTGGCTTTGCGCACCCGCACCATGGTGTATCTGGGCCATGTGGCCGACGAAGCACTCAAGCGCAGCATTGCCAAGGAAACACTGGAAATCTTTGCACCGCTGGCCAACCGCCTGGGTGTGTGGCAGCTTAAATGGCAGCTGGAAGATTTGGGTTTCCGCCACCAAGAGCCGGAAGCCTACAAACGCATTGCCGGTTTGCTGGACGAAAAACGCGGCGAGCGGCTGGAATACATCCAGCAATTTGTCAACACCATCAAAACCGAGTTGGGTGCTTTGGGCGTGCATTGCGAAGTGGCCGGGCGCCCCAAACACATCTACTCCATTTACAAAAAAATGGTGAAGAAAAAAATCGATTTCGACGGCCTTTACGACATCCGCGCCGTGCGTGTGCTGGTAGACAGCGTGCCCGAGTGCTACACCACTTTAGGCATTGTGCACAGCCTATGGCAGCCGATTCGCGGCGAATTCGACGACTACATCGCCCACCCCAAAGCCAACGACTACCGCAGCCTGCACACCGTGGTGGTGGGGCCGCAAGACAAGGGCGTGGAAGTACAAATCCGCACTTTCGATATGCACCGCTTTGCCGAATTCGGCGTGGCGGCACACTGGCGCTACAAAGAAGGCGGCAAGGGCGACAGCGCCTACGAGCAAAAAATCGCCTGGCTGCGCCAATTGCTCGACTGGCGCGAAAACATGGCCGAAACCGACAGTGCCGACTTGGCCAGCGCCTTTCAAACCGAGCTGTTTAACGACACCATCTACGTGCTTACCCCGCACGGCAAAGTATTTGCCCTGCCCAGCGGCGCCACCCCGATTGACTTTGCCTACGCGCTGCACAGCGATTTGGGCGACCGCTGCCGCGGTGCCAAAGTAGACGGCCAGATTGTGCCCTTGTCTACCGCGCTGGAAAACGGCCAGCGGGTGGAAATCATCACCGTAAAAGAAGGCGTGCCTTCGGTAAACTGGCTGCACGACGGCTGGGTGAAAAGCAGCAAGGCCATCAGCAAAATCCGCGCCTTTATCCGCCAGCAAAATGCCGAATCGGTGCGCGAGTCTGGCCGCCATCTATTGGAAAAGCAGCTGGCCAAAATCCAGCCGCGCCCCAATCTGCAAAAATTGGTGGAAAGCCTGGGTTTCCAGAAAATCGATGAGCTCTACAGCGCATTGGGGCAGGGCGAATTGTCGGCACGCGCCATCCAAAAAGCCGCCGGTGCCCTGCACGAGCCACCACCGCCGCCCTTGAGCGAAGCCAATATCGTGCGCCAAAGCAAAATCAAGACGCGCAAAAACGGCGTGCTGATTGATGGCGAAGACGGCTTGATGACCACCCTGGCCAAATGCTGCAAACCGGCGCCGGGCGATGCCATTGTGGGCTTTGTTACCCGCGAGCGCGGTATTTCCGTGCACCGCCACAACTGCGCCTCATTTTTGCACTTGGCGCAGCAGTCGCCCGACAAAGTGCTGCCTGCGAGCTGGGCGCAACAGCAAGACAACCAAGTGTTTGCCATCGACATCGAAATCCGCGCCCAAGACCGCGGCGGCCTCTTGCGCGATGTATCCGACGCCTTGGCTCGCAATAAAATGAACGTTACCGCCGTGCAAACCCAATCGCGCGATTTGGAAGCCAGTATGCGCTTTACGCTGGAAGTAAAACAAGTGAACGACTTGCCGCGCGTATTGGCTGGTTTGAGCGAAGTAAAAGGCGTGCTGTCGGTAACGCGTTTGTAGTCTTTCAGGCAGCCTTGGTGGTATTTAAGGCTGCCTGAAAAAATAAATTAAATAATGGAAAATCTCTGGTTTGCGGCAGCCTCTCCCACAGGCAGGAGGGGGCGTAAATTGGCAGCAATTTGCACGTTTATTCTTGCCGCCACCCGCTCCCTCCCCCGTGGGGAGGGCTGGGGAGAGGGCGGTAAGCCGCAAGGCTTACATTGATTCAGTTTAGAGGCCGGTATTACTTTTCAGGCAGCCTAAAAACACTGTTTCTACAAACCCAAACCCCATTCCCATCATCCCAAAAAGCTTAAAAACCTTATGCGCCAAATTATTCTCGACACCGAAACCACCGGCTTCCACCACGACGGCGACGACCGCCTAGTGGAGTTTGCCGGGCTGGAAATGATCGACCGCCGCCTCACCGGCGAATACCTGCATGTGTATGTGCACCCCGAGCGCGATATGCCCGCCGATGCCGCCGCCATCCACGGCCTCACCATTGCCGAGCTGGAGAAAAAACAGGCACAGCCGTTTGCTACTGTAGGGCAGCGCATTGCCGACTTTATCCGCGATGCCGAGCTGATTATCCACAATGCGCCTTTCGATGTCGGCTTTTTAGACATGGAATTCAAGCGCATGAAATTGCCGCCGGTAAGCAAAACCGCCGCACAAGTAACTGACACACTGAAAATGGCCAAAGAGCGCTATCCGGGGCAGAAAAATTCGCTCGATGCGCTGTGTACGCGCCTGGATGTAGACCGCAGCCGCCGCGTGCTGCACGGCGCCTTAATCGATTGCGAGCTGCTGGCCGATGTGTATCTGGCGATGACACGCAGCCAATTCAGCTTGGTGGACGACATGCTGGGCGGTGCAGAGCAGGCAAATGCCGCCCATCTGGCTGCTTCGGCGCACAACCATGCCCGGCTTGATTTAAAGGTATTGCCTGCCAATGCCGCCGAGCTGGCGGCGCATGAAGCCTATCTGGCCGATTTGGACAAAGCCGCCGGTGCCGATTGCGCTTGGCGCCAGTGGCCGCAATCATGACGCGGCATGTGGCGCTGGTGCCGGCCGCCGGTGTGGGCGCGCGTTTTGGCGCCGCCACGCCCAAACAATATGTGCGCTTGGCAGGCAAAACCGTGTTGCAGCACAGCGCCGAGGTATTGCTGGCGTGTGCCGCAATTGATGCAGTGGCCATTGTGGTGTCGGCTGCCGACGGCCATATCGATGCGGTGTATCCACCTTCAGGGCTGCCTGAAAAACTGCATATCCTGCGCTGCGGCGGCGATAGCCGCGCCGAAACCGTGCGCAACGGCACGCAAGCCTTGTTGGCGCAAGGCCTGCTGGCGGCGGATGATTGGCTGTTGGTGCACGATGCCGCCCGCTGCTGCCTGCCCGCCACAGCATTGCAACGCCTGTTGGATACCGTGGCAACGCACCCGGTGGGCGGTTTGCTGGCCATGCCGCTGGCCGATACGCTTAAGCGTGCCAACGAGCAGCACAGCGTGGCCGCCACCTTAAACCGCAGCCATTTATGGCAGGCGCAAACACCGCAGATGTTCCGCGGCGGCCTATTGCAACAAGCGCTGGCCGAGGCGGATTTAAGCCAAATTACCGACGAATCTTCCGCCATCGAAGCCTTAGGGCTACAGCCGCTGCTGGTGGAAGGCGACAGCCGCAATTTCAAACTCACCCGCGCGCAAGACGCCGTATTGGCCGAATGCTTGCTGCGCCAAGCACAGGAATCCGCATGAATATCCGCATTGGGCAAGGCTATGATGTCCACCAACTGGTGGCCGGACGGCCGTTGATTTTGGGCGGCGTTACCATCCCGTTCGACAAAGGCCTGCTCGGCCATTCCGACGCCGACGCCTTGCTGCACGCCATCACCGATGCCTTACTGGGCGCGGCGGCGCTGGGCGACATCGGCAAGCTGTTTCCCGACACCGCCGCCGAAAATAAAGATGCCGATAGCCGCGTGCTGCTGCGCGCCGCCTATGCCGCAGTGCAGGCGGCGGGCTGGCGGGTGGTGAATGTAGACAGCACCGTGATTGCCCAACAGCCCAAACTGCGCCCCCATATCGACGCCATGCGCGCCCACATCGCCGCCGATTTGGGGCTGGACATCGGCGCGGTCAACGTGAAGGGCAAAACCAATGAAAAACTCGGCTATTTGGGGCGGCAAGAAGGCATTGAAGCGCAGGCGGTGGTGCTGTTGCAGGCATTGTGATTTCAGGCAGCCTTAAAAACCATGTGTCGTCGTAGGGTGCGCCATGCGCACCGAGTTTTTATGATTGCCAGTATATTCTGCTTGCCCAAGTGGCTGAATACGTGCTAAAAATCGCGCGTGTTGTCTTGTTGATAAACCACACACGGTATCGCACCGGGGAGGCCATATGAAAACCAAATTGGCGTTGTGTTTATATGCGGGTGTGCTCAGCACCGCCGCGTGGGCAGGTTGCGGCGAAGGCAGCGGCCAATGTTATTACTATCAAGCCGGTGCCTTAAAAAGCCGTGGTGCCTGCCAAGTCACCACTTGCTCTGCCACCGATAAGTATTTTTACAGCACTTGGGAATGGCAAAAAGGCGGCAATAAAGTGAGCATCGGCTTGGGTGATGAAGGCAAGCCCATTAACCAGCGCCGCTTGATGCTCAATGGCAAACCGGCGTATGCGCTGTCGCTGCCGCTGAAAGACGACAAAATGGTGTGCTACGGCGTTATCGGCACCGATGAATTGATGTGCAATGATTCGGGCAATTTTTGATATGGCTGCGACACCAAGTGGTTTGATGTAAATAACGGTTTCAGATAATGCGGGATATCTTTTTAAAAACCTTTCAGGCTGCCTGAAAGGTTTTTTGTTATGATGCAACATCACAAAATTAACGCTATGCCATGACCGCCTTATTCAACCGCCGTACCCTGTTTGCCGAGCTGATGCTGCTCAATATTGCCGTGGCTTGGGGGCTGGGTTTCCCGCTGATGAAAGACGCCATGGCGTTGCACGGCATCTGGACCTTGCTGTGGCTGCGTTTTGCCTTGGCCGCCTTGCTGGTGTTGCCGTTTGCCTTGCGCCGAGCGCGCGACATCAACCGCAGCACGGTATTGGCCGGTGCGGTATTGGGGGTGCTGCTGTTTTTGGCGTTTGCCTTTTTAATTGGCGGTCTGCAATACACCAGTGCGGCCAACACCGGCTTTCTGGCCGGTCTCACCATGCTGTTTGTGCCGCTGCTGGAGCGCTTGCTGTGGCGCCGCCCCTTACATGCGGGAGTGAAGTGGTCGGTGCTGTTGGGCTTGCTCGGCTTGGCGGTGCTGTCGCAAGTGCATGCGGTGCGTCCGGGGCTGGGCGATGTGTTGGTGTTGGTGGGGGCGATGTTCAGCGCTCTGCAAATCATCGCTACTGATCAATTGGCACCGCGCCACAATGCCGAATGGCTCACCGTGGTGCAGCTGGTGTTGGCGGCCACGCTGTTTGCCGCCGCCTGTATCCCCACCGGGCAGCCCTTATGGCCTGCGGTGTGTGACGGCGGCCTGTGGCGGGCGCTGCTGCTCACTGCCGGTTTTGCCACCGCATTTGCTTTTTGGGTGCAAATGCGCTTTCAAGAACACACCACGCCGCAACGTGCAGCGTTAATTTTCAACCTAGAGCCGCTGTTTGGCGCTCTGTTTGCCTGGTGGCTGCTGGGCGAACATATCGGCGGCCATGTGTGGCTGGGCGGTTTACTGATTGTGGCGGCGATGATGGTGTCGGGCTTGTGGCCGCAAAAACCACAGGCAGCAGCCCGATCACAATAATTTTTGGAAAATACGCAACATGACATCTGCACTTACTTTGGTTTGGTTGCGCCGCGACTTGCGCCTGTTCGACAACACCGCCTTGCAAACCGCCATCCGTCATGGCTTGCCGGTGGTGGCCGTATTTGTATTTGATACGGCGATTTTGCAGCATTTGCCGCCGCACGACCGCCGTCTTACCTTTATCCATGAGTGCGTGGCCGAATTGCAGCAACAGCTTGCCGCCCACGATGTGCCCTTATTGGTATTGCATGGCGATGCGCAAACCGAAATTCCGGCTTTTGCCAGCCGTATTCAGGCAGCCCGTGTGGTGTGTGCCGAAGATTACGAACCGCAAGCGATTGCCCGTGATGCCGCCGTAGCGCAGCAACTGGAGCGCAGCGGCATTGCCTGGCAGGCGGTAACTGATCAGGTGATGCTGCCCAAATCCAGCGTGATGACCTTGCAAGGCAAGCCCTACAGCGTGTTTACCCCCTACAAAAAAGCCTGGCTGGCCTTGGCTGCCGAGCGTTATGCGCATTGGCAGCCTGCCGACGATTGGGCGGCTTTGGCTCAAGTACAAACCGGCTTGCCGCCGCAATGGCGGCAAATCCAAGCCATGCCCACGTTGGCCGACATCGGCTTTGAGCGCCAAACCTTGCTGCAAAGCGGCGGAGAAACCGCCGCGCAGGCCGCTTTGGCCGATTTTATGGCGCGCATGCATTATTACGCCGATTTGCGGGATTTTCCGGCCAAAAAAGGCGTGTCTTATCTATCGGCACACTTGCGCTTCGGCACATTGTCTATCCGCCATTTGGTTTATTTGGCACGGCAGGCCGACAATGCCGGTGCCGCCGTGTGGCTGAGCGAGTTGATTTGGCGCGAGTTTTACCAGCAGTTTTTATACCACCATCCCCATGTGGTTAACGAAAGCTTTCAGGTGCAATACCGCCATCTGGCGTGGGAAAACAATCCGGCATGGTTTGCGCGCTGGCAAAACGGCACCACCGGCTACCCGATTGTCGACGCGGCCATGCGTCAGCTCAGCAGCAGCGGCTATATGCACAACCGGCTGCGCATGGTGGCGGCCAGTTTTTTGGTGAAGGATTTGTTGATCGACTGGCGCTGGGGCGAAGCCTGGTTTGCACAGCAATTGCTGGATTTTGATTTGGCCGCCAATAACGGCGGCTGGCAATGGGCGGCCAGCACCGGCTGCGATGCGCAACCGTATTTCCGCATTTTCAACCCCGTGGCGCAATCGCAGAAATTCGATGCCAACGGCCATTTTATCCGCCGCTATGTCCCCGAGCTGGCGCATCTGGACAGCAAAACCATCCATGCACCGTGGACCGCCAAACACCCCGTCGACACCCGCGGCTATCCGCCCCCGCTGGTAGACCACGCCGTACAACGCGAAAAAGCCTTGGCTTTGTTTAAAAAGCGCGGGTGATTGGTTTAGGGTGGAAATATATCAAAAATCAAATATTTGAATTAATTGCCAATCCTACTACACATTTGGATAAGTAAAAAATGCCGCCAGCACAGCGCTGCTGCTAATTATGCCGATTTGTACCATAAGGGTGAGCAAAACCAAGCAATTGATGCCGCCCAGTGCGATGAGGCTGCCTGAAAGAATGATGGTGGTGACTGCTGAAGTGATGGCGATGGCACGCGCACGCATTTTTTGTGTTGTTAACGGCGGTAGTCGCCATAGAATCAATGTGCTTAAGCCGAAAATGACGATGGCCAACAGGGCGCTGAGCAGCAAAATAATACCGCCCCATATGGCGACGTTGCTGCTGCTGGGATTAAACCGATCCATATACACCAAATTGATTAAAAACAGCAACACCAAAGCACTGCCGCCGCCCACGGCGGCAAAGGCGGCCAGATGGCCGGGCGCGGGGGTGGTCATGGTATTTTCTTTCTTTTGGCACGCGGATGGGCGCTGTCGTAGACTCCGGCCAAGTGCTTGAAATCAAGCTGGGTATATTGCTGGGTGGTGCTCAGGCTGCTGTGGCCGAGCAGCTCTTGCACGGCGCGGATGTTGCGGGCGTTTTGCAGCAGGTGGCTGGCGTAGCTGTGGCGCAGCATATGCGGTGATAAATGGCGGTCGCTGCCGTGCAGTAATGCCCATTGGCGCAGGCGGTTTTGGATTTGGCGGCTGCCCAGCCGCCGCCCTAAGCGGTTGGTAAAAAGGGCGGTTTCGCCGTTGGCGGCCAAGCGTTGCGGCAGGTATTGGCGCAGGGCGGCGATGCTGTGGCTGCCCAGCGGCACTTGCCGTTCTTTGCGGCCTTTGCCGAGCACTTGCACCCAGCCTTCGTTGAGCAGCACATCATCCAGATTCAAAGCGGCCGCTTCGCTTACGCGCAAGCCGCTGCCGTAGAGCAGCTCGAAAATGGCTTGGTCGCGCAGGCTGAGCATGTCGTTGCCGTGGGTTTGATCTAATAGATGATTAAGCTGCTCCGCCGGCACCGCTTTGGGCAGGCGGGCGGCGGCTTTGGGGGCTTTGAGGTTGAGGCAGGGGTCGGCATCAATCAGGCCGTGTGCGAGCAAATGGCGAAAAAAGCTGCGCCACACGCTGAGTTTGCGTGCCAAGCTGCGCGGCTGGCAACCTTGGGCGCTGAGTTTTTTCAACACTGCCACCAATTGCAGCCGTGTGAGCGTGTGGCTGATGTTTTGCTCGGCCAAAAGGGCTTGCAGTTGCTGCAAATCACGCCGGTAGGCCGCCAGCGTATGCGCCGATTGGCCTGCTTGGGCGCGGCTGTTTAAAAAGGCATCCAGATGATGCCAAGGCGGAGTGGGCATGTTTCAGGCTGCCTGAAAGGGGTTGGATAAGCGCTTGGATTCTTGTATGCGATTGCGGCACGCTGCCTAACCGTATTTGCTTACGGTTGGCTGGCTTCAATCGCCAAGTCGGTTAAATCCATTTGCCACTGGCGCATAATGTGCTGAAACACGGCCAGCTCGGCATTATTGAGCGCATGGTCGCCTTTGCACACGCTTAAGGCGGTGGCCAAGGTGCGGATGCGTTCGTTGTGTTGGTTGACTTCGGCCAGCAATTGGTTGATGCGCGCGGGCTCCAGCAGATTGATGCGCTCGGCAGCGCTGTTGTCGGCGGCAATGTCTTCCAGATAATGTTTGAGCACCATCATAAAGTCGTGCTGGCTTAGGCCGCAGCTGGTGAGGATTTTGGCCAGGCTGTCGTGATCCAGCTCGCTGGGATCGATGTCGCTGTCGGCCAAAAGGCACATCACGATAATGCGTGCCATGGCTTCGGGGCTGTTGTGTAAATAGGCTCTCATGGATTTATTCCTGTGAAGGTATCGGGGCGGCTACAGCTTGGATAAACGCTGGCGGGGTGTTGGCGATGCTTTGCCGGGCATAGTCAAAAAACACCATGCCGTTTTTAACGCAGGCAATGGCGGCATCATCGCTGATGCGCTTGATTTGGTAAATCAGGGCGAAACCGGCGCTGCCGATGTCGCTCACGCCGATGTCAAAGCGCAAAACATCGCCGTAAAAAGCCTGGCCTTGAAAACGGATGGCGGCATCGGCCATAATCAGCCCAACACCGGCCACGTCCATTTCGCTAAAGCCCAAGGCGTGCAAAAAGCGCAGCCGTGCTTCGTGGCACAGGCGCAGCACGGCATCGTTGGCTAGGTGGTTGCCATAGTTGATGTCGCCGATTTGCACGGCGATGTCGGTGTGGAATACAAAGGTTTCAGGCAGCTTAATCTGAACGCGGCTCATGGGGTTTGCCCTGTATCAAGGTTGGTGCGGCGATGGTAGCATTTTTTGCGCGCGGTGGCAGGCCGGTTTTCTGTTGGCGGGTAATTTGTGCTAAGCTTTGCGCAAGAGTCATACCAATTCTACAAAATAACCTAACTGCGTTGGCTCGCCTTGCCGTACTACTTGTACTGTCTTCGGCTCGCCGCCTTGTTATCTTATTTTGTAAAATTGGTATCAGCTGTGTTGCCCGCCGTTTGGCGGCGGCGTGTTATCTCACATTCAACAACCACAAAGGAGAACAATCATGTACCAAAAAATCATGGTGCCGGTAGACGACAGCCAGGCTTCTTTGCGTGCCTTAAACGAGGCCATCAAAATGGCCAAACTCAGCGGTGCCGCGCTGCGGGCGGTGCATGTGGTCGATTTGGCGCAGTTTAGCTGGGGCGGTACCGGCTATTTGCAATCGGAAGAAGTGCGTAAGGCGATTGCCGCCACCGGCGAAAAAGTGCTGCAACGCACCCGCGAGCAATTGCAGGAAAACGGCATTGAAGCCGAAACCGCCATTTTAGAAAGCGCGGGCGACAAAGTGGCCGATTTGCTGGTAAACGACAGTAAGGCCAACGGCGTAGACTTACTGATTATGGGCACCCACGGCTTTTCCGGCTTAATGCATTTACTGATGGGCTCAGTGGCTGAAGGCGTGTTGCGCCAAGCCGATATTCCGGTGATGTTGTTGCGTGTGCAAGACGACGATTAACGTGATATAGCAGGGTAAATACATCGCCCGCCCGGCATCATGTCGGGCGGGCTTGTTGGCTGTTCAGGCAGCCTGAGATGTTTAATTTCTTCAGGCTGCCTGAAAGCATCTTGATTAAAATGAAATTGATTTATTAGGATGCGTCTTGGTGCATCAAGCCGAAATAAATCCTGAAGCTGATGCGCCAAGGCGCATCCTATGTGCTTGCTCAGACCGCCTGAGATTGATTGACTTTTTTCAGGCAGCCTAAGCTGGATTGATGTTCTTCACGCTGCCTTTCAGGCAGCATAAACGCAGCAGTTTTGTATCCCGATTAAGGAGCCGATAATGGCGGAAAATACAGGTAAGTCTTCGTGGCTGGTGTTGGGCATGTTGTTGGCGGTGGGCATGGTGGCCGCCGCCTTTGTGCTGGGCACGCAGTTTAAAAACTTCCGCCAGCCGGGCACCATTACCGTGAAAGGGCTGGCCGAGGCCGCGCATCAATCGGACATGGCCGAATGGCAAGTGGGCGTGTCGGTGTGGGGCGAAGATTACGGCGCGGCTATGAAGCGGGCGCAAAGTGAAATCAAAGCTTTGCAGGCATTCGTAACCAAACAGGGTTTTGTGGCCACCGATGTGCGCAGCAACCCTTTGCAGATTGAGCGCTACCGCGAAGAATACCGCGACGAAGAAGGCCGCTACCGCACCCGCGATAACGGCTACACCGCCAAGCAAACGCTCACGGTGGTGAGCCGTGATTTGCCACGCATCCAAACCGCCTTGGCGGCGCTGCAAAACCTGAAAGCGCAAAACGAAGCCTACACCTTTGAGCAGCCGCAGTATTTGTTGAGCAATCTGGAAACCATCAAGCGCGACCTGATTGCCCAAGCCACCGCCGATGCACAAGTGCGGGCGGAGGAATTCGCCAAAAGCGGTAACACCAAAGTGGGCATGATGCGCAGTGCTTCGCAAGGCGCGTTTAATATTTTGTCGGCCACCAGCGCCGACAACGACGACAGCGACTACGGCGGCACCTACAATAAAGACACCATCGACAAAAAAGTGCGCTTGGTGGTAACGATTGAATACGGTATTGATTAACAGCGCTTATTTCAATCAAAAAACCGTTAGCAAACCCAATAAATAAAGGCTGCCTGAAAATTTTAGCTTCGCAGAAGCTTTGCTTTCAGGCAGCCTTTATGATGGCTATTTATTTATATGTTGATACACCGTTTATGTTACTCAGCCTCAGGCCGCCACAGCCCGTAGGTCGGATTCTTGAATCCGACACTGGTTCGCAGAACAAGGTATTCACATCGCTT
>RRZT010898738.1_pt1 | contig 15174 bp, 12 predicted proteins | sample 2165551 | NCBI WGS metagenome assembly RRZT01 (sample SAMN10456910, study PRJNA506462) | wastewater metagenome | biome: wastewater; feature: sludge; material: wastewater sludge; isolation source: wastewater sludge with Escherichia coli K12::gfp cells carrying plasmid... | place: USA: Moscow, Idaho... | reverse complement strand
GAGATGATCGATGGTTTGACACTGAAATACAACCGTGTCCGTCAGGCGGCAATTACTCAGGAAATTTCTGAAATTGTTGGCGGGGCAGACGCATTAAAATAGGAATTTAATTGCATTGGGCAGGATTACGATTCCTGCACAGACAGAAAATTATGAGTGCAAATTAATTTGCACAAGGAGGTTATAGGGAATGGCCCAAAATATAGGGAAGGTTGTTCAGGTTATCGGACCAGTTGTCGATATAAAGTTTCAAAAAGATCAGCTGCCGAAATTGAACAACGCAGTAAATATTGAATTCAATGGACACACCCTGGTGGTTGAGGTAGCTCAGCAACTTGGGGATGACATTGTCAGATGTATTGCAATGGACTCCACAGACGGTCTGGTCAGAAACCAGCAGGCTGTGGATACTGGAGCATCGATTGCCGTGCCGGTAGGGAAAGCAACCCTCGGCAGAATGTTTAACGTTTTGGGTGAACCGATTGATGGGAAACCCTTTGATACGACTGGTGTTACCATGCACCCGATTCATCGTCATCCACCAAGTTTTGAAGAACAACAATCCCAGCCAGTAATGTTTGTAACCGGAATCAAGGTTGTTGACTTGATCTGTTTTTACGTTCGCGGTGGTAAAATTGGTCTGTTTGGTGGTGCCGGTGTTGGTAAAACCGTACTGATTCAGGAATTAATTAACAATATCGCAACCCAGCATGGTGGTTTATCCGTTTTTGCCGGCGTTGGTGAACGTACACGTGAAGGAAATGACCTTTACTACGAAATGATGGAATCTGGGGTTATTGATAAAACATCCCTCTGCTTTGGTCAGATGAATGAGCCCCCAGGAGCCAGAATGCGAATCGCTTTAACCGGACTGACCATGGCGGAATATTTCCGTGATCAGGAAGGCCAGGACGTACTGCTTTTCATCGATAATATTTTCCGATTTACCCAGGCTGGTTCAGAAGTATCGGCGCTGTTAGGTCGGATGCCAAGTGCGGTTGGTTACCAGCCAACCCTGGCGACTGAAATGGGTGCCTTGCAGGAACGAATCACATCTACCAGCAAGGGTTCGATCACATCGGTTCAGGCTGTTTATGTACCTGCCGATGACTTAACTGACCCCGCGCCAGCGACTACCTTTGCCCATCTGGATGCCACCACGGTACTTAACCGGGCCATCACTGAAAAAGGTATTTACCCGGCGGTGGATCCACTGGATTCGACTTCTCGTATTCTTGATCCTAAAATTGTTGGACAGGAACATTACGAAACTGCCCGTGAAGTACAGGAAATTTTACAACGTTACAAAGAATTACAGGATATTATCGCAATCCTGGGGATGGATGAATTATCCGATGCCGATAAAATTACGGTATCCCGAGCGCGAAAAATTGAACGTTTCCTTTCCCAACCATTTAACGTTGCCGAACAATTTACCGGTACGGCTGGGGTTTATGTAACCATTGGCGAAACCATCAAGGGCTTCAAAGAAATCCTTGAAGGCAAACATGATGATTTACCAGAAAGTGCCTTCCTGATGGTCGGGACAATCGAAGACGCAGTTGCTAAAGCAAAAAAAATAAAAGGTTAGTAGAGGTGAGTTTTAATGGCTGAAACTTTCAGATTAAAAATCATTGCTCCAACCGGCATCTTTTTTGATGAAGATATTGAACGGATCGTCATCCGGGGAACAGAAGGGGAGTTTGCGGTACTGGCAGAACATACGCCGTTGACAACCTCAGTAGCGATTGGTACCTTTAATATTATTTTTGGTGATAAAAAAAGTAAAAATGGCACCCTTTTAGGAGGCGTGGCCACCATTAATCCCAGAGAGACCATTATTTTAACCGATGCTGCTGAATGGCCGGAAGAAATTGATCTTAAGCGGGCGCAGGAAGCAAAAGAGCGGGCCTTACAACGTCTCAAGGACGACAAGTATGACGCAGCTCGAGCTCAGGCAGCTCTGGAAAGAGCAATTGCTCGTATCAATTCAAAAGAAGGTTTATAATTCAAGTGTTTATTATTAAAGAAAGTCAGGATTCGCGGAGAATTCCGGCTTTCTTTTTTATTGCGCTTTTATCGGGGTTGGTATTTTAATGACGCTTTTTCTGTGCTATAATTTAGGTTGAAAGTTAGCGACATTGTGTGTCAATCGATACGGATAAAATTAAAAGTCAACAGCGAGGCATGGTTAATCGACTCACGGAGCCATTGCAAACGGGAGGATAAAGGATGAATATTTGTATAATCGGATTGGGTGTTTTAGGAATTACCTATGGTTCCATATTGTCAGATTCAGATGTGAATGTCATTTGTGTTGATACAGATGAAGAGACAATCAGCATGCTCGCTGAAGGCGAGCTACCGATCTATGAACCGGGATTAAAAGCATTAGTTTCAACTTCAGTATCAACCGGCCGGTTGTACTTTAGTTCAAATATTCAAAGTGCCATTAAAAAAAGTGAAATCATATTTATTACCTGTGAAGTACCGTCTAATGATCATGATTTTCCGGATCTCCGTTTTATGAAGCCGATCGCCCAGAGTATTGGTAATCATATTGAGGCCTATGTAACGGTCGTGATCAAATCAACGGTGCCACCGGGAACCTGTCAGATCATTAAACAAACGATTCAGAAAACCCTCGATGACCGGGAGGTTGATATTCCCTTTGACGTCATCAGCAATCCCGATTTTGCCCGCAAAGGCTCGATGATCAAGGATTGTCTGGTGCCGGATATGGTAGTGATCGGAGCGGATTCGCCGGCCCCGATCGAACGCTTAAAAAGTGTTTATGACAGCCTCCATGTCCGGGAAGAAAACTATGTGATCACCGATCCCCAGAGTGCCGAAATGATTAAATACGGGGTCAACGCCTTTCTGGCAACCAAGCTTTCCTTTATTAATGAGATGGCCTTGCTGTGCGAGAATGCCAATGCCAACATCCTCGATGTTTCCAATGGGATGGGCCGCGACGAGCGGATCGGGAAAGGTTTTCTGGAAGCCGGACCGGGCTATGGCGGTAGTGACCTGCCCAAGGATTCCAAGGCGCTGGTGGAGATTGCTAAGGCCTATGGCGAGGATTTTATGGTGCTCAAGGGTGCCATCCAGGCCAATGAGAAACAGAAAAATAAAATGGTCGAAAAAATTAAACGGACGATGGGTAATCTGGCCGGAAAGACGATTGCTGTTTTAGGGCTGTCCTACAAACCGGAAACCACCGATATGCGCGAAGCCCCTTCGATTAACATTGTCAAAGGTCTGGTTGCGGATGGCGCCAAAATTCAAATCTATTGTCCGGAAGGAAATCAGGAAGCAAAATGGCGTCTGCATAACGAAAAGGATGAGATCAGCTACTGTCATGACGTTTATGAAGCAGCCCACGATGCCGATGCCCTGGTGCTGATTACCAGCTGGCGGGAATTTAAGGGCATGGATCAGGAACGGGTTCGGGCAGCCATGAAAGATCGCTTTTTCTTTGATTTTAGAAATCTGTTTGGCGATGAGCCACCAAAGGGTTTTATTTATTCAGGCCTGGGCATTCCCGAGAAGGAGATAAAATAGCATGAAAAAAGTTCGTAAAGCGGTTATTCCAGCAGCCGGACTGGGCACCCGCTTTTTACCAATTACCAAATCGACGCCGAAAGAAATGCTGCCGATTGTTGATAAACCGACGATCCAATATATTATTGAAGAAATTGTCGCATCAGGGATCGAAGAAATACTGATTATTAATGGCCGCAATAAAGAAAGTATCATCAATCATTTTGATCGGGTGCCGGAACTGGAAGCTTTGTTGAAGGCCGGTGGTAAAACTGCGGCCCTGGAGCAAATCGAAGCCATCACTAACATGGCAAAAATCTTTTCGGTGCGGCAGAAAGAAGCCAAAGGTCTGGGCCATGCAGTGCTTTGTGCCAAAGAATTTGTCGGCGATGAACCCTTTGCGGTGGTGCTGGGCGATGATATTGTCTATAACGATGAAAACCCGGCCCTGAAACAAATGGTGGAGGTCTATAATGCTTATGGGGCCTCGGTCATCGGGGTGCAGCAGGTTGCTCCGGATCAGGTCAATAAGTATGGCATTGTTTCTGGAGATGCCGTTGGCGAACGGGTCTATCAGGTCAATGATCTGGTTGAAAAACCGGCCATCGGGTCGGCCCCATCGACGATGGCGATTTTAGGGCGCTATATCATCACCCCAGGAATATTTGAGGTGCTTGAGCATACCGGCAAGGGGGCTGGCGGTGAAATCCAACTCACCGATGGGCTCAAAACCCTGGCGGCGATGGAGAAGATGGTGGCCTATGACTTTGTCGGCAAACGTTATGATGTCGGCGATAAGCTGGGCTTTCTCCAGGCTACCGTGGAATATGGCTTGCGGGATGATAACCTGGGTGCTGATTTTAAACGCTATTTAGAAACCTTGCTGGATGCTGAATAGTTAATTGTGACGCTTGGGGGAGGGACTGATCCCAGCCTGATCATTTGTGATCGCCCCGGCAGGATTGGAGAAAGGAATACCATGGACTATAAACAAGCTTATCAAAACTGGTTGGCTCAGCCAGACCTGGATGCTGAACTGCGGCAGGAACTGGCAGCCATCACTGACGAAAAAGAAATTGAAGACCGCTTTTACACCGATCTCGAATTTGGCACCGGGGGGATGCGGGGGAAAATGGGAGCCGGCAACAACCGGATGAACATCTACACCGTTGCCAAGGTCACCTATGGCCTGGGAAAATACCTGCTGCATGAGGATATGCAGAATTGGGAAAAGGGTGTTGTAATTGCCTATGATTCCCGCCATAACTCCCGGAAATTTGCTGAAACGGCAGCCGGGGTACTGGGAAAAATGGGGGTTACGGCCTATCTGTTTGAAGAGCTGCGGCCCACCCCGGAACTGTCTTTTGCAGTGCGCGACCTGAAAGCCGCCGGTGGGATTGTCATTACGGCCTCTCATAACCCGAAAGAATACAACGGCTACAAGGTTTATGGTCCGGATGGTGGCCAGATGGTGACCGCCGCGGCTGATGCCCTGATTGCTGAAATCAATAAGATCGAGGATGTTTTTGATATCCCCTTGATGACATTGGCAGCCGGCCGCGATCAGAAAATCATTAAGATGGTTGGTGAAAAAATGGATAATGCCTTTACCGCCGCCGTAACATCCATTTGTCGACCCAATCCCAACAGCGATTTGAAAGTGGTTTATACGCCGCTGCATGGCTCGGGTAACCAGCCGGTACGCCGGGTTCTGGCCGAATTGGGTTATCAGGATGTCATCGTGGTACCGGAGCAGGAGTTACCGGATGGTGATTTTACCACCGCACCCTATCCCAATCCCGAAGATCGCTCGGTCTTTAACCTGGCCATGGCGCTGGCTGATCAATGCGGCGCGGATATTATTATCGGCACCGATCCCGATTGCGATCGGGTTGGCGTGGTTGGCCGTAATCAAACCGGTGAGTTTGAGGTCTTTACCGGTAATCAAACCGGCGCCCTGTTAGTCGATTATTACCTGAAAACGCGAACCGAGCTGCCGGATAATAAGGTTGTCATCAAAACCATCGTCACCAGTGAACTGGGGGGGCTTGTCGCCAAATCCCATGGTGCGGCAGTATTGGATGTCCTGACCGGTTTTAAATACATCGGCGAATGCATGACTGAGTTTGAGCAAAGCGGCGACTATACCTTTGCCTTTGGCTACGAAGAGAGTTATGGTTATCTGGCCGGGAATTATGCCCGCGATAAGGATGCCGTCGTGGCATCAGCGCTGGTTTGTGAGATGACCGATTATTATAAAAAACAGGGGCTGAGCCTTTATGAAGCGCTGCTTGGCCTGTATCAAAAGCATGGTTATTTTATTGAAGATGTGGTCGCTTTGACCCTTGAAGGCATCGAAGGAAAAACAAAAATTACCGCTATCATGGAAAAATTCAGAAGTGTCAGCTTTGCTGGCTTTGCCGATGCCAAACTGGTTGCTTTTAATGATTATGAAGCCGGTATCAGCACTGAGCTGCTAAGCGGAGTGAAAACGGCAATTGATTTGCCGCGCTCAAATGTCCTGAAATTTATTTTTGATGATTATTCCTGGTTTGCCTTGCGACCCTCGGGGACTGAACCCAAGCTGAAGATTTATTTCTCGGTAACTGGAAAAACCGAGGCAGAGGCTACCGCGAAAAAAGAACTGCTGAAAAAGCAGGTAACCGATTTAATCTAGGTTTTGATTACATCGAGATGATGAAAAAAGTATTAATAAAAGGCGTTATCCCAATTTGCGGGATAACGCCTTTTTTTATAAAGATATTAAAATCGAAGCAATAACAATCAATTAAACTAATTAACCGTTTCTGTGGGGGTGCTGTCACCGGCGCTGCTATCACCGCTGGAACCAGAATCAGTTGAGCCGGAATCAGATCCGGAACTGGAGTCAGAGCCGGAGTCAGTCGAACCCGTGCCAGAATCAGTGCCCGAAGAACTGCCACCCGAACTGGAGGAATCTGATCCTGACGAACTTGAGTTATCGTAAGAATCTGATCCTGAGGATTCCGGGTTTGAATAGGAAGAACCCGAATTACTGGAGTTGGAATAATCACTGCTACTGTCACTGGAACTGGAATCGGTATAGGAAGAGGAACCCGTGCCGGCAAAGTCGGCGATGGCATTACTGATTTCCTTGACTCGGGCCGAGGGGACATAGGCAGTATAGTTACTGGTGCCAGAGCTCGATCCCGAAGTGACGCTGCTGTTCGAGTTGGTGCCAGAGCTGGTCGTTGGACTGCTGACATTGGTGCGATTGCCGGTGCTGGCACCAGGATTATCAGTGCTGGTGCTGTCCGTTGCGGTGGTTGAACTACTGCTGGCAGCGCTGCTACCGGTGGTGGCAGTCTGAACCGGACCATAGATAAAGGCATGGAGAGCAATGACGTTATCGACAAGACTGGTTGGTACCACATAAGAAACACTGCTGATCATTGCGGTGGTCGCATGGGCATCGGTAGGCAGTCGGAATTCCAGGAATTGTTTATCCGGCGAATCTAAAAAGGCCTTGGCGTAGGTGGTGATTTCGCTGATTGAAAGGGTTGTTTTGATGTAGGGATAAACCTTGCTTAACAGACTGAGGCCGGTGGCCATATCGATATTGAAGGCTTTGTCGGCAATTTGACCGACCACTTCCCGCTGCCGTTCGGTTCGATGGAAATCATCGTCGCTAAAGCGGTTTCGGGCATAGGCCAAAGCCTGAACACCGGTAATGGTCTGAACCCCAGTTGTTTCTAAATAGGGATCGGCTTTGCCAACCTTATCATTGACATCGTCAATATATTTATTGGTCCACTCCAACACGTCTTCGTTCTGAACATTGACTTCAACCCCGCCAAGAGCATCGACGGTATCGACCATGGCATCAAAATTGACAATCACATAGTCTTTGATGTTTAAATCAAAATTTTCGTTGAGGGTTTTAACCGCCAGTTCCGGTCCGCCGTAAGCGTAGGCGGCATTGATTTTATCGAGACTTTCATAGGTATCTTTGGTTTCGGGGATCTGCACCAACAAGTCACGCATCACCGAGGTAACCTTGATATTGCCGTTTCGGAAATCCATGGAGACAATCATGATCGTATCGGTACGATCACCCTCAATATCACTGCGGCCATCAACACCAAAAACGGCAATATTGATGGTGTCAATATCCAGATCATTATTAACATTTAAGTCGGCCTCGTTCATTTTTGGTTCGGCGACCATTTGATTTATCTGGCTGATGGTATTAAAGCCATATACTAGTCCGGTTCCTATTAGTGAGACGATCAAAAACAGGATGACTAAAACTATTTTCTTTTTCATGAAGATTCCTTTCGCTTAACGAGCTTAAATCATATCAACCCATAATACCATAAGTTTGCTTAAAAAAGCATTGAATATTGTCAAAATTTAGATAAAAAGTGAGAAAAGGCCGTGGATTTGGGTAATGAGATATTCTTAAAAACCTGAAAGATTCGCGAAAAAAATAGACTTTTACAGGGATATAAAGTATAATGACAATGAATTTTTATGGGTTTTAGCTTTTGCAGGCGAAAAAACTGAAAAGATAAATATTCCAAGAACGATGAAATAAGGTGAAATATGAAAGTTTTATTAACCGGTTCAAACGGCCAGCTGGGTCGGGAATTAACCCGGCAGCTCGAGAAAAAAAAGATCGATCATGTTGGATATGATATTCCCGAATTTGACGTTACTGATAAAGAAAAAATAGCGGCGATTATTGCCAAAGAACAGCCAACCGTGATCATCAATTGCGGCGCTTTGACCAATGTCGATGGCTGTGAAACCCAACGCGACCTGGCGATGGCCATTAATGCGGTGGGTCCCAAATATCTGGCAGAAATTGCCCGCGACCAGGATATGGTGTTGGTTCAGGTTTCCACTGATTATGTTTTTGACGGTGCGGGGATTATAAAGAATGGGGAATTGCGGCCTTATCAGGAAACCGATCCGGTCGATCCCAAAACCGTTTATGGTGAAAGTAAGGCGGCGGGAGAAAAAGCTGTTGCCGAAACGACACCAAAGCATTTTATCGTCCGGACTGCCTGGCTCTATGGTGATGGCAATAATTTTGTCAAAACGATGCTGGAGTTGGCAGCCAAACACCCCCAACTGACGGTGGTTAATGATCAGGTTGGTTCGCCCACCAGCACCGTTGACCTGGCGGCGGCAATTATCGATTTGATCGAGACTGATCATTATGGCATCTATCATGGTACCTGCGAAGGACAGTGCAGCTGGTATGACTTTGCCCTGGAGATCTTCAGATTATCCGGAATTGATATCCCCGTGGCCGCGGTAACCTCAGAGCAGTTTGTCCGACCGGCACCACGGCCCAAATATTCAGTGCTGGAAAACAAGGCTTTAAATGATTTGAAAATGAACAATTTCAGACCCTGGCAGCTTTCCCTGGCTGAATATCTGGAAAATTTAAATAAATAATGCAAATTTGAAAGCCTGCGGTTTCTGGCTTTGAGACCAACTGGTCGCAAAGCTGACAGCAGGCTTAATATGCGCGAACAAAAAAAAGAGAAGAGGCAATTATGAAAGGTATTATTTTAGCCGGAGGTTCCGGCACCCGACTTTATCCAATTACCCGGGCGGTGTCTAAACAATTACTGCCTATTTATGACAAACCGATGATTTACTACCCACTGGCAACCTTGATGCTGGCGGGGATTAAAGATATTTTAATCATTTCCACCCCCCACGATCTGCCGATGTTTGAACGGTTATTTGGTTCTGGTGAAGAGTTGGGATTGAATTTTGCCTATGCCGAACAGGCAGCTCCCAATGGCCTGGCTGAGGCCTTCATTATTGGTGAAAAATTCATTGGCGATGACAGTGTCGCCCTGGTATTAGGCGATAATATTTTCTATGGTCATGGCTTAACCGATACAATCAGAAAAGCTGCAGAAATTGAAAGCGGAGCGGTGATTTTTGGATACCCGGTAACAGACCCGGAACGTTATGGGGTGGTTGAGTTCGCCACAGATGGCACCGTGCTCTCCATTGAAGAAAAACCCGAAAATCCAAAATCCAACTTTGCGGTACCAGGACTGTATTTTTATGATAATGCGGTGGTGGAGATTGCCAAGCATATCAAACCTTCGGAACGGGGCGAACTGGAAATTACGACCGTTAATGAAACCTATTTAAAACAGGGTAATTTAAAGGTCGAACTGTTTGGGCGGGGCATGGCCTGGCTTGATACCGGAACCCATGACAGCTTGATTGAAGCCTCTAATTTTGTCGAGACGATTCAAAAAAGACAGGGCCTTTATGTGGCCTGCGTCGAAGAAATTGCCTATTTACGGAATTTTATCGATCAGGATCAGCTGTTAAAACTGGCGGAACCACTGAAAAAAACAGCCTATGGTCAGTATCTGATCCAATGTGCTAAAGGCAAGCGGGTGGAATAATGGCAAAGATAAATGTAATCAAAACGAAAATTGACGGCTTGGTGATTATTGAACCATCCGTTTTTGGTGATCATCGCGGTTATTTTATGGAAACCTATAATGAGGAAGAATTCCACAAAGCTGGTTTGACGATGCGCTTTGTCCAGGATAATGAATCCAAATCCTGCAAGGGTGTTTTACGGGGTCTTCATTTTCAGACCAAATTCTCCCAGGGAAAACTGGTGCGGGTGACCCGGGGCGAGGTTTACGATGTTGCCGTGGATCTGCGCAACGGCTCACCGACCTATGGACAATGGGCCGGGGTGCTGCTGACCGAAGCCAATAAGACCATGTTTTATATCCCCGAAGGTTTTGCCCATGGCTTTTTAGTCGTTTCCGACGAAGCCGTGTTTAACTATAAGTGCACCAATTTGTATGCGCCGGAATATGATGGCGGGATTCGCTGGAATGACCCGGAAGTCGGGATCGAATGGCCATTAGAGACAATCGATGAAGTGTTGCTTTCAGAAAAAGACGGCCAGCTGCCCTTTTTAAGGGAGATCAGCGAGTCCTTAAGATTTGAATAGATCGTATTTATAGTGATAGAAGGAGTAATCATGAAAACAGTATTAGTCACCGGTGGTGCCGGATTTATTGGCTCTAACTTTGTAAAATATATGCTAAATCAGCACCCGGATTATAAAATAGTTAACTTAGATGTGTTAACCTACGCCGGAAACCTGGAAAATTTAAGAGATATTGAAGACAATCCCAATTATGTGTTTGCCAAAGGGGATATTGTTGACCGTCCGTTTGTCAAAAACCTTTTTGATCAATACAATTTTGATACGGTAGTGAACTTTGCCGCCGAATCTCACGTCGATCGCAGCATTGAAGATCCGGAGATTTTTGTCCAAACCAATGTGATGGGAACTCTGGTTCTTTTGGATGAGGCGAAAAATCACTGGCAAACCGGAAAAGATGAATGTGGCTACCCGACCTACCGGGACGGCGTTCGCTATCATCAGGTATCAACCGATGAGGTTTATGGGGCCCTGGGAAAAACCGGACTGTTTACCGAAACAACGCCGATCGCACCCAACAGCCCTTACTCGGCCTCCAAGGCCAGTGCTGACCTGGTGGTCCGATCTTATGGACAAACCTTTAAACTGCCAGTGACCATCAGCCGCTGTTCCAATAATTACGGACCCTATCATTTCCCGGAAAAACTGATTCCGCTGATGATCGCCAATGTGGTGGCCTTAAAAAGTTTGCCGGTTTATGGCGATGGGATGCAGATCAGAGACTGGCTGCATGTCAAAGATCATTGCAGCGGCATCGATACCATCCTCGAAAAAGGGGTGGCCGGCGAAGTCTACAATATTGGTGGCAATAACGAAAAAGCGAATATTGAAATTGTCCATTTAATTATCGAGGATGTCGGCAACATGCTCCGCTCCGGTAAATATAAAATTGATAATGATGGCTCAAAAATCAGCAAAGATCTGATCACCTATGTTGAAGATCGACTCGGTCACGACCGCCGTTACGCCATTGATAATACCAAAATAACCACCGAACTGGGCTGGGAACCAGCCTATACCTTTGAACAGGGGATTGCTGAAACCATTGAATGGTATTTAAGCAATCAGGACTGGCTGGAACAGGTGAAGTCTGGCGACTATCAGCAGTATTATCAAAACATGTACTCAAAAAAGTAGAAATACTAGAATAGATGTAAAAGTAAAAGCACAGTTTTTGTGCTTTTTCATTTAGAAATAAGAATGAGGTGTCAGTTTGTACTTGTTTAAAGATTTAATGGATTATATCAGAGATTTGGTTGCAAATCGGAAATTGATCCAGAAATTTTCGATCAATGATTTTAAATCCCGGTACGCCGGATCATTTTTGGGAATTATGTGGGCGTTTATTCAGCCAACGGTAACCATTGCGGTGTATTGGTTTGTGTTTGATGTTGGCTTGAAGTCGGCTCCCACCGGCGGGATGCCCTTTATTCTGTTTTTGATAACCGGTATTATTGTCTGGTTTTTCTTTTCGGAGTGTCTGGTGAATGGAACGAATTGTTTTCGGGAATATAGCTACCTGGTTAAAAAGGTAACCTTCAATATTAAAATTCTGCCGACGGTAAAAATCATCTCCTCGTTGTATACCCATATCTTTTTTATTGCTTTCACGGTGGTGATGATGTTGTTGTACAGTCAGCCAATCACACTGCATTTAGTCCAGATTGTTTATTATCTGATCTGTTTGATTGTCTTTTTAACCGGTTTGACCTGGGTAACGGCTTCGCTTCAACCTTTTTTCACGGATATCCTGCAATTTATCAATGTGGGCATGCAAGTGCTTTTCTGGGGAACGCCGATTCTTTGGGATATAAATATATTTCCGGCAAATCTGCTGTGGATTTTGAAACTTAACCCCTTATATTATATCGTGCAGGGATATCGGGAAAGCTTTTTTGGCACCGGCTGGTTTTGGGAACATCCCGTGATGACAGCCTACTTCTGGGGCTTTAGCTTTGCATTACTGCTAGTCGGAATCGCAGTGTATCGAAAATTAAGACCGCATTTTGCAGATGTCTTATAGAAAAGGTTGATCACGGATCAGTGGAGGAAATTATGTCAGATTTGGCAATAAAAATAGAAGACGTTACAAAAATCTACCAACTATATCAACGGCCGATGGATCGCTTAAAAGAATCGATGAGCTTGATCCGCAAAAGAGAATATCATCATAAATTCTATGCCCTCAATAATATCAATCTGGAAATAAAAAAGGGCGAATCAATTGGGATTGTCGGAAAAAATGGCTCAGGAAAGTCGACTTTACTGAAAATTATTTCTGGCGTCCTAACCCAGAGCAAAGGTGATGTTTATGTTGATGGCAAGGTTTCGGCTCTGCTGGAACTGGGAACCGGCTTCAATCCGGAGTATACCGGCATTGAAAACATTTATTCCAATGGTCTGATTATGGGCTACAGTAAGGAAGAAATGGACGAGAAATTAGATGATATTGTCAATTTTGCCCAGATTGGCGAGTATATTCATCAGCCGGTCAAAACTTATTCCAGCGGGATGTTTGCCCGCTTGGCCTTCGCGACCGCCATTAATGTCGATCCGGAAATACTGATCGTTGATGAGGTGCTGGCTGTTGGGGATGCAAAATTCCAGATCAAATGTATCAATAAGATGGAAGAATTTAAGGCGTCAGGAAAAACGGTGCTCTTTGTCTCGCACACCCTGGAACAAATCAAGCGCTTTTGCTCCAAAGCAGTTTGGATCGATCACGGCGAAATGCGGATGTTTGATGAGGTCACCCATGTTATTGATATGTACGAAAGTGAAATGCTGAAAGAGTCGATGGAACAAAAAGCCATTGAAAAAGGAAATCCGGAGGCGCCCGTCATGGAAATGGATGCCCATCTGGGAAAAATTGTCGCGATCAGCTGCAACACCGAAACCTTACACACCTTTGATGACTTTATTGTTGATATTGAGTATGAATTGTATGATGATATTTCCAGTGAACCCCTGGTAGGGGTAGCTTTTTACACCATTGACCGGCAGTATATCTTTGGACCGAATACCCATTTGGATGGGGTGACGATTCCCAAAACAAAGGGAATTCATCATATTCGTTATGTGGTCCCGAAACTGCCCTTGCTGGGGGGGAAATACGAGGTGGATATTGGCCTTTTTGCAAATAAGAGCATTGTCAACCTGGATTATGAAACGGCGGCCTTTGTGATTTCGGTGGTGGCCGATTATTTTACCGAGGGACTGGTGCATATGGAGCATCAATGGGAAATATTATAGGATTTAAGAGGAGGATTATTGGTATGGAAAAAAAATCAGCGCTTGAACAAGAAGAAATTAAGTATTTTATTGATAAAATTGTAAAAGATGAAGCCAGTCGATGTGCCACTGTCCAGGGATGGGCCTTTAACACAAAAACCAAAGAACCGGTTGAATTGTATTTGTTGGGCAAAGAAGCGGTTGGGGTTCAGTTCAAACGGGATTTCAGAATTGACGTCAATAATAAGTATGCCCTGCCAGATGACGCTAAAGTTGGCTTTATTATTGAGTTCGATGAGAAAACCTATGGCGAGAAGTTGAAACTGAAATTAAAAGATGACAATAATGTTCGGGTTGTTCCGATAAATTTGAAAAAAAACTATGACTATTTAAAAAAACCGAATCTCTTTAATGCCAAACGACTGGTGGGCGTGACAACCCGAACAGTGGGATACTTCAGTCGTAATGGACTCAAAAATACGATCCGCAAAATAAAGTTCGAACTGAAGTATAAAAATCAGGAAAACTATGATTTCTGGATTGATGTCCATGAAGATTATGATCGAAAAAAGGTCTCAGAAGAGATCAGTGATTTTACTTATAAACCTAAGGTTTCCATTGTCATGCCGGTGTATAATGTAGAAGAACAATGGCTGCGAGCCTGTGTTGAATCGGTTCGTAATCAGTATTACGAGAATTGGGAATTGTGTATCGCTGATGACAATTCCAGTGAGGCCCATATCAAACCACTACTGGAAGAATTCAAAATGCTGGATTCCCGAATCAAGGTGGTTTACCGGGAAGAAAACGGCCATATTTCAGAGGCATCAAACTCGGCCCTGGCGATTGCCACAGGTGAATTTGTGGGACTGTTGGATAATGACGACACCCTGGCCGATTTTGCCCTGTATGAAGTGGTTAAATTATTAAACCAACATCCGCAAGCGGATTTAATTTACAGTGATGAAGATAAATTAAGCGAGGATAATAAACGCAGCCAGCCATTTTTCAAAACCGACTGGGCGCCGGACATCCTGCTGGCAACCAATTATATCTGCCATTTTGGGGTGTACCGTAAAAACATTATCGATGAAATTGGCGGCTTCAGAAAAGGTTATGAAGGAGCTCAGGATTATGATCTGGTGCTTCGCTTTACGGAGAAAACCGATCAGATTTTCCATATCCAGAAGATTTTGTATCATTGGCGGATGATCAGTAATTCCACGGCGGTCAATCCTGATTCTAAAGGTTATGCCTTTGAAGCGGGCTTAAAATCGCTTGAAGATGCCCTGGAAAGACGGGGAATCAAAGGGACTGTCAGCCATGGGGCTTTTCCCGGGGTTTATAATATTGAGTATGAAATTGTCAATAATGGTTTAGTATCGGTGATTATTCCGACCCGGGACAATGCT
>RRZT010129683.1_pt1 | contig 15174 bp, 10 predicted proteins | sample 2165551 | NCBI WGS metagenome assembly RRZT01 (sample SAMN10456910, study PRJNA506462) | wastewater metagenome | biome: wastewater; feature: sludge; material: wastewater sludge; isolation source: wastewater sludge with Escherichia coli K12::gfp cells carrying plasmid... | place: USA: Moscow, Idaho... | reverse complement strand
GTACCGCGATGAAGTCCACGGACTGCTGTGCAGCATGGACAGGCAGGGGCAGGAGGGGGCGCGCGGTTTCTACCTGACCGGCTACGACGGCAACCAAGGCCATGCCGTGGATCGCATTGGGCGCGGACATAGCTATGTGCCCCGTGTCTGCATGGCGATGCTGGGCGGCATTCAACCGGGCAAGGTGCAATCCTATGTGCGCGAGGCCGTGACCGGCGGCGCTGGTGATGATGGCCTGTTGCAGCGCTTTGGCCTGGCCGTATGGCCTGACATTCAGCAGGAATTCAAGCTGGTGGATCGCTGGCCTGACACCCAGGCAAAGCAGGCGGCATGGGCCCTGTTCGAGCGCCTGAACCAGTTGCAGCCAGCCACCGACACCGACCCCGTGGAGTGGCGATTCAGCACCGAGGCGCAAGCCCTTTTCTATGAGTGGTGGCAGCCATTCGAGACGGGTATTCGTGGTGATGATCTTCATCCGGCGCTGGTGTCGCACCTTGCCAAGTGGCGCAAGCTGATCCCGGCGCTGGCGCTGATCTTCGCGCTGGTAGACACGCCAGACAGCGGCGGCGTGATTCATGAAACCGAGCTGCTGCGCGCGCTGGCTTGGGGCGAGTATCTGCGCACCCATGCCGAGCGGCTGTATTCGGCGGCTGTGGTGCCCGAGACTGGCGCGGCGCATGCGCTGCTGACCAAGATCGAAACCGGGAAGCTGGTGGATGCCGACGGCGTGCTGTTGGAGTCGTTCACACCATGGAAGGTATCAACCAAGCATTGGGCCGGACTGGGTACGCCCGAGGCCGTGCGCAAGGCCGCCGACCTGCTGGTGGACTATGGATGGCTCAGGCGTGAAGTGGGGCAGCCTGGCGCGGCTGGTGGCAGACCCAGCGAGCGCTATTTTGTTCACCCTGAGCTGTTGAAAGGGGGCGAGCATGGGCGCGTGGCTTGATCGGCTGAAAATTCAAAAAGCCACCGACACCCACGCTAGAGAACCTATGAAAACCGGTTCTCAAGGTTCTCTAGCGTACCCCCCAATGGGTTTAGAAAAAACTGAGGGGGGTTCTCAAGGTTCTCTAGCGTACCCCCAGGGGCATTGTGAAAAATTCGATGGCACCGGCCAGCAGCCCGACACCCAGGCGGCGAACGATGCAGCCCCCGACCCCGACAGCTATTGCTGGCCGCACAGCAGCGCGTGGAACACCAGCGAGATAGAGCTGTTCAACCGGCGCGCGGCGCTGTTCGTGCGGCGTGGAGCCGATGAAGCCCAGGCCGAGCGGCTGGCCGAAACGCTGGTGCAGTGTGATCGTGAGGGCGACAGCATGCACGCCTGCATGGAGTGTCGGCACCTGCAAACCAATGGGCATTGGCGCTGCGGCAACTGGCAAGCGGCTGGCGTGGCTGTTCGTGCTGGCGATGCGGGCCTGGCGCGCACCATGGCCCTGCGGGCGCAGCGCTGCCCAGGCTTTGCGGCTGCTGCCCTGCCAGCGACGGCACCGCCATTCGTGGCAGCGCCAGAACCACCACCACCGGCACCTGCACAGCCCCAGGCCACCGATCCCGACCGTTCACCCACTGCCCCATGGCGGGAGCTGGATCGCGCCTATCTGGCGCATCACGCCGAATGCACTGCATGCCAGTGTGCGGGCCGGGGCTACGGCGAGCGCTGCGCCGTGGGGGCTGCACTGTGGGCGGGCACCAGCACCACCCGGCCCTGAGTTGGGTTTTCTTTTGCCGTGTTGCGGCTGGCCGCGCTGCCGGTGCGGCAAGACCACGGCAAGAAGAGTTTGACGCGGCGCTGAGGCTGGGGGGAGGGGGGGAGTCTGGACGCGGGCGGGCGGCGATGGTGTAACGGGCCGGTTCATCGAATTTTCACGTCCGCGAAAAATGAAAATCAGGGGAGCGCCATCAAGCAGTCAAGATGTTCATCGAGCCCAAAACTGTCACCAGACTGTCACCAAGAAAAAAGCGCGCTACCGGTTTGATAGCGCGCTTTCCTTTGCTGTATTGGTGGGCCCTGAAGGATTCGAACCTTCGACCAACGGATTAAGAGTCCGCTGCTCTACCAACTGAGCTAAGAGCCCTCTCTTTTCAGAGGCGCTGCAATGCAGCACAGCCGGGAATTATGCACCAAGTTTGGGTGCCTCCAGAAAAGATGGCAAAAAATTCACATCAGCAGGTGCTCGCCCGCGTTGTCGCCGCCCAGGATCACGTAGTTCACCTTGCGGATGTCCATGAGTTTTTTGCCGCCCGAGTAGCTGATGGAGCTTTGGATGTCCTGCTCCATCTCGGTCAGCGTGTCGGCCAGCTTGCCCTTGATCGGTTCGAGGATGCGTTTGCCCTCCACATGCCGGTACTCGCCCTTGTTGAAGTCGCTGGCCGAGCCGTAGTACTCCTTGTACAGCTCCCCGTCCACCTCCACGGTATGGCCGGGGGACTCTTCGTGGCCCGCGAACAGCGAGCCAATCATGACCATGGTGGCGCCAAAGCGGATGCTCTTGGCGATGTCGCCGTGGCTTCTGATGCCGCCGTCGGCAATGATGGGCTTGGTGGCCACGCGCGCGCACCACTTCATGGCCGACAGCTGCCAGCCGCCCGTGCCAAAGCCGGTTTTCAGCTTGGTGATGCAGACCTTGCCCGGGCCCACGCCCACCTTGGTGGCGTCGGCGCCCCAGTTCTCCAGGTCGATCACGGCCTCGGGCGTGGCCACGTTGCCGGCGATGACGAAGGACTGCGGCAGGTGTTTTTTGAGGTAGCCGATCATGTCGCGCACGCTGTCGGAGTGGCCGTGGGCGATGTCGATGGTGATGTACTCGGGCGTCAGCCCTTCGGCCTTGAGGCGATCGACGGTGTCGTAGTCGGCCTGCTTGATGCCCAGCGAGATCGAGGCAAAGCAGCCCTGGGCGCGCATGTCGCGCACGAACCGCACGTTGTCCAGATCAAAGCGGTGCATGACGTAGAAGTAGCCGTTCTGGGCCAGCCAGGCGCAGATTTTTTCGTCCACCACGGTTTTCATGTTGGCCGGCACCACCGGCAGCTTGAAACGGCGCCCGCCCAGTTCCACGCTGGCGTCGCATTCGGATCGGCTTTGCACGCGGCACTTGCGTGGCAGCAGCAGGATGTTGTCGTAGTCGAAGATTTCCATGAGGTTCCAAGCTCCTTAGAAAAGGTCACCAGGGCAGGATTGCACTGGCGTGGGGCGCTTGGCTTGGGCTCCGGCTTTGCGGGCACTGCCGCAGCTGGCGGCGCCGAACCCTGTTTGCACAGGCGCAAAAAAACCGGGCGTCAAGAAACTTGGGCCCGGTGATTGATTGTACGGGTGCGTAGGATGTGCAGAAGGTCGCGGGGTCTATTCGGGGCGCGGCAGGGGGACCGGCTGGCCGGCGCACAGCGCCTGCGCTGCGGCCACGGTGCGCCCGGCAGCGTCCTGCACCCAGCCCAGCAGCCCCAGGCGCTCGACATCGGCGCCGTCGGGAATGCGCATGGGGCGCAGATCCGACAGCGCACCGCCGGGCCATTCGCCGTGCCAGGCATTGCGCACCACATGGCGCGCGACGGGACTGGCTTCGGCGCCGGCCGGCAGTTGCTCCACCAGCACCAGCCAGAAGCGCAGCGGCGGGCGCGTCGTGGGTGGCGGGCTGAAGCGGATGATGGTGCCCACGTAGTCGTTGACGGCCGGCCCCAGGGCCACGCGCAGGCTGCCGGGCGCGGCGATGAGCGGGTCGGTATGGACATCCGTAGCGGCCGGCGCGGCGCGCGCCAGGGCCTGCAGGCGCGCCAGCGCGTCGGGTGTTGCGGCGGCCGACAGTGGCGCATCGTCGCCCGAGGGCGTAGGCACGATCCAGTCCACCACCAGGGCCGACGGCCCCGGCGCGGGCGTGTGCGGCTCGCTCCAGCAGGTCGCGCAATCGGCGCTGACGAAGCGCTCGAACAACGCAGCCGGCCGCGGCGTGTGGTCGCTGCTGCAGGGCTGGGCGAGGGCGCCGGCCAGCGGCAGCGCGCACAGGCCGGCAGCGATCAGGGCAGGGGTTTTCATCGGTGGGTTCCGGTGGGCTTCCTACAATTCCACCATGCTCCCACAAGATTCGCTTTCCGGCGCCGGTGTGCCGCCATCGGGCCAGGCCGCGCCGCTGCTGCACGGTCTCAACCCCGAACAACTCGCCGCCGTCACCCTGCCCGCCGGCCATGCGCTGATATTGGCCGGCGCCGGTTCGGGCAAGACGCGCGTGCTGACCACGCGCATCGCCTGGCTGCTCTCGACCGGCCAGGCCACGCCCGGCGGCATCCTGGCCGTCACGTTCACCAACAAGGCGGCCAAGGAGATGCTCACGCGCCTGTCCGCCATGCTGCCCATCAACGTGCGCGGCATGTGGATAGGCACCTTCCACGGCCTGTGCAACCGCCTGCTGCGCGCGCACCACAAGCTCGCCGGCCTGCCGCAGACTTTTCAGATTCTGGACACGCAGGACCAGCTCTCGGCCGTCAAGCGTTTGTGCAAGCAGTTCAACGTGGACGAGGAGCGCTTCAAGCCCAAGGAGCTGGCCTACTTTTTTGCCGGCTGCAAGGAAGAGGGCCTGCGCCCGCGTGACGTGCCGGTGCGTGACGAGGACACGCGCAAGAAGGTCGAGCTGTACCAGCTCTACGAGGAGCAATGCCAGCGTGAGGGCGTGGTGGATTTTGGCGAGCTGATGCTGCGCAGCTACGAGCTGTTGCGCGACAACGACCCGGTGCGCGTGCACTACCAGCGGCGCTTTGCCCACATGCTGGTGGACGAGTTTCAGGACACCAACAAGCTGCAGTACGCCTGGCTCAAGCTGCTGGCGGGCGACATGGTCGATGGCCGCCTGCAAACCCGGGGCAGCGTGATCGCCGTGGGCGACGACGACCAGAGCATCTACGCCTTCCGCGGCGCGCGCGTGGGCAATATGCAGGACTTCGTGCGCGAGTTTGGCGTAGAGCGGCAGATCAAGCTGGAGCAGAACTACCGCAGCTACAGCAACATCCTGGATTCGGCCAACGCGCTCATCGCGCACAACAGCAAGCGCCTGGGCAAGAACCTGCGCACAAGCCAAGGCCCGGGCGAGCCGGTGCGCGTGTACGAGGCGAATAGCGACCTGGCCGAGGCGCAGTGGATGGTGGACGAGATCAGGCAACTGGTGCAGGGTGGCACGGCCACGCGCAGCGAGATCGCCGTGCTCTACCGCAGCAACGCGCAAAGCCGGGTCATCGAATCGGCGCTGTTCAACGCCGCCGTGCCGTACCGCGTGTATGGCGGCCTGCGCTTCTTCGAGCGCGCCGAGATCAAGCACGCGCTGGCCTATCTGCGCCTGCTGGAGAACCCGCACGACGACACCAGCTTCATGCGCGTGGTCAACTTTCCGGCGCGCGGCATAGGGGCGCGCTCGCTGGAATCGCTGCAGGATGTCGCGCGCCAGATCGGCTGCTCGCTGCACGACGCCGTCAGCAGCATCAGCGGCAAGGCCGGCGCCAACCTGGGCGCCTTTGTGGCCATGATCGACGTGCTGCGCGAGCAGACCCAGGGGCAGAACCTGCGCGCCATCATCGGGCAGATGCTGCAGGCCAGCGGCCTGATCGAGCACTATCGCAACGAAAAGGAAGGCGCCGACCGGCTGGAGAACCTGGATGAACTCATCAGTGCGGCCGAGAGCTTTGTCACGCAGGAGGGCTTTGGCAAGGACGCCGTGGCCCTGCCGATCGATGAAACCGGCGCGCCGCTCACGCAAAGCCCGGCCAGCCAGGGGCTGGACCCGAACGCGCCGCTGCTGAACCAGCCCCTGGTCGATGCCGACACCGGTGAGACCCTGTCGCCGTTGGCCGCCTTCCTGACCCACGCCGCGCTGGAGGCCGGCGACAACCAGGCCCAGGCCGGGCAGGACGCCGTGCAGCTGATGACCGTGCACGCCAGCAAGGGCCTGGAGTTTGACTGCGTGTTCATCGGTGGCCTGGAAGAGGAACTTTTTCCGCACCAGAACGCCATGAGCGACCAGGGCGGCCTGGAGGAAGAACGCCGCCTGATGTACGTGGCCATCACGCGGGCAAGAGCGCGCCTGTATCTGAGCCACGCGCAGACCCGGTTGCTGCACGGCCAGATGCGCTACAACCTCAGGAGTCGCTTCTTCGACGAACTGCCCGAGGAATGCCTGAAGTGGCTCACGCCCAGGCAGCAGGGGTTTGCCAGTTATGCTCCTGATATGAGAGCTGTTGGCGCTTATCAGTCGGGCGCTAGAGGCCAATCTGGCTTCAAATCAGAGGCCTTCACCAGCCCGCCCGTGCCGCCGCGCAAGGAGGCTCCGGCGCATGGCCTGCGCGTGGGCCTGGCGGTGTTCCACACCAAGTTCGGCGAGGGCAAGGTGCTGGCCCTGGAGGGAGCTGGCGACGACGCCCGTGCCCAGGTCAACTTTCCGCGCCATGGCACCAAGTGGCTGGCGCTGGCGGTGGCCAAGCTGACCATCGTGGAATAACCCAGCCCGCGCCGGGCCGTGCCCGCCTGTGCGCATGGCATCGGGGCGCTGCCTGCGTGCCCTTGCTGCTGTCACGCCGGCGTCACAAGCGATTTCTAGACTGAGCACTCCAATCCATGTTTCACAACGCGAGGAGTGTGGCTCTCATGAGCAAGTCTGTTTCCGACAAGGTGGTTCGCAACCATGCCGACAATGTTCCGTTCAGCGCCATCCTGCAGGCCAGGCTGTCGCGCCGCACGGTCGCCCGCGGCGGCCTGAGCGCCGCCCTGGCCCTGCTGACCGGCACCGGGCTGGCCGCATGTGGCGGCGGTGACGGCCAGGGCAACGCGCCGGCTCCCGTGCCAGCGCCCGGTCTCAAGCTCGGCTTTGAGTCCCTGCCCGCCTCCATGACCGATGCCTGCGTGGTGCCCGCTGGCTACGTGGCCCATGTGCTGGGCCCCTGGGGCACGCCGCTCAACGACAACGCCGCCGAATGGGACAAGGACGGCAACAACAGCTCGACAGACCTGCTCCATTCCACGGGCATGCACCACGATGGCATGCACTACTTTGCGCTGGAGGGCAGCTCCACCGAGGGCATCCTGGTCGTCAACCACGAATACATCGACGAGCAGGCCCTGCACCCCGCCGGCCCCACCATGGTCGGCGGCAAGCGCCCGGCCGAGGAGGTGCGCAAGGAGATCAACGCCCATGGCGTCGCCGTGATGCATATCCGCAAGAGCGGCGGCAGCTGGGCCATCGTCAAGAACTCGAGGTACAACCGACGCTTCACCTCCGCCACGCCCATGGCCCTGGCCGGCCCTGTGAGCGGCACCGACTGGGTCAAGACGCCGTTCTCGCCCACCGGCAGGCAGGTTCGCGGCACCAACAACAATTGCGGCAACGGCACGACCCCCTGGGGCACCTACCTCACGGCCGAGGAGAACTGGGCTGCCTGCTTCGTCAACACCGACAAGGCCAACCAGCCCGCGCACCAGAAGCGCGTGGGCGTTTCCACCAGCAAGGGCCGCTACCAATGGGAAACCGCTGGCGGGCACGGTAGCGAAGAGCAGGGCGAGTTCGCGCGCTTCAACGTCACGCCATCGGGCGCGGACGCCTTGAGCGACTGGCGCAACGAGGTCAACGGCTTTGGCTATCTGGTGGAGATCGACCCCTACGACCCCGGCAGCATTGCCACCAAGCGCACGGCCATGGGCCGCTTTGCCCATGAGGGGGCGGCTTACGGCCTGCCCCAGGCAGGCAAGCCGCTGGCCTTCTATACCGGCGACGACTCGCGCTTCGAATACATCTACCGCTATGTGTCCGATGCCGCCTGGGATGCTGCCGATGCCAGGCGCACGGATCGCCTCGCCGTGGGCGCCAAGTACCTGGACAAGGGCACGCTTTATGTCGCCCGCTTCAACGACGATGGCACGGGCAGCTGGCTGCCGCTCACGCCCGACAGCGTGGGCAAGGACGGTACGCGGCTGGGCAGCAGGTACGCCACGCTCGATGAAATCCTGATCAACACCCGCGGCGCGGCCGATTTCATGGGCGCAACCCCCATGGATCGTCCCGAATGGACAGCCGTGCACCCGACGAATGGCGACGTGTACCTGACGCTGACCAACAACAGCAGCCGCAATGCCGGCACGGGCACGAACGCGGCGAACCCGCGCCTGAACAACGTCAACGGCCACATCATCCGCTGGCACGACGACGCGGGCGCGAACACTTTCCACTGGGAGATCTTCGTGTTCGGCTCTGACGCCGCCGCAGCAGCCGACACCAACCGCTCCGGCCTGAGCGCGCTGAACCAGCTGGCCAGCCCCGACGGCATTGCCTTCGACGCGCGCGGCATCCTGTGGATACAGACCGACAACGGCATCGACGGCGGGCGCAACAACGCTGTCGCCCGGGCCACCAACGACCAGATGCTGGCGGTGATCCCCGGCGCGCTGGCCGAGCACAAGGGCCCGGGGCCGGCCATCAACGCCGCCAACCAGGGTGATCTGCGCCGCTTCTTCGTCGGCCCGAACGCGGCCGAGATCACCGGCTTTGCCTGCACGCCGGACTTCAAGACCATCTTCCTGAACGTGCAGCACCCTGGCAACTGGCCCGCCTATGGCAGCAGTGACGCCACGCTGGCGCCCACGGGCACGGTGCGCCCGCGGGCAGCCACCGTGGTCATCCAGAAGGCCGATGGGGGTGCGATCGGCGTCTGACCCGCGCAAGCAGCATGGCCCAGGGAGCCATGCGGTCGGCGGTACCGACCAGGGAGCTGCCACGCCCATGCGTGGCAGCTCTGTTGGCGCTTTTGGCTTGCGTTTGCCCCCATGGCGCGCGCAAGGTGCGGTGGCACAATCCCAGCGGCGTGGTGGCGGCCCGTTGAACGGCTGGCCATCTGCTTCATCTTTTGGTGCGGTTTCCGGAACTCCTGGCGAATTTTTTTCATGGGTCAGAGGCGACATTGGACTCCCCTGTGGCTGGCGCACCGGCCCGGGCGGCGTGGGCTTGGTGTCTGGCTCGCGCTGTGCGTCGCCTGGGTGGCAATGGCCTCTCTCCCGGCCCTGGCGGCCTGCGGCGGTCAGGTGCGACTGACGCAGCCGGTGGAGTTCAGCGCCCAGGAGCTGGCCGGGTTTCGCGCCATGGCGCCGCTGCGCGTGCTGCCCCTGGACGCGCCCCCGATGGCGCGCCACGACACGCAAGATGGCTACTCCGGCATCGGCGTGGATGTGTGGTGCTTCATCACCGAGCGCCTGGGGCTGCGCTATGAAATCATTCAGCGGCGGGACCTGTCCATCGCTGAAAAAATCCGCCTGGTGCAGGAAGGCCAGGCCGATGTCCTGCTGCCCTTGAGCGCGAACAGCGAACGCGCCGCGCGCGGCATCTTCACCCGGCCGTTCTACGAAAGCCATTACGCCGTCATTGCGCGCAAGGACTGGCGCCCGGAGATCCGCGGCCTGGCCGACCTGGCGCCCTACCGCGTGGGCGTGCTCAAGGGCGTGGCGTCCGAGAGCCTCCTCAAGACGGTGATGGCGTCCGATCGGCTGGTGGTCATTGACGACGTGACCAGCGAGGCGCTGTTTCAGGCCCTGCGCGATGGCCGTATCGACGTGGCCGTGTTCAGCAAGGCGGTTTTTGAAGAAAAGCGCTACCAGCACGAGTACTTTGACCTGGCCGTGGTGCATACCCTGCACGATGCGCCGCGGGTCTACGGTTTTTACTTCCACGCCTCGCCACGCAACCAGCAGATCGTGCAGGCGTTTGACCGCTACCTGGCGGTGCTGGATGTTTCCGGCGCGGTGGCCGAGCATGAGGACGGCGAGCGCCAGTTCATCCAGCGCTATGTGATCCAGCGCAGCTGGCACCTGGTGGTGCTGACCGCCGGCGCGGGGGCGCTGGTGCTGGTCGTGGTGCTGGCGGCGTTGCTGTACCGCTACCGCCGCCTGGCGCGCCTGCTGGCGGCCAGCAACGAGCACATCCTGCAGCAGCAGCAGGCTCTGCAGGCGGTCAACCAGGAGCTGGAAAGGCAGAGCCAGACCGACGGGCTGACGGGCCTGGCCAACCGCCGCCAGTTTGACCATGCGCTGCTGCGCGAACATGCGCGCCAGCAGCGCACGGGCGCGCCGCTGAGCCTGCTGATGGTGGATTTGGACCATTTCAAGCATGTCAACGACCGCTATGGCCATGCCATTGGCGACGACTACCTGCGCGCCGTGGCCCGGGTGCTCAACACATCGGTGACCCGTGCCACCGACCTGGCGGCGCGCTACGGCGGCGAGGAGTTCGTCTGCCTGCTGCCCGAAACCGCGGCCACCGATGCCCAGATGCTGGCCGAGCGCATCCGCCAGGGCGTGAGCAGCATGGCCCTGCCCAACGAGCTGGCCAGTCCCCCGCACCTGACGCTGAGCATAGGCGTCGCCACGCTGCTTGGCGGCAAGACGGATGCGGCGCAGCTGCTGGCCCAGGCCGACGAGCAGCTGTACGCCGCCAAGCATGCCGGGCGTGACCGCGTGCATGCGGTGGTGTTGCGTTGACGCGGCAAGCAGCGGTGGTTGGCGCCCGTCATCGCGGCGAAGGCTGGTATCCAGCGTTCACGCTGGCCAATGGCATCCCGGGATCGCGGCCTTTGCCGGGACGGCGGTCAGTCCTTTGCTGCCCGGACGATAGGGCAATGGTTCAGTGCGATGGATCTGCGCCCGGGGCCGGCTCGTCGCCGTTCGTCTGCGTGTCGGGCGGCGCAAAGCTGTCGCGGAAGGTGAACACCACCGAGGTGAAGAACATCGCCGCCAGCATCATCGCCGTAGCCACCATGATGCCGCCGGCCATGCTCGCGCCAATGCCCACGGCGGCCAGCAGCGTGACCAGCAGGCTCATGGCCAGGCCCGCCGCCAGGAACACGCCCAGCCAGGACAGGCCATACACCGTGAAGGCACCAAAGTTGCGCCAGCAGGCGACGATGCTGAAGAACAGCGCCTTCACGGGCGGCACGTTGTGCCAGTGCACCAGGCCCGGCGCATGCCAGAACAGCAGCGACAGCGGCACGTACAGCAGCATGGCCAGCCACATGGCGGCCTGGAAGTCGCCGGACTCGGCCACCTCGCGCGTGAGTGGCGCGCCGCCCAGGTAGACGCGCGCGAATTCGCCGCCATCGATCAGGGCCGACAGCCCCATCACGCCCAGAAAGCCCACGGCATACATGGCGCCCAGGCTCATCATGGCGTTCAGGCGCTGCTTGCCGGTGCGAAAGGCCACCAGCATCAAGGCCGGTGTGGGCGTGCGGTTCTGGCTGGCCTCGGCCGCGGCGACCATCATCGCCAGCGTGGCCGACGGCAGCAGCGCCAGTGCCACGGCGGGGCCCACCAGCGGCAGCAGCGTGGCCAGCGACATGGCGGCCATGGTCATGAAAAACAGCGCGGACAGGGCCATGGGCTGGCGCCAGAACACGGTGATGCCCTGGCGTACCCATTGCAGGCCCGTGCGCGCGGGGACGATGTTCAGTTTCATGGTGCGGCGACTGTACCCCAGGGCCCGATGGCCCTGGCAGGCAGGAATATCAAGGATGGACGGGGTGCCGCACACGCTCGCGCAGCACGCGTTCGAAATGCGTGGGGTCGTGGGGCTTGAGCATGCTGGCCTCGCGCGGCAGGTAAAAGTCCCACAGGCGCGACAGCCAGAAGCGCAGCGCGCCGGCGCGCAGCATGGCCGGCAGCAGCTCGCGCTCGGCCGCCGTGAGCGGGCGCACTGCCTGGTAGGCGGCCAGCAGGGCGGCGGCGCGCTGCTCGTCGTGCCGGCCGGTCGGCAGATCGATGCACCAGTCGTTCAGGCACACGGCCAGGTCAAAAAGCCAGGTATCGACGCCGGCGAAGTAGAAGTCGAAGCAGCCGGTGAGCTCCTCGCCCTCGAACATCACGTTGTCGCGGAACAGGTCGGCATGTATCGGCCCGCGCGGCAGCGCGGCGTAGGCGCTGCCGGCAGCCACATGGTTCTGGTAGGCCAGCTCGGATGTGAGCAGCTCGGCCTGTTCCGGGCCAATGTGCGGCAGCACCACGGGCACGGTCTCGTTCCACCAGGGCAAGGCCCGCAGATTGGGTGGCTGGCGCTCGTAGTCGCGCGCGGCCAGGTGCATGCGCGCCAGCATGTTGCCCACCGCGGTGCAGTGCACGGCCTGTGGCGCCAGCTGGCTCTTGCCGCGCAGCTTGGTGGCCAGGGCGGCTGGCTTGCCGGCCACCTGGTGCAGGATCTCGCCGTACTTGTCCGCCTGTGGGTCGGGCACGGGGATGCCGTGGTGCGCCAGGTGGTGCATCAGGTGCAGGTAGAACGGCAGCTGCTCGGCACTCAGGCGCTCGAACAGCGTCAGCACATATTCGCCCGCTTCGCTGGTCACGAAGTAGTTGGTGTTCTCAATGCCGCCCTCTATGCCGCGCAGCGTGAGCAGCTTGCCCAGGTTCAGGCGGCGCAGCAGCTCGCGCGCCTCTTTGTTTGAGACTTCGGTGTAAACGGCCATGGATCAGCAGAAAGAAACGTGCGGCGGCGGGAGGGCGGCGCAGCCGCCGGTGGTGGCGGCATGGGCGCGGGAGGTCAGAACTGGCGCAGGTTCCACACGCGTGGCGCGGTCACCGAGTCGGACTGGTTGAAGTTGCCGGGCCGCGCGCGCGCGCCATCATTGGCGCGCACCTCGTAGGCGGGCAGGGGCGTGCCGGTCTTGGGTTGCACCGTGATGTGCTGCGTCTGGCCGCCCACGCGCAGCTCATCGACGCGGCTGCCGGCGTCTTCGACCACGATGCGCTCCACGCGCGGTTCGCGCCGGTCATCGGCTTTTTGCTCTTGTGTTGATAGCTGTCCGCGCTCAGTGGTATTGGTCTGAGACGGGTTTTGGCTTGTATTTTGTGCCAGGGCGGGGGCGCTGGCGATGGCCAGCAGCAGAAAGGGGTAGACGGCGCGCATGGCGCCGATTGTAGGTCGTGGCAGGGCGCGGGTCAGCGCTGCGGCGGGCAGCCGCCGGCCGTGCAGGCCACGGTGTACTGGCTTATGAAGGTGCGGAAGTTCTTGCCCAGCCGGCCCATCTCGGTGCAGACGTTGCCGCGCGTGTCGAAGGCAAAGCCCTGGTCGCCCTTGGCGTTGAGCAGCTCCACGCGGGCCAGGCCCAGGCTGGCGAACTGCTGCGGCTCATACCACTCGCGGGCGCAGATGTTGTGGAAGACGAAGGTCTGGTAGACCAGCTCGGTGACCTCGGCCTTGTTCAGCTGCGCGCGCAGCACGCCGCCGTCGAACTGCGCCGCCGTCACGCCGCCGTGCTGGATGGACTTGTGCAGCAGCGGCGGCACGTTCTTGAATTCGCTATCGGCCAGGGCCAGGGTGGAGGCGGCGCAGGCCAGCAGTGCAACGATGTATTTCATGGCGGGAGAATGCGTGAATGGCTCGGCGCGGCGCCCCATGGCGCCGCCGTCGAGGCCCATGATTGTGCAGGTTTTGCCGCGGGCTTATGTGCACAATCTCCCCATGAGTGAATCCAAAACCCTGGTGCTGGTCGATGGTTCCAGCTACCTGTACCGCGCCTTCCACGCCATGCCCGACCTGCGCGCCGTGCCGGGCGACCCGGCCAGCAGCCCCACGGGGGCCATACGCGGCATGATCAACATGCTGCAGGCGCTCAAGAAAGAGGTGCCGGCCGACTACGCGGTCTGCGTGTTCGACGCGAGCGGCCCCACCTTCCGCGACGACATCTACGCCGACTACAAGGCCAACCGCTCCCCCATGCCCGACGACCTGCGCGCGCAGATCGCTCCCATCCACGAGGTGGTGCGCCTCTTGGGCTGGCCGGTGCTGGCGATTGCCGGGGTGGAGGCCGACGACGTCATCGGCACGCTGGCCAAGACGGCCGCGGCCCAGGGCCTGCGCGTGGTGATATCGAGCGGCGACAAGGACCTGAGCCAGCTGGTGGACGAGCGCATCACCATCATCGACACCATGAACGGCAAGCGCCGCGACGTGGCCGGGGTGACGGCCGAGTTTGGCGTGCCGCCCGCGCTGATGGTGGACTTCCAGACCCTGGTGGGCGACGCCGTGGACAACGTGCCGGGCGTGCCCAAGGTCGGCCCCAAGACCGCTGCCAAGTGGCTCATGGAATACGGCTCGCTGGACGCGCTGGTGGCCAGCGCCGGCGCCATCAAGGGCGTGGCCGGCGAGAACCTGCGCGGCGCGCTTGACTGGCTGCCCACGGCGCGCAGCCTGGTCACCATCAAGACCGACTGCGAGCTGGCCGATCATGTGGCGGGTTTGCCTGCTCTTGATTCGATAGCTGTTGGCGCAGAACAGACGCGCGAACTGGCCGATTTTTATCAAAAATACGGCTTCAAGAGCCTGGCGCGCGCGCTGGAGCCCCAGGCGCAGCCGGCCAGCGGCGACCTGTTTGCCCAGCCCGACGCCAGCACCGTTGCCGTCCAGGCCCAGCGGCGCGACGTGGCCTACGACATCATCCTGACCTGGGCGCAGCTCGATGCCTGGCTGGCCCGCATCCAGGCCGCACCGCTGGTGGCCATAGACACCGAAACCACCTCGCTGGACGAGCTGCGCGCCGCCATCGTCGGCATCTCCTTCAGCGTGGAGCCGGGGGCCGCCGCCTACATCCCGCTGGCACACGAAGGCCCGGACGCGCCCGCGCAGCTGCCGCTGGCCGAGGTGCTGGCGCGCCTCAAACCCTGGCTGGAAGACCCGGCGCGCTTGAAGCTGGGCCAGCACATCAAGTACGACCGCCATGTGTTTGCCAACCACGGCGTCGAGGTACGCGGCTACGCCCACGACACCATGCTGCAAAGCTACGTGCTCGAAGTCCACAAGCCCCACGGCCTGGCCAGCCTGGCCGAACGCCACACGGGCCGCAAGGGCATCAACTACGAAGACCTGTGCGGCAAGGGCGCCAAGCAGATCCCGTTTGCCCAGGTGGCGGTGGACAAGGCCGCGGCCTACTCGTGCGAGGACTCGGACCAGACCCTGGACGTGCACCGCGTGCTCTGGCCACAGCTGCAAGCAGACGACAGGCTGCGCGCCATCTACGAGCTGGAGATCGCCTGCAGCGAGACGCTGTTCCGCATAGAGAGGAACGGCGTGCTGATCGACGCCCAGCAGCTGGCCAGCCAAAGCCACGCCCTGGGCCGGCGCATATTGCAGCTCGAAAAAGAGGCCTACGACATCGCCGGCCAGCCGTTCAACCTCG